>ERZ824978.2434-NODE-2434-length-16404-cov-4.152976_pt1 | contig 16404 bp, 16 predicted proteins | sample MGYA00519860_ERZ824978 | MGnify/ENA primary metagenome ERZ824978 (study PRJEB31778, sample SAMEA3449184) | human gut metagenome | biome: human gut; feature: human-associated habitat; material: faeces | place: United Kingdom | collected 2010/2012 ... | reverse complement strand
TTGCCCAGACCGTTCAGGATGACGCGCAGGGGAGTCTTGCGGACCTTGTTGGCGTTGCGGGCGATGCCGATGGCGCCTTCGGCGGCGGCAAAGGACTCGTGGCCGGCCAGGAACGCGAAGCACTCGGTCTTCTCGTCCAGCAGCATGGCGCCCAGATTGCCGTGGCCCAGACCCACCTGACGCTGGTCGGCGACGGAACCGGGGATGCAGAAAGCCTGCAGGCCCTCGCCGATGCACTTGGCAGCCTCGGCAGCGGTCTTGACATCCTTCTTCAGCGCGATGGCCGCGCCCAGTTCATAAGCCCACTTGGCGTTTTCGAAAGCGATGGGCTGGATGCCCTCCACGATCTTGTAGGCGTCAACGCCCTTGGAATTGTTGAAAGCCTTCAGCTCATCAAAATCCTTGAAGCCATACTTTTCAAGCACAGGCTGGAGCTGAGGCATGCGACGTTCAAAACCTTCAAACAAAGCCATTTCTGCACACCTCCTATTACTGCTTGCGCGGGTCGATCCACTTGACCGCGCCGTCTTCCGCCTTGAACCGGCCGTAGGTGCCGACGTTCTTCTCGTAGGCTTCGTTGGGGGACATGCCCTTCTTGATGGCGTCCATCATCTTGCCCAGAGACAGGAACTGGTAGCCGCAGACCTGATCGTCCTTGTCCAGCGCCAGCTTGAGCACATAGCCTTCGGCCATTTCCAGATAACGGGTGCCCTTCAGCTTGGTGCCGTACATGGTGCCGACCTGGCTGCGCAGGCCCTTGCCCAGGTCTTCCAGACCCGCGCCGATGACCAGACCGTCGTCGGAGAAGGCGGACTGAGTGCGGCCGTAGACGATCTGCAGGAACAGCTCGCGCATGGCGGTGTTGATAGCGTCGCACACCAGGTCGGTGTTCAGCGCTTCCAGAATGGTTTTGCCGGGCAGAATTTCACTGGCCATAGCGGCGGAATGGGTCATACCGGAGCAGCCGATGGTCTCCACCAGCGCTTCTTCAATGACGCCGTTCTTGACGTTCAGGGTCAGTTTGCAGGCGCCCTGCTGAGGGGCGCACCAGCCGATACCGTGGGTCAGGCCGGAGATGTCCTTGATCTCCTTCGCCTGCACCCACTTGCCTTCTTCGGGAATGGGCGCGGGGCCGTGGTTCGGGCCCTTGGCGACGCATACCATTTCTTCAACTTCCTTGGAGTATTGCATCGAATTGGTTCCTCCTGTTCCAACATAATGTGTAATGTGGACACATACAGGTGTAGTATATCACATTTTTCTGTTTGTAAAAAGTCCTCGCGCTAATATTTTGTGATTTTTTGACGAAGCGCCCGAAGAATGACCTGAAAAAGAGAGCAATTTTTCATTTTTTTCCCTGTCCATTCGCCGCAGGGATGTGGTATACTCCAAAAGGCTTTTGTTTTTATTCTGTTTTTTATGGGAGGATCATCTCTATGAGCCGTTTGGGAGATTTGCTGCATACCGAACGCCTGCGCCGGAATATGACGCTGAAACAGGTGGCCAAGCTGGGCGGCGTGAGCGAGGGCTATTTGAAGGATGTGGAAGCGGGCACCCGCATCATCGCGGACGATCAGGCCCGCCGCATTTTGAAGAAAATGGGGCTGAGCGAACAGAACGAAGCGGGATTCAGCCTGGACGACATCGCCGCCACTGTTGACCTGCAGACCGCCGCGCCCAAAGCCGCGCCGAAGCCTGCGCCCCGCGCCCGGGAGGCGGAGAAGGTCTACAGCTCCCAAAGCGAGGAAGAAAGCAAGAATATCACCGGCGGCGTATGGCTGGATGCCCTCAGCAGCGTGCTGAAGCGGGTGCCGGTGTACAACGCCGTCATGAAGGAAGTGGATCACCGGCTGCTGCCCATTATGGACGGCCGCATCGAGGGTTCCGCGCCGGAGAAGGTATTCTATTTTCAGGCTCCCGACGATACCATGCGGGGCTTCCGCATCATGCGGGAGGATATCTGCCTGATCGTGCCCGCCGGCAGCCCCATTGACGGGGCCATCATGCTGGTGGAAAAGGACGGCCACCGCTTCCTGCGGAAGGTCAAGAAGCTGGACGCCATGAACGTGCTACTGCAGAGCTACGACCGGGAGTACGCGGGCGAAAGCTGCGCCCTGCCGGACATCACCTTCGTGGGCCGCGCCGTGCGCGTGGAATTCAGTCTGTAACCGGCGGATGCGTAAGGAGAGAAAAGAAACGATGCAGAAGGAAAAACAAACGCCCGCCCAGATCGTGCGGGATTACGTCATGCTGACGCTGGCCACGCTACTAATGTGCGTGGGTATTTACTTCTTTAAGTTCCCCAACCATTTTTCCACCGGCGGCGTCAGCGGTATTTCCATTATTCTGGGCCACTATGCCCCGAATCTGTCGGCGGGCGCGTTTGTGTTCATCATCAACCAAAGCCTGCTGCTGCTGGGCTTTCTGGTGTTCGGCCGTGCCTTTGGGTTCCGCACCGCCTATGTGAGCCTTCTCATGTCCGGCGTGATCTGGGGGCTGGAATACATTTGCCCCATGGACGCGCCTCTGACCAATCAGCCCCTGCTGGAGCTGATCTTCGCCGTGACCTTCCCCGCCATCGGCAGCGCCATCATGTTCAATATGCAGGCTTCCAGCGGCGGCACGGACATCGTGGCCATGATCCTCAAGAGCAAGACCAACATCAATATTGGCCAGTGCCTGCTGTTTGTGGACTTTACCATTACGGTGGTATCCGGCATCGCCTTCGGCATTGAAACGGGCATGTTCAGCCTGCTGGGACTGGCGCTGAAATCCGTCATCGTGGACATGGTGCTGGAAAACATCGCCGTGCATAAGTGCTTCCAAATCATCACCAGCAAGCCGGAGCAGATCATCGACTTTATTGTGAAGGATCTGCACCGGGGCGCGACGGACATGCAGGGCGAGGGCGCGTACACCCATGAGAACAAGACCGTCATCCTGACGGTGGTGAACCGGGCGCAGGCCATCAAGCTGCGCCTGTACGCCAAGAGCGTGGATCCTTCCTGCTTTATCCTCATCACGAACACCACGGAGATCATCGGCAAGGGCTTCCGCGGCGTGATGTAATCTAATAGGTAGAAACAAAAAACCGTCCTGTCCGGGCCGAAACACGGCTGAAGGCAGGACGGTTTTTGCGTGTTTGAGCCTTCGAATTTTCTGCGCAAAAAACGACAAATTCTATTGACATCCCCCCTGCTTTGTGATTAAATACATACTGTTTTGCGAGTTTACTATTTCTAAACTCACGGACGAAAACAACACCCATCGGAAAGAGATGAGCCTCGGTGAACATTGGGGAGAAGCTGAAGGAACTGCGGATCCAGCGCAACCTGACGCAGGAAGAACTGGCCGACCGCTGCGAACTGAGCAAGGGCTTTATTTCGCAGGTGGAGCGGGATCTGGCCTCGCCGTCCATCGCCACCCTGACGGACATGCTGGAATGCCTGGGCTCCAGCCTGAAGGAGTTTTTCTCCGACGATTCGGCGGAAAAGGTGGTCTACGCCCCGCAGGATATGTTCGAGAAGGAAGAGGACGACAGGAAGATCACGTGGCTGGTGCCTGACGCCCAGCGCAACAGCATGGAACCCATCCTGCTGGAGCTGCAGCCGGGGGCCCGAAGCAATGAACTGCCGCCGCTGGAAAGCGAGGAGTTCGGCTATGTGCTTCACGGTCAGGTAAATCTGGTGGCGGGTAAACGCACCTATCGGGTGCGGAAGGGCTTCAGCTTCTGCCTGCACCCCAACACGACCCATTATCTGGAAAACACCGGCGCTCACCCCGCCGTCATTCTTTGGATCTCTACTCCGCCAAGCTTCTGAGCTTGAGCCTGCTAAAGGAGCTGTACCGTCATGATGGAACAGGAACACCTCATTGAACTGAAAAACGTATCCAAGGAGTTCGACGGAACCACCGTTTTGAGCGATATCGACCTTTACATCCGCAAAAAGGAGTTTCTGACGCTGCTGGGCCCTTCCGGCTGCGGCAAGACCACCACCCTGCGGATCATCGGCGGGTTTGAATACCCCACCACGGGTACCGTGTTTTTCGAGGGCAAGGACATCACCGCCGTGCCGCCCTATAAGCGCCGGGTGAACACCGTGTTCCAGAAATACGCGCTGTTTCCCCACCTGAACGTGCGGGACAACATCGCCTTCGGCCTGAAGATCAAGAAAATGGGTCGCAAGGAGATCGACATGAAGGTCGATCGGATGCTGGAGCTGGTCAACCTGAAGGGATACGGCAAGCGGGGCGTGGATCAGCTCTCCGGCGGCCAGCAGCAGCGCATCGCCATTGCCCGGGCGCTGGTGAACGAGCCGGAGGTGCTGCTTCTGGACGAGCCGCTGGGCGCGCTGGACTTGAAGCTGCGCAAGGAAATGCAGCTGGAACTCAAGAGTATGCAGCAGCAGCTGGGCATCACGTTTATCTACGTGACCCACGATCAGGAAGAAGCCCTGACCATGAGCGACACCATCGTGGTCATGCGGGACGGCCACATTCTGCAGATCGGCGACCCCAAGAGCGTGTATGACGAGCCTGCCAACGCTTTCGTGGCCAACTTTATCGGCGAGAGCAACATCCTGCGGGGCACCATGATCGAGGACGAGCTGGTGCATTTCTGCGGCTTCAACTTCCCCTGCGTGGACTCCGGCTTCGGCGAGAACGCGCCGGTGGACGTGGTCATCCGCCCGGAGGACATCATGATCGTAGGCGAGGACATCGGCCAGCTGACCGGCGTGGTGCAGAGTGTGCTGTTCAAGGGCGTTCACTACGAAATGATGATCGACACCGGCGAAACGGTGTTCAAGGTCCACTCCACCATCATGCAGCCCCAGGGCTCCCGGGTGGGCCTGACCATCGTGCCCTACAACATTCATATCATGCATCCCATGCCGGAGCCGTCGGTGGACGAGGAGGCGATCGCGGATGTATAACGTATCGCTGCCATGGTGGGCCTACGCGCTGATGGGCGCGGGGCTGATGCTGTTTCTGGGGCTTCTGACCGTGAGCGTGAAGCGGAATCACGGTGTGAAGCGCTCGCTGTTTGCTTCGCCCTATATTCTGTGGATGATCCTGTTTACGCTGCTTCCCTGCGTGCTGATCGCCTATTACGCTCTGACCGACGGCAGCGGCCAGCTGACGCTGGATAACTTCCGGGCGTTCTGGGACAGCAACCACATCATGCGGGAAAACATGCGGGCCGTGGCCGGGGACGAGGTGGCCGCCACCATTCCCCGGGGCTCCGTCAATGTGGACACGCTGGTCTATTCCCTGTGGATGGCGTTCCTGTGCACGGCCTTTTCCCTGCTGCTGGGCTATCCGGCGGCGCTGTTCATGGCCGACCGGCACATGAAGCTGGGCTCCACGCTGGTGGTGCTGTTCATCATCCCCATGTGGATGAACTTCCTGCTGCGCACCATCGCGTGGATGAGCCTTTTGGAGGATAACGGCCTGATCAATGCCTTTCTGGAATGGATCGGCGTGGGCAGGGTGCAGCTGATGTACAATCAGGGGGCGGTGCTGCTGGGCATGGTGTACAACTTCCTGCCCTTCATGGTATTCCCCATCTACACCAGCCTGAGCAAGATGGACCCCAAGCTGGGCGAGGCCGCCATGGATCTTGGCTGCAATGAAGCCAAGACCCTGCTGAAGGTGACGATTCCCCTGAGCGTGCCCGGCATCATCAGCGGCATTACGATGGTCTTTATGCCGTCTGTGACCACCTTCTTCATCCCCCGGGTGCTGGGCGGCGGCTCCACTCAGATGTTCGGCGACCTGATCGAAACCACGTTCCTGACCGCAGGCGACTGGAATCTGGGCAGCGCCCTTTCCCTGATCATGATGGTGCTGATCCTGATTTCTCTGTCCATCCTGCGCAAGGCTGATCCCAACGGGGAAGGAGGCGGCATCGCATGAAAAACTTTTTCAAGAAGTTTTATCTGGGCATCATTCTGGTGTTCCTGTATGTGCCGATCGTGGTGCTGATCTGCCAGTCCTTCAACGCGGGCAAGAGCCGGGCCAAGTGGGAGGGCTTTTCCTTCCGCTGGTACGGCGAGCTGTTCCAGAACGCCTCCATTATGAACGCCCTGTGGGTGACGGTGTCCATCGCCGTGATTGCGACCATCATTGCGACCGTGCTGGGCACGCTGGCGGCCATCGGCATTTACAGCATGAAAAAGCGCCCGCAGGCCGTGATGATGACCATCACAAACCTGCCCAACACCATGCCGGATATCGTGACCGGTATCTCTCTGATGCTGCTGTTTATCTTCGCCAAGGTAGACCGGGGCTATTTCACCATGGTGCTGGCCCACATCACCTTCGACGTGCCCTATGTGGTGCTGTCCGTCATGCCGAAATTGAAGCAAATGAACAAGCACACCTACGAGGCGGCGCTGGATCTGGGCGCTACGCCCGGCTACGCGCTGACTCATGTGATCGTGCCGGAGTGCCGGCAGGGCATCGTGACCGGCGCGCTGCTGGCGTTCACCCTGTCGCTGGACGATTTCACCATCAGCTATTTCACCACCAGCCCGCTGGTGCAGAATCTGTCTACCCTGATCTATTCGGCTACCAAGCTGGGCATCAGCCCGGTTTATTACGCCCTTTCTTCTCTGATGTTCGTGGTTTTGCTGGTCCTGCTTTTGATCGTCAACCGCCGGACCGCCGAGACCAAGGCATAAATTCCCGGGCGCGGTACGCCCCAATGGCTTAGGGGAAAGCCGCTTCGCCTTCCCCTTAGACAGAGATTGCCCTGTCAAAAAAGATGATAGGAGGAATCCCACATGAAAAAAATGGTTGCCTTTCTGCTCTGTATCGCCCTGCTGCTTCCCGCCTGTGCTCTGGCGCAGGAAGTGGTGAACGTGTTCAACTGGGAAGACTATATCGACGAGTCCGTGCTGCAGGACTTCGAAGCCGAAACCGGCATTCACGTCAACTACATGCGCTTTACCACCAATGAGGATATGCTGGTGCAGGTGGAAGCCAATCCCGGCGCTTTCGACGTGGTGTTCCCGTCCGAATACTGCGTGGAGCGTCTGGCCAACAAGGGCCTTTTGGCCGAGATCAACTATGACAACATTCCCAATTTCCAGAACATCAAGGAAAGCCTGAAAAACCCCAGCTACGACGAGGGAAACGCCCATTCCGTGCCCTATCAGTGGGGCACTCTGGGCATCCTGTACAACACCGAGATGGTGGACGCGGAGGACGTGAAGACCTGGAACGTGCTCTGGAACGAGAAGTACAAGGGGCAGGTGCTGATGATGAACAGCATCCGCGACGCTATGGGCATCGCGCTGAAGATGCAGGGCTACAGCATGAACTCCGCCGACTACACCCAGCTGCGCGCCGCCGCCGACCTGCTGATCCAGCAGAAGCAGTCGGGCATGGTGAAGGCCTACGGTCTGGACGAGTTCAAGGACAAGATGGTGGCCGGAGAGGCGGCGCTGGCGGTGGTCTACTCCGGCGATGCGGAATACGCCATCGAGCTCAACGACAAGCTGGCCTACTCCGTGCCGGACGAGGGCAGCAACGTGTGGGTGGACTGTGCAGTGATCCCTGCGGCGGCCAAGAACAAGGAGAACGCCGAAAAGTTCATCAACTATCTGTGCAGCCCTGAAGTGGCCGTGCGCAACTGCGAAGCCATCGGCTACTGCTGCCCCAACGACGCGGCCATCGAGCTGATGGGCGAGGACTACGCTTCCAATCCCGTCATGAACCCCTCCGACGAGACTGTAGCCAACTGCGAATATTTCAACGATCTGGACGCGACCTGGCTGACGGTGTACAACACTCTCTGGCAGGAAGTGCTGAACACCAAACAGGGAAATTGACGATCCGTATCGAATGCCTAGCCGGAACTTTTTCGGCTGGGCTTCTTTCTATTTTTAGAAGAAGAGAAGCTGAATCCTAATTCAAACAGGAGAACAAACACGATGACGCTGGCAAAACCGACGGCGGAAATGCTGGAATGGCACGAGAGCGAACTGGGGGTCTTTTTCCATTTTGATATGGAGGTCTTTGCACCGGAATGGAAATTCGGCGACCCCATCCCGGATATCCAGTGCTGGAATCCCAAAAAGCTGGACACGGATCAATGGCTGCGCACGGCCAAGGCCGCAGGGGCGCGGTACGCTCTGCTGACGGCCAAGCACGGAACGGGCTTCTGCCTCTGGCCCACCAAGGTGCATGATTATCATGTGGGCAATTCCGCCGTTCCCCGGGACGTAGTGGGGGAATTTGTGCAGTCCTGCCATAAGTACGGCATCAAGCCGGGCCTGTATTACAGTCTGGGCGGACGCTATCTGAGCGACCTCTGCACCCGGGAGGACGGGACGCTGGATCGGGAAAAACTGAACGACCTGCTGCTGCGGCAGCTGGAGGAACTGATCACGGGCTACGGCCCCCTGTTTGAGATCTGGTTTGACGGCGGCATTCTCCGGCCCGAAAAGGGCGGCCCGGATATTCCCGGCCTGCTCAAGCGAATCGCCCCCAACCTGATCTGCTTCGGCGGCTGCCCGGGCATCACGAACGTGCTGCGGTGGAGCGGCAGCGAACAGGGCGTGGCCGTGCCGGAGTGCTGGTCATGCGCCCACTATCAGACGGAGCCGGAGCGGGACAACGTGACCCCCGACTCTCCCGGCGACCCCATGGATCCGGTCTGGGCCCCCGTGGAGGTGGATATGCCGGTGCGGGACGTGATGTACGCCTATAAGGGCGGCTGGATGTATCATGCCATGGACGCGGACAAAACCTACAGCGGCGAATATCTGTTCCAGCGGTACCTGACCAGCGTGGGCCGGAACGCCAACCTGCTTATCGGCTGCGTCCCGGACACGGACGGCCTGATCAGTGAGGATCAGGTGGACTCCTTCCGCAGCCTGGGCGAGCTGGTGAACCGGGAGCTGGGCGTTCACGCGGGCATGACGGAAACGCTGCTGGACGGCGAACGGATGGAGGTCTGGTTCGACGGCCCGGTGGACGCGGAATATATCGAGCTGATGGAGGACCAGACCGAAGGCCAGCATGTGCTGGAGTGGGTGGTGGAGACCCGCTGGCCCGCCTACTGGTGCACCAAGGACGGACTGGATCGCTGGGTGCCGCTGGCTCAGGGACAGAGCATCGGCCACAAGCGGATCATTCCGCTGGGCAAGATGCGGGGCTACGCCTTCCGGGTGCGCATCCTGAAGAGCCTGCCGGGCATGGCCATGCGCTCCATGCGGGTGTATGGACGGAAGGTGCCGATGCAGTTCCACGATTCCATCGACGCCTGACGGAAAAGAAATCAGGAAAGAGACCCTCCTGCGGATGGAAAAGTTCGCAGGAGGGTTTTTCCATGGCCGAAAAAGGTTGGCGGCGCGGGAAAAATGTGATATACTGGCAAAAATGCAAGGCAGCGGAAAGGGGAAAGAACAATGAAAATTTTGCTGATCCGGCACGGAGACCCCGATTATGAGCACGACACGCTGACGGAGCAGGGCTGGGTGGAGGCGGAACTGCTGGCCCGGCGGCTGCAGTCGGCCGCTATTGACGACTTTTATCTTTCGCCGCTGGGACGGGCGCAGGACACCGCCGGCGTCACGCTGAAAGCGCTGGGGCGCACCGGCGAGACACTGCCGTGGTTGAGGGAGTTCTGGGGCGGGTTCGACGAGCCGTACACCGGCATGCGCCGCTGTCCGTGGAACCTGATGCCCCAGTACTGGACGGCGCAGGAGAAGCTGCTGCATCCCACCCAGTGGCGGGAGGATGGGCTCCTTCGCACCGGCGATGTGGCGGAGGCCTACGACGAGACTGCCGTCGGGGTGGACGAGCTGTTGGCCCGCTACGGGCTGATTCGTCAGGGAAACCTGTATACAGGCGAAAACAATCACAAGATCATCGCCCTGTTCTGCCATTTCGGCATCAGCATGGCGATTCTGTCCCATCTGATGATGATCTCTCCGGCAGTGCTGTGGCAGGCGTTCTTTACGCCCACCGCTTCGGTGACGACGCTGGTAACGGAGGAAAGGACCAAGGGAAAGATCATCTTCCGCTGCTGCGGGCTGGGCGACGCGTCCCATCTGGAAGGGCAGGGGAGAGTGATGGGCCGCTCCGGGCTGATGCGGGAATGCTTCGAGGACGACACCATTGAACGCTGAAACCCGCCATTGACGCGGACTTGCAGGAATGCTACAATGCGGAAGTATTGATCCTGAACTTATCCTGGGAGGTGGGAGAATATGCCGTTCTCCGTTAATGACCCGTTTCTGTTCTGGTTGTCCGGCATCGTGATCGCTGCGGTGCTGGCGGAATCGGTCTTCTTTCTGGTGAAGGCCGTGCGGCGCGCCCGGGAGCTGAACCTGTCCAAGGGGACCATTCGCAAGACGATCCTGTCCAGCGGATTGTTCTCGCTGGCACCGGCCGTGTCCATCCTGATCGGCGTACTGACGCTGAATCGTTTTCTCGGCCTGCCCTTCCCGTGGCTGCGGCTGAGTATTCTGGGCGCTGTGACCTACGAACTGCCCGCAGCCACCATCGCCGCCAACGCCGTCGGTGCCGGGGTGACGGAAACCATTACCAGCGCCCAGACCTTCGCAGTGATCGCGTGGACGATGACGCTGGGCATCATTGCGGGCATCGTCCTGATCCTGTTCGGACTGAAAAAGCTGCAGAAGGGCATGAACAGCCTGGGCGGCAAGGATGAAAAGTGGCGCGGGATTTTGATGGACGCGCTGTTTCTGGGGATGATCTCCGCGTTTCTGGGGCTTCTGTTCGCCAATGTGCGGGACGGCGTGCCGGGCTTTATCCCCATCGTGGTGGCGCTGGTCTCGGCGCTGCTGATGGGCGTGTGCGGCATTTTGATCCGGGTGCTGAAATGGACGTGGCTGGAGCAGTACGCCCTGCCCCTGTGCATGTTGGGCGCGATGGCGCTGAGCATTCCCATTACGGCGCTGATGGCTTAAGAGGGAGGGAAAGAGAATGGACAGGCAGCTGTCTCCCTATGAGGAGAAACAATATACCTACGGGCGCGTCTGGACGGCGCTGCTTCTTATGATGATGCTGGCCGTTCCACTGGCCATCTGCGTGTATTACAATGCGTGGCCGCCGCTGACGGCGGTGCTGAAGGCCCTGCTGGGCGTAGCGCCCATGTACTGGCTGGTGGGCATTATCGAGGTGCTGACCTACGTGCCCATGCTGGGCACCGGCGGAACCTATCTGGGCTTCGTGACGGGCAACCTGACCAACCTGAAAGTGCCCTGTGCCCTGAACGCCATGCAGGCGGCCAAGGTCAAGGCCGGGACGGAGGAGGGCGAGGTGATCTCTACCATCGCCATTGCGTCCAGCTCTATTGTGACGGTGGTGGTGATCGCCATCGGCGTGTTCGGTCTGCGGCTGCTGGAGCCGGTGCTGGAATCCCCGGTGCTGAAGCCCGCCTTTGACAACATTTTGCCGTCCCTGTTCGGCGCGCTGGGCGTTGTGTTCGTATCCAAGAACCCGAAGATCGCGGCGGCTCCCATGCTGTTTATGGTGGTGCTGTTCCTGCTGGTGCCCAGCCTGAGCAGCAGCGTCAGCGTACTGGTGCCCGTGGGCGCGCTGATCGCCATCGGCGCGGCGCGGCTTCTGTATCGGAAAGGCATGATCGGAACGGAAAAGGAGAGTGGAAACAAATGACACTGGTATGGCTCCTTCTGGGGCTGCTGGTGCTCTGGCTGGCAGTGATCGTGGTTCGGGCCCTGCAATTCAAGCCCTATCCCATGGAAAAGACGGAAGCGGAGAATTTCCCGGTAGATGAAAAGCGGGCGTTGGAACGCTTTCAGGATATGATTCGGCTGAAAACGGTCAGCTACCCGGATGAAAAGCTGGAAGACCCGCAGGCCTTTGCAGATTTCCAGAAATTGCTGGCCGAAGCCTATCCGGCGGTGACAAAGACCTGCCCCAGGGAAATTCTGGGCCGGCGGGGAATGCTGTACCTCTGGAAGGGCAAGAGCAGTGCGAAGCCTTCTGTGCTGATGGCGCACTATGACGTGGTGCCGGTGAACGAAAACGAATGGCAGGAGCCGCCCTTCGGCGCGGTGGTGAAGGACGGGGAGCTTTGGGGCCGTGGCACGCTGGACACCAAGGGAACCCTGCACGGCGTGATGGAAGCCGCTGAAATGCTGATTGGGCAGGGCTTCGTGCCGGAAAACGACGTGTATTTCGCCTTTGGCGGCGATGAGGAAATTTTCGGCGGCGACGCGCCCGCCATTGTGGAAGAACTGAAAAAGCGCGGCATTCATCCGGAATTTGTGCTGGACGAGGGCGGCGCTATCGTGGATGGGGTATTCCCCGGCGTCAGCAAGAGCGCGGCGCTGATCGGAACGGCGGAAAAGGGGACCGTCAGCGTGGACATGACCGCGTCCGGCAAGGGCGGTCATGCCAGCGCTCCGGCCAGCCGTCAGGCGCTGGGCATTCTGGGCCGGGCGCTGAGCCGCATTCAGGATCACGCCATGCCCTTTACCCTGACCCCTCCCGCCCGGGAGATGTTCGATATTCTGGGTCGGGAATCCAGCTTTGGCTACAAGCTGCTGTTCGCCAACCTGTGGTGCTTCGGGCCTCTGCTGGATCTGGTGTGCCGCAAGTCCGGCGGCGAGCTGAACGCGCTGGTGCGCACCACCTGTGCCCTGACCATGGCTCAGGGCTCCAAAGCCTTTAACGTGCTGCCCTCCACTGCTCACGCGGGCATCAACCTGCGGCTCATCAGCGGGGACACCATCGAGGCGGCCATCGCCCGGCTGAAGACCATCGTGGACGATCCGTCCGTCGAGGTGAAGCTCGTCTCCGGCGGCGAACCCAGCACGGTCTCCCAGACCGGCGATGAGCCGTGGAACCGGTTGAAGAGCGCCATCAGCGCCGCCTATCCCGGTGTGCTGGTCTCGCCCTATCTGATGCTGGCGGGCAGTGACAGCCGCCACTACGGCCCCATCAGCGAGCATGTGTACCGCTTCAGCGGCATGCCCATGTCCAAGGAGCAGCGGGGACTGATCCACAACGCCAACGAGCGCATCCCCGTGGCCCAGCTCAAGGACACCATCTGCTTCTTCGCCGAAGTGATGAAGCGGTGCTGAAAAACGCATAAAGAGAAACCGCCCCAAGCTGCTTTTGGCAGATGGAGCGGTTTCTTTGTGGAAACGAAGAGTTGGGATTCCTTTGTGATTCGAAATGAATTGGGGATTCTTTGCGGAGGACGATAGTTGAAATAATATTGTTTTTATTTTACAAAAGGAATTAGAAACGAAACAAATCTTTCGATAAAGTGATGACTTTTTTGTAAAAATATGTTAATATTATGAAGCAAAACATTCGCCATGCGGGGTTTGTTCTTTTCCCTGCGGGAAATCCGGTTTGCGAAAGGAGAGGCTTCGGATGAAAAAGACGCTTGCGTTCCTGTGCATTGTCGTGATTGTTGCGACGACGCTGCTGCCGCTGATTGCGCTGGCGGATACACGCTATGTGTATACGAAAGACGGGAAGTCCCTGAATCTGCGGAGTACGCCCAAGAGCAATACCGGCAACAAGATCGGCAACATTCCCTACGGCACGAAGATCATCGTTCGGGAATACCTGGACGACGGATGGGCTTACGTGAAGTATGGGAAGCGCTTCGGCTACGTGATGAGCAAGTATCTGTGGGAAGTGAAACCGCTGCCCAAGAAGACCCGGACTACTCGCCGGTAATGCCGGCAAGGCTCCGTCAGGAGGCTCACTGCAAAAACCCGGATGACCGATCGGTCATCCGGGTTTTTGCAGCTTATCAAAAGATTACCCTAGGCGAGCTTTTTCGCCAGAAACTATTGTGGTCTGCCCCACAGTGTACGATGGCCAAGCCCTGCGCTGAGCTTGCGCTTGGCTGCACGGTCTGAGGCTAGTCATCCTTAGGCCTTCCTTGGTCGCACGCTCCGAACTGCAGTAGCCTTTTCAGGAATTCGAAAAAACGAAGAGCATACCGCATTGCAGCGCAAATCGGAAGAAGTTGCGATCTTGAGAGACACTATGGCAAAGGGTTTTCTGCCTAAAAGACGGGCTCATTCCATATAAGCGCCCTTCATGGGGCTGACGGCGTGCTGGGAGTAGAGCTTCAGCAAACCGCGGGTGTATTTGGGCGGCTTGGGCTGCCAGCGGGCCCGGCGTTCCTGGAGAATCTGCTCCATTTCCTCGGGCGTTTTGGGCTGGCCGTTTACCCCTACGATGGCAAGTTCCCGGGCGGGAACGTCGATGCGGATGAGGTCGCCCTCCTCCACCAGCGCGATGGGACCGCCCGCGGCGGCTTCCGGGCTGACGTGACCGATGACCGGGCCGCGGCTGGCCCCGGAGAAGCGGCCGTCGGTGATGAGTGCCACGCTGGAGGCAAGCTTGGGATCCGCACAGATGGCCTCGCCGGTATAGAACATCTCCGGCATTCCGCTGCCGCGGGGGCCTTCGTAGCGGATGAAGATCGCGTCGCCGGGCTTCACCTGACCGTTCAGCACGGCGTGGATGCATTCTTCCTCACTGTCGAAGGGACGGGCCAGCAGGGTGGCCTGAAACATATTCTTCGGGCAGGCGGTGTGCTTGATGACGCTGCCCTCGGGGGCCAGATTGCCCTTGAGAATGGCGATGCTGCCGTCGGTGCCCTTGGGATGGTCGAAGGAATGAATGATATCCGTCCGGGCAATGGACAGGCCCAGCTCATGAGCCTTCTTTTGCAGAAGCTCGTCGCAGTGCTCATAGAAGCCGCCGCGTTTCAGGTTTTCCAGATTTTCGCCCAGCGTTTTGCCGGTAACGGTGAGAACGTCCAGATGGAGCATGGACTTGATTTCCTCCATGACCCGGGGCACGCCGCCGGCATAATAGAAATACTGGGCGGGCCAATCGCCGGAGGGGCGGATATTCAGCAGGTAATGAGCGCCCCGATGCATTCGGTCGAAAGCGTCCGCGTCCAGCTCGAAGCCGAACTCGTGAGCGATGGCGGGCAAGTGCATGGTGGCGTTGGTGGAGCCGGAAATGGCCGCGTGCACCATGATGGCGTTTTCAAAGCTCTTTTGGGTGACGATATCCTTTGCCCGAAGGCCGCTTTCCACCAGCTTCATGAGCTGCGCGCCCGCGTCGTAAGCGGCCTGTTTCAGCTCGGGGGCGGTGGCGGGCATGAGGGCCGTGCCGGGGAGCATCAGACCCAGCGCTTCCGCCATGATCTGCATGGTGGAGGCGGTGCCCATAAAGGAACACGCGCCGCAGCTGGGACAGGCGTGATGCTTATAGTAGTCCAGCTGCTTCTCCGGGATCACGCCGGTCTTTTCCCAGGCGTCGAACTTGCCGATCTGTTCCAGCGTCAGCAGTTCGTTGATCTTGCAGGCAGGGTCGTTCACGGTGTATTCCTTCGGCAGTGTATGAGCCTCCATCACGCCGCCGGTGACGACGATGGCGCTCATTTCCTTGAGCCGCCCGATGCTCATCAGCATGGCGGGAACGGCCTTGTCGCAGCTTGCGATGAATATGCCGCCGTCAAATCCGCTTGCGTTCGCCTGCGCCTCCACCAGATCGACGATGGCTTCACGGTGGGCGAGGGAGTAATTGATGCCGTCGTGTCCCTGTGCGATACCGTCGCACAGATCGGTGGCAAAATAGCGGGCGGCTTTGCCGCCGTGCTCGTTGACCGCCTGCACGGCCTGTCTTACAAATTGATCGAGATGCGCGCTGCCGGGATGGCTGTCGCCAAAGGTGCTCTCCACCATGATCTGGGGTTTGCTCAGATCATCAATCGTCCAACCCATGCCGATCTTCAGCGGATCGCTCTCTGGTGCAAGTGCGCGTACCTGCTGAGAATGTAATTCCATTATAGACCTCTCTCCGTACAATTTGTCATTTTGACGCGAAAATCATCAGATGATTTCTTGACATATTATAACGAAGTATGCCGAGGCTGACAAGTAAAAATAGTGTGATTTTGCGCATCCGGAAGAGGAGAGCTTTTGAGACGCTGTGTGCCGGGGGGTGAAAGAGAACAGATCATGCTGGTGTCAGTCGGCGGCGTCGGTGCAGTAAAAAACGTAACGCTCGGCGTGTTCAACAGTGAGAGACTCCAATACGAATCGCAACAATTTAGCGTAAGTGTTTGAGCGTATAAGGGAAGGGACGAATGGAACTGCTCTGCAGTACGGCTATGCAATACTACATCATCTGCAAGGTCAGGTGTAGTATGCGTAGTCCTGAGACAACAATAAAGCCGTGCGAGGGCAATCGGACGAAATGGGTTCAACTCACAGAATAAGGAATTATTATAGCGAGGAGGGTTAGACACTCGAAACATAAAAAATATACATTTCAGATAATAGGACGGGAAGTAGATCCGTCCTTAGAGAGAATTATTTCTTAGTGTCCGGCAGCAGCTTTTGCTTTATGATGAAATAG
>ERZ824978.2429-NODE-2429-length-16419-cov-3.516500_pt1 | contig 16419 bp, 12 predicted proteins | sample MGYA00519860_ERZ824978 | MGnify/ENA primary metagenome ERZ824978 (study PRJEB31778, sample SAMEA3449184) | human gut metagenome | biome: human gut; feature: human-associated habitat; material: faeces | place: United Kingdom | collected 2010/2012 ... | reverse complement strand
TTACCAGTTTCGAGACCATTAAAGTAGGGCTTATCATGATTATCGTAGCTACGGCCGCCAAATACATAGCCGCTTGGATGACCCAAAAGACTTTCCATCTGTCCACGGATCAGCGAAGCGTTATTTTCGGCCTAAGTAACGCACAAGCCGCCGCTACATTGGCCGCCGTGATGGTCGGATATAACGTAATCACCGGAACAGACGCTAATGGGGAACCAATCCGGTTATTAAATGAGAGCGTGTTGAACGGTACGATCCTGATGATACTTGTCACTTGTACCATCGCCTCTTTCGCCGCCCAAAAAGGCGCTCATAACATAGCGGCCCAAGATATATCCGATAAGGAGGAAAACAAAAAAGAATCAGAGCATATCTTGATACCGGTCAGCAATGAAGAGACCGTGGAAGAGCTGGTCAACCTCAGCTTGGCGATCAAATCTCCCCAAAACAAGAACGGCTTGTTTGCCCTAAAAGTGATAGATAACCATCATTCAGACGAGAAAGCGTTGAAACAATCCCGCAGGGTTCTACAGACCGCAGTCAATACGGCTGCCGCCACGGATACCCGGATGAAGGATTTATTAAGATATGACTTAAGCGTATCGAATGCTATCGCCAGCGTGGTAAAAGAGCGGGAGATCACAGATCTGGTAGTGGGATTGCACAAGGAAAAAGATATACCGGCGGCCTTCCTAGGCCATATCGTGGAAAGTGTATTGGCGGAAAGTAGTGTAAGTACATTCATATACAAGCCCGTACAACCCATCTCTACTGTTAGACGGCATCTGATCATCATCCCGGAATTGGCCGAAAAAGAAATCGGTTTCAACCAAATCATCTTTCGGCTACGAAACGTGACCCAGAACACAGGTGCAGCGACAGTCTTTTACGGTTCGGAAGCGACCTTGAATGCCTTAAAGAAATTATTAGCCAAGAAAAGCGGAGAAGCCAGTTATATCGAATTCAACGACTGGGATGACTTCCTGATCGTTTTCCGGGATATAAAACCGGACGACACGATGTGGATTATCCTTAGCCGCAAGGAAGGACTTTCCTACGCTCCCGCCATGGCCCGTATCCCCAAGTACCTCAACAAATACTTTCAGGCAAACAGTTTCGTATTGGCATATCCTGTGCAGGCTGGCATGAACGAGGGCACTCGCTATCTGACTTAACCATTACGGAACCAGCCTCTCACGCCAAGACTTTCGAGGTGAGTACGGCATTTTCCGCTTGGCGTATCCTAGACGGAGGATCAAGGCAGGAATCTCGTTGGTGAAAGACAAGTCTTTCGCCAGCAAACCGGAAAGATCACGCACCTCACAAGGCTGGTTCAAAAAGGCGAAAGCGATATTCTTTTCCGTAGCTCTCAAAAGAAAACGTTGCAAACTCCGGCCTAGCGCAAACCATTCCGGTAGCGTATTTGTCCGTAAGGCAAACAAGGCTAAATGAGAAGAAGAGTCCAGCTTCTTCTTGTCTCCCCTATTTTGTATGCCGGCTTTCAAGACACTTCCCATGATTGTCTCTGAGATAAGACGGGGAAGATTCGGCGCCCCGAACACCGCATAACTCAGGCCGTCCGATGTAGCTCGTACATGATTCTTATTAAAACGCATCCATGATTTCAGCTCTCGTTTAAACAGATGATCGTTCATTTGCCGGTTATTCCCCGCAAATATATAAGAAGAAAGCGTATCGAACTCCCACTCTCCTTTCGACCACAAATGCAGACTGATATTTTCCTCCAAAGGCGTATTCCTCAAATAGCTCAATTGATCCGATGGAATCATTTCCCCGGAATATATGCCTCGATTCGTCTGTCTGACCGAAATTTCCTCGATAAGCCCACTCGTCTCCTTAATCATCGATGCCTCCGACAAGAGTACGGTGATCTCCCCCGATCCTGAAAAAACCGGTAGCGGAGCATATCCTTTTGCCTCAGCCGCAATGCAAAGATTCTCGGTGGCACATCCTAAGCTAATAAATAACTCACGGTTATCCGGATCTACGGCCGGAAGGGACTTACTCATATCCGGAAGAATCTGTATCCTATCCTTTTGCACACGAAACAACCAAGGTTGGGTATTATGTCCCGATGGGGCTTTCACGGCTTGTTCCATCATATAGATAAAATCCGGCCGTATATCACTTATCCGCAATGATCCTGTTTCCATATTATTATACACTTTCTCATTCTAGCGATGCCCGCTACCTCTTTCCGTTCGTGCCCGGACAAACGCCTCAAAAACAAAAAATCCCGTAAAGCTTTCGCCTTACAGGACTCTCTGCGGAAAGACAGGGATTCGAACCCCGGGAACCTCTCAGTTCAACGGTTTTCAAGACCGCCGCAATCGACCACTCTGCCATCTCTCCTTGTCTCTAAGACGGGTGCAAAAGTAGATGGTTTATTTGAATTATGCAAGTTTTTCATTTCATTTTTTTTACTTTTTTCGTATTTCATTCCTCCATTTCTGATTATCAGACACATAAAAAAAAATCCGATTCCTACTACTATGCACAGGAACCGGATATAAATTATATATAGAGAAATTAAAACACTCTTTTTAGAAAACAAGCATCTGCCTATTTCGTTTGCAGACAGCTTGAATGCAAGACCATATGAGCCTTCTCCTGCTCAGTCCTGATTGACCCGGCAGCCAGAATAATAGTTATGATCAAACCGATACAAGCCACTATAGCAATCACTTCCGTACTTTTGCGGGAAAGATACTCCCCTACGTTCTTTTCCATGCGTATTACTTTTTTAATGAATAATCTGCTGACCTGAAATGTGTGATTCAAAATTAAGAAGAAAAGGAAAGCTAAGGGAGACGGTGAATAAATAAGTGGACAGACAAAACACTCAAATATTTATCTAACAACAAGATACAAATCTTTTATATTACTAAAAAAGTGGATCAAATATAAAAGGATTAATGAATTTCCCGGACTAAATTCTCGAAATCATCCCTGGAAACGCATGCCTTGTTCTTTACTTTTGCCCGATAATTATAGATGGTATTCACCGAATAGCGAAGGAATTCGGCTATCTGAGAACTGTCGTTTATCCCCAAACGGATCAACGCAAAAATACGAAGTTCCGTATTCAGCAACTCGTCCCTTTTCAGTACCACCTGCTCATCTTCAAGCAAAAGTGAATTAAATTGTGTCACAAAATTCGGGAACAGATGGAGAAATGCAGTATCAAAATTTTTATAAAGTGCATTCAGCTCCGCCTCCAAACCCTTTGACGATCGGGTAACTTTAACCAGTTCCCCGATCTGTCCGGAAGAAACCATTTTATAAACCATACGGCGATAACCGTCGAGTTTATCGATATAAGAAGAACACAGACTCATGAAACGCCCGATATATTCCTCCTTGATCCGGTTGGATTCAGACAGTTCGAGGTTGGCGGACTGCAAACGATCGTTCATCTGATACAATTCGCCGTTCAGCACCTTCAACTGCTCGTTTGTCTCCTGCAAATGATTGCGGGCCTCCGCCAGTCGCTTCATCTGCCGATATATATAGACGATGGCAGAGATCAATAACAAGGTAAGTACACTGATCAGCGTCAGATATGCGACCAGTATCCGGTTCTTCCCTTCTATCGTAGCCTGGTAGTTCTTATCGATCAACGAAAGGATATCCGCACTCTGCCAACTTCTTGAGCGGGCACGAAACCGGTTCGTCTCATCCCAAGAAAAACGGATATAATGATAAGCACGCTCGATATCGCCATCTTTAAGCAATAAATCAGCCAACATCCACAAGGAAGCATGATCTGTGATAGCCGACTGAATATCTGACAAGGAAGAAAGGGCCAAATAATACTTTTCTTTTTCCCGATCTTTTTTCTGGCGGTAGATCATCGCACGCTGATAAGAAGTAAGTGCATATTCAGGAGTTCCGAACGGAATTTTTGCCAAACGTGTATCATTGATCCGAAGGGCTTCATCAGTATGTCCGTCAGCCCTCAAAGCCAGTTCCTGCAACTCAACCCGCTTGCCGGCATCTTCCGGCAACATCATCGCTAAAGAATCCCGATAGACGAAAGATTTATCTTCATAGCGGCGTATACTTTGCGGATCACGGGAATTACCGGAGATCTCCCTGTATACCTGTTCTTTACAGGCGTAATAATCACGGGTAAGAGAAGCTGGCAAATCTTCACGGCGGACTTCCTCCAATACATCGATCGCTTCTTGGTACATGCCAGTTGCAGCATGCAGGGAGGCTAACAGCAATTTACTTTTGTACTCCCGCTCCTGATCACGCAAATTACGGGCGATCCTGATATTTTTGGTCAGATAGAGGACAGCCGAATCGCACATATAAGATTTATATTCCCGATAAATGCTATCGTTGAGCTGGTAAGCGGCAATAGAGTTCGGAGCTGTCTTGGTTGCTTTTCCTTTCAATTCACGGATCCGGGCTTCTCTCCTGTCTTTATAAATCTCATGCTGGAGAATCGTTTGATCCAAATTGACTAATAAAGAGTCGAGGTTACTTTCCGCAAAAACCATATTTGCAGTAAAAAACAAAAACAGAATTATCCTGTACCTCTTTCCCATTTCTACTCCAGCTTATTTCCGGCAGACAAATGTAAAACAAAAAAGCTTTCCTCCGGACAAATAGCCGGGGAAAAGCTCTTAAATACATAAAAACAATCTGATATCATGTGGTAACATGTGCTTGTTTCTGCTTTTTCTTCGCTAGGAAATTATGTGCCATCATCGGAAAAAGCTCCAGAAGCAAGACCTCTTTTTCGTTCTCAGCCAATTGGACACCAACTTCTTCTATTACGGGATTCTCCTGCATTTCATAATCGGAAGGATCATAGGGGACCTCATCCCGCGAACCCGTAATCTTCAAACGAAATTCCGGATCAATCGGAACCGGCGTCTTTCCATACTCTCCTTTTACCAGAGCGACGAATTGGTTGGACGGATTACTGTACATCGGACGTCCTTTCAGTTGATCCAACGCGCACGATACTGCTTGAGCCCCGATGATCTGGCTTGTCGGCGTTACCAAAGGCGGCAAACCTGCATCCATACGCACCTGGGGGATCAACGACATTGCTTTTTCCAACAAGTCCAACTGTCCTAATTGCTTCAACTGAGCTACCATATTCGTATACATACCTCCCGGTATCTGGGCCTTCTTCACCAGTTCATTCGGTTCAGGGAAACCAAAATATTCTTCTATGGCACGGCAGAAGATAAGCAAATCTTCCTCTTTGTCTTTCCGGGCTGCGTCGATCGCATCGTTAAAAAAACGGTCGATCTCAGTCGGTATTCTGTCTGTCAAAGGGTTAAATGGCTTAGGTAGTTGTTTTGCCATATCGAAAACAGACAACTCTTTGCGGATATCCAACAGATGAGCATTGATTTTCGCGATCGCCTCCATATTGATATCCAGCTCGATCCCCATTTTCTTACAAAACACATACACCAGTTCGATTGCCGGAGCAGCCGTTCCACCGGCGAAATACCAGATATTGGTATCGACAACATCCACCCCGTTGACAATAGCGGCCAAAACCGAAGCCAGACCATATCCTGGCGTACAATGAGTATGAAAATCTACCGGAACTTTGAGATGTTTTTTGAACAAACGTACTATTTCAGCGCTTCTTCCCGGTGGAATCAGGCCACTCATATCCTTAATCGTGATCATATCGGCTCCTAAAGCCTCCATTTGAAGCGCTTTATCCAAGAAGTATTCATTTGTAAAAACAGGCTTATGCAACGGATGCCCGTGTAAAGCTGCGACAATTCTTTCAACAGCCGAGTGATACGGATCAATCGTGTAACAGACGGCACAATCAGCCATTCCTCCGAAGCGTTTTACATATTTGACTGTCGATTTTATATTCTCCACATCATTCAGCGCATCAAATATGCGCATGATATCCAATCCGGATTCTATAGAATTGCGACAGAAGCCTTTAATAATCTTATCGGGATAAGGATTGTAACCAAACAAGTTACGTCCGCGTGAAAGGGCCGTCAACTTAGAGGTATTCCCTACCGAAGCTTTTATTTTCTCCAACCGCTCCCAGGGATCTTCTCCCAAATATCGCATGATAGAATCGGGCACGGCACCACCCCATATTTCCATCGCATAAAAACCGGCTTCCCTATAAAAAGGAAGCACTTTGTCTATCTGTTTTTGTGACATTCGCGTCGCAAAAGCAGATTGCTGACCATCCCGGAGAGTCAGATCCCGAATCAAAAGTTTTCGTATCATACCTAATAATTTGTTTAGACCGTTTCAGACTTAAATCTATCTTTATAACAAAAATTAAACTGTTTTGATTGGAATTACCAGGTTAAGAATAGCAAATGTTTATGAAAACGACCTTACCGACTTATCTTTTTAACATTCTCTTTCCAATAAAGAAGGAAGCGATCATGCCATGGGAGGATACACAAGGTAATCCACTGGATTATAATCAGAAACAGTGCATAAAATCTCCTCAAACAAGGCAGATAAACAGCTCCACATCCCCGTTCCGGTTTCACGAAGATCCGGGTCTCCACCTCCTCCACACCCGGATCTCCCATGCCCTTCCACCCGGGTCTGAAGAAACTTTTCAAGTTGTTTTTGATAAAAAAGTAGCTTGTCTTCATGAAAAAACGAGCCTATTTAATCTGTTTTGTATTAGCTTCAGAATATATCTGAAATTTGATAGAATGTTGATATATAATGATTTATTATTTTTACCCATGATAGTTATGATAGATAAATGATAGTTAAAAATAGGAACTATCATGGAGTAACATGCTGTTTTACAATTATATAAATTTGATTATGATAGTATGATAGTTGTTTTGCTCAAAAAACTTTATATAGAAATACCCGTACTAAAGACAAGGATTGATTGTCCCTTATGATTTTGGTGCGGTTACACTACAACTTCGTTCAGAGCTTCGGAATCTTTCAGGAGAGTATTTTAAAATATTCCCGATCCTTCTTGGAAGGAGCTATTATTGCAGGTTTCCAAGACTGTGAATGATGACAAACAGGGGTTCTGGTTGGAACGGATATTTCTTGAAAAAGAACGTAGTTCCAAGAGAACTATGGTATTCGATATCGGAAGAAAAAATATAAAAATGAAATTTTTTCCATTTTTAACTGGGGATATAGGCTTGTGAACTGTTAGTATTATGTAAGCATAAGTAAAAAGATGAAAAATGGACAGGGAAACGTTATATAAGTTCTTTGAAGGAGCCGCTTCTTATGAAGAAGAAGTCCGGATCCGGCAATGGATGGAACATTCCCCGGAAAACAGACGAGAATTCTTGAAAGAGAGAAAGATATTCGACTCGATGTTGCTTCTTGGCGATGAAAAAACGATCGAAGAAAAGATGCGACACAAGTCATGGAGCTTGAGTTCTCTTGGAACTGAGTTAATCAAGATTGCGGCAGCTGTCGCTGTGACATTGGGGCTTAGCTTATTATATCAATTTGTTTCAGATAAAAATGGAGTTGTGCCGATGCAATCCATTTATGTTCCTACCGGACAACGGGTGAACATCACGCTGTCGGACGGGACGAATGTCTGGCTGAATGCTCGGACGAAGATCGTTTACCCGGCTGTGTTCAACAAGTCCGTACGCCAGGTAGCGGTAGACGGAGAAGCCTATTTCGATGTAGCCAAAGATAAGAAAAGGCCTTTTATCGTGGAAACGGGCAAATGTAATATGGAAGTGCTGGGAACAAAATTTAATGTGGAAGGCTATTCCGATAAAGACGATTTCGAGGTTACGTTGATGGAAGGAAGTGTGCGAGTTGCCTCCCGTATCGGTCTGGGGGATACATTGATGTTGAAGCCGGACAGCAAAGCTTGCCTGCAAAAGGACGGCAGGCTGAAAGTCATTCCGGTTGACGATTACAATCCCTATCGTTGGAAAGAAGGACTGATATGTTTTCGGAACGAATCATTCCTCTCGATCATGAATGATCTGGAGAAATATTTCGGAGTTAGCATAGTTGTTGAGAATAAGAATGTATTGAAATACTATTTCACGGGAAAGTTCAGGCAAGCAGACGGTATCGACTATGCGTTGAGGGTATTGCAGAGGGATATTCGTTTCAAGTATGAACGGGACGATGAAAATCAGATTATTTATATTAGGTGAACACAAGTAATAGAAGAACAGAAATAAAAAACACAATAATTAGTATTAACCTTATAAAATAAAAGGAAACATGAAAACAGGCAGTCAATAACAGAAAAATGCCGGCAAGCGCTGGGGGGCATTTACCGGCATTCCAATCAACACAATTTTAATTCATTGTATTAACTTCAAATCAGTTACAAAGGTATGAAAAAAAACTTTTTGTCGGGGGGATATTATCCGAAAACTCCGTCAGGTAAAAAAATCTTGAGAACTATGCGAATATCCACATTCCTTTTGGGAGCCTGCGTATTCTGTTCGTATGCTGAAGATTCACATTCGCAGAATGCCCGGGTTAGTATTAACAAGAACAATTCTCAGTTAGAGGAAATTCTAAATGAGATTGAAAGTCAGACAGATTATTTGTTTATCTATAATAACCAGGTAGATGTTAACCGGAAAGTTTCGGTAAAGGCGAAAACGAAACCTGTTTCAGAGGTATTGGATAACCTGTTCAAGAATGCGGGTGTCGAATATGAAATGGAAGGAACTCATATTATTTTGTCTTCGAAAAGCCGGGATGCGATCGCTGCCGCTCAACAGCAGACACATGTCTTAACCGGTCGGATTGTCGATAATAACGGCGAAGCGATCATTGGAGCGAACGTGGTGGTGAAAGGTACTACAAATGGTACGGTTACCGATATAGATGGTAATTTCTCTATCGAGGCCGATCCTAATTCGGTTTTGAATATTTCTTATATTGGTTACCTGTCAAAGGAGATCGTTGTCGGTAACCAAAAAACAATCAATGTCGTATTATTGGAAGATACGAAAACGCTGGATGAAGTTGTCGTGATCGGTTACGGTACGCAGAAAAAGGCGGACTTGACCGGTTCTGTAGCTAACGTGAGCACAGATGATTTGAATACACAGAGCAACACTACTATCGGGCAGGCCTTGCAAGGTAAGATTGCCGGTGTGGATATCGTTTCGCAGGGTGGTGCGCCGGGCGGTAGTACCCGTGTCATGGTCCGTGGTATCGGAACGTTGAACAATTCTTCTCCTTTGTATATCGTGGACGGTATGTATATGAGTGGAATCGATCATATCAATCCGAACGATATTGCCAGTATCGATGTGTTGAAAGATGCTTCTTCGGCTGCGATTTACGGTTCACGTGCAGCTAACGGCGTCGTTATAGTAACGACAAAAGAGGGAAGCAATACGGAAGGGAAACCGATTATCGATCTATCGGCCAATGTCGGCGTCAGTTCGCCTTCCAAATATCTGGATTTATTGGATGCTGCAGGCTGGGCGGAAGTGACGACCGTTTCCAGAAGGGCTGCCGGATTGAGTCCGCTCGAAATGGCACAGGATTTGGCTTCAAAACCGGATAATGACTGGCAGGACTTGATGTTTGGTCCGGCATTGATGCAAAACTATGCGCTTTCTGTGAAGGGAGGAGGTAAATATTCCACCTACTATAATAGTGTGGGGTATACGAATCAGGACGGCGTGATGAAAGGCACGAACTACCAGCGTTACACGTTGCAGAGCAAACAGGATTTCAAGAAGGGTATTTTCCAGGCTGGGACAAATGTCGTGTTGACTTATGATCAAAGCAATCCTTTATATTCGGTCATTAGAGGGGGAATGGTCGGACATACGTTGCAGGCTATTCCGACATGGGAACAATATGATGAAAACCGGACAGGTGGATATGGTGGCTTGTACGGAGACGTTGTGAATTTGACTCATCCGTTAGGTATGGTGGACGATAATTTAATGAAGAGATATAGTGATAATGTAAAAATATTTGCAAATGCTTATGTCTCCGTAGAATTAATGAAAGGTCTGAAATATAAGTTAAACCTGACTCCGGATTTCCAATTTTATCGCTATAATAGTTATGAAGGCCTGTTTGATTTCGGGCTGGCAAAACATGATATAACAGCGGTGACGGAACAGCAGACCCGTACACGTAATATTTTGGTCGAAAACTTGCTGACTTTTGATCGTACGTTCGGAGACCATAAGGTGTCGGCTCTTGTCGGATATACATATCAGGATTCCCGGTATCGTTATATGCAAGGTTCCGGGCAAGGAATGCCGACTGGAATTACTGAAATAGATGCCGCATCTCAAGGATTGGCCGTAAGTGGTAATTCAAGCCGCAGCGTGTTGACTTCCATTTTAGGACGTGCTTTCTATTCTTATAAGAATCGCTATTTGTTGACTGCGACCATTCGCCGTGATGGTTCTTCTAAGTTCGGTTCCAATTATCGGTATGGTAATTTCCCATCGGTATCTGTTGGTTGGAATATTGCAGAAGAGGATTTTGTAAAGAATAGCGTATCTTGGTTGGATCAGTTGAAGTTGAGAGGCGGATATGGGGTGCTAGGTAATCAGGAAATTGATAACTATCAATATGTGTCTGTTGTTACGACCGGCATTAATTATCCGGATGGAAAGAGCGGACTGATACAAGGTGCTTTCCCAAAAACGTTTGCCAATCCGGATATCAAATGGGAAGAAACGGCGATGACGAATGTCGGTATTGACTTTATGGCCCTGCGTAATCGTTTGACTTTGACTGCCGATTGGTATGTAAAGAATACGAAAGATATCTTGTTGAATGTGCCTATTCCTATTTCTACGGGAGGTGCTAATGATCCGATTCGTAATGCAGGTAAGATCCGTAATCAAGGATTTGAATTTAATTTGGGATGGAATGAGTCTTTGAATAAGGATCTGTCCTATGGTGTAAGTTTCCTTGGAACTTATAATAAAAACGAAGTGGTGGAAATGGGGGCAGAATCGCAGGTAATTACCGGTGGGACGATTCATGGAGGAACTTATACGAGCAGAACGTTGGCCGGTTATCCTATAGGTGGTTTTTGGTTGATTCCTACTGACGGCTATTTTAATAGCACGGAAGAGGTGCAAGCTCATCAGAAAGATGGGGTTCTGATTCAGCCGAGTGCCGAACCCGGCGATATTCGTTTCAAGGATACAAATAATGACGGAACGATTAATGATGAGGATCGTGTGTATTGTGGCAGCCCATTCCCGAAATTCACCTATTCGATCAATGGTAATATTACGTATAAGAATGTTGATTTCTCGATTGGTTTCCAAGGCGTTACTGGTAATAAAATTTATAATGCGACGAAATTGGAATTGACGGATGTGACCCGTGGTACGAACTATTTGGCAAGTACTTTGGATTATTGGACGCCTGAAAATCAAAATGCGTCCTCTCCTCGGCTGATTTGGACCGACCCGAATAGGAATGCCCGTTCCGAATCCGACCGTTATTTGGAGAGCGGTTCTTATTTCCGCTTGAGAAATCTTCAGGTAGGTTATACCTTGCCTACGGTTTGGTTTCATGGCTTTGTTCAGAAAGCTCGTGTGTATGTCAATGCGGAGAATCTCTTTACGATCTCCTCTTATTCGGGGTATACGCCGGACGTGAATTCTTCAGATGTATATTCTCGTGGTTTCGATGAATTTATATATCCTTCTAATCGTACATTTATGTTTGGTTTGAATGTCACATTTTAAATAAAATAACAGTATGAAACGAATATATCTATATTTTATATCTTGTATAATGGTTGTTACAGGTTTGTGTACTTCGTGCGACGCTCAGTTGGAGCAGATGAATCCGAACAAGGCGACCGAAGATACTTTCTGGCAGACCGAAGCTGATTTTGAATTGGCTTTGACTTCATGCTATACTCCTTTGAAAAATGCTCTAAACGGGGGATATTATGGAACTCGTGGTGTAATGATGCGTATTGCTCGTGCGGACGAAGTGGAGTTTAGAAACGATATCAGCGATGTCTTTCAAGCCTGTTATTTTACAAATACAAATGGAAATTCTCTTTCACAAGGGATGTTTTATCAATTCTATAATGCATTGTATAGAACGAATTCAATCATGCAGAAGCTGGAAGAGAAGCAAGGAGAATTCGGAGAGGATTTCGTCAATAAGGTGAAGGCGGAGTGTTTGTTTATTCGCGGGTTCTATTTGTTCCAATTAGGAAAAGAGTTTAAAAATGCACCTTTGCGTCTGACAGCTTCTCAGTCTCCTTCTACATTCCCTTTGGAAAAGTCTTCTCAGGCCGAGATATGGTCGCAGGCTGAACAGGATTTGCTTACTGCGGCTTCTTTGTTGCCGGTGAAGAATGATGTTATCGGAAAACCGACAAAAGGTGCAGCGTATGCTGTGTTGGGTAAAATATATGTATATGAAGAAGACTTTGATAAGGCAATTGAAATATTGGAACCTTTGACAAAATCACCTTATACGTATCGTTTGGTAGAGGATTTTGCATGGAATTTTGATGATGTACACGAAAACAATGAAGAGAGTATTTTCGAATTGTTGATGGAGCCGGTTGGTGGAACGGATATTTGGGGAGATGGAGAGAATATCAATTCGACTCAAACGAATACACGTCCGAAAGAATATGCGGCACCGGAAGCCAGTGGTTGGTATGAGGCAAATCCGACCCCGCAAATAATGGATTATTTCTTGGAAGAAAAAGATAAAGATGGAAATTTTGATTATCGTGCACGTTCATCGGTTGCTTGGGATTATGAAGGATGTATGTATTATTTGAAGCCTTTTCGGGAGAAGTTTGCAGAAGACAGATGGAATACATATTGGATTTTGAAATATCAGAATTGGAATACGGCCGAATCGGAGGCTGATCCGCCTATGTCTTGCATCAATGAACGGGCGATACGGTATGCAGATGTGCTTCTTCTGCTTGCTGAGTCTTATTTGCGTGGAAAGCAGGATTTGCCGATGGCAATCGGGTATTTGAATCAGATTCGTGAACGGGCTAATTTGAACCCCTATAGCGGGGCACAGACGTATGAGGCTGTCTTTAATGATTTGGAGCGTCAGCGTGCCATCGAGTTCTTTGTGGAAGGGGAACGTTTTTACGATCTTCGCCGTTGGGGATTGTTGGAAAAGCGTATGCAGACTTGTAATGAAGTTCGGTATAAACAATTAATGACTGGTAAGGTCGGGGATACGAATCGTTATTATTATTATCCTATACCATCCAAGGAGTTGGAGACAAATCCGTTATGTACCCCGAATGAAGGTTGGTGATTGACCGTTTTTTAATAGGTATTATTCTAAGGGTCGGTTGTAATGGTGCAAAACATGTTATGGCTGGCCCTTTTCTTCTTCTATTTATTAGGACTTTCTTTTTGAGTCCCGTATCTTTGATAAAAATAACGTATATCATGAAAATACAACTATTAATCATAAGTCTGTTGTTTATGACAAATGGCCTCTGTGCCCGTGGCTTGGACAAGGCGTTTCAGCTCCTGCCCCAACCTCAATCTGTCGAACTGCTTCCGGGAAAAGGAATTATGTATACCGATCTTAAATTTGTATCGGCCGCATCAGACACACTTGTCCCTATATTGGGAGCGTTGACGGATGTCCTTCCCCGTGCAGGACATGTGGGAAAGGGATTGTTCTTACAACTTTCCGAATCGAACGTGCCTGATTCGCCCGAAGGATATGTTTTGGAGGTGAATGATAAAGGTGTGACAGTCACGGCCCGCACGGAAGCCGGACTGTTTTACGGTTGCCAAACGTTGGAGCAGTTGTTGGAAGATAGCCGGGATTTTGACCTGGAAATTCCGCAGATGAAGATAACTGATTATCCGGCTATCGCCTACCGTGCCGTCCATCTTGATACGAAGCATCATCTGGACCGGATGGAATATTATTACCGGATGATCGACAGGTTGGCACGTTATAAAGTGAATGCGATTATCTGGGAACTGGAAGATAAACTGCGCTTTACTCGCCGTCCGGAAGTCGCAGCTCCGAATGCGATCAGCAAGCAGGAGATGCAGGCGCTCTGCCGGTATGCGAAGGAACGGAATGTCGAGATCTGCCCACTTGTGCAAGGACTCGGCCATGCCGGTTTTATATTGAAACATCATTGGGAACTGCGTGAGAATCCGGACAGCGATTGGGAATTCTGTCCGTCCGATCCGCGTACATACGAGGTGCAGTTCGATCTTTATCTGGATGCGCTTGAAGCCATGCCGTACGGGAAATACCTGCATGTCGGTGGGGATGAGATCACGGCGATCGGAATCGATGACCGTTGCAAGGCTACAGGCAAGACTGCTTTCGAATTGCAGATGATCTGGTTGAAGAATGTCTGCCAGTTTGCTGTAGACCATGGTCGTATTCCTATATTTTGGGATGATATGCCGTTAAAATATGCCGGTATATGGGAACTTGCGTTAAGCGATAAATCCGAAGAGGAAGTGGTGAAGGTCTGGAACACCGACAAACTGGATGAGGCGATCGGTTTGTTTCCGAAAGAATGCGTGTATATGCGTTGGAAATATGAGGATGCGACGACGCCTGCCCATCGGCGCCTTTTGGAATGGTATCATGATAAGGGGCTGAAGGTGATGGGGGCGACGGCTGCTTCTGCCGGTGACTCGCCTTTTATGCCGCGTCGGAATACCCGTTCGGAATACGTGAAAGGATTCAGCCAGTTGGTTGCCGACAATCAACTGGAAGGAATATTGGCGACTGCTTGGGATGACGGTTCGCCGCATCTGGAAACGGTATGGAGGGGGTTCATTGCACAAGGAGAATTCGGTTGGAATCCGTCGGCACGGGATATCGAAGCGTTTAAAAAAGCACATGCACAGCGGGAATATGGTTTTCGCCCGGAGGATAACCGGATGGCCTTTCTGGATGAACTGGAGAAGGCGGTCTTTTTCTTCGATGGCGCGTTGGTGACTTCCGGACGCCGCAATCCGGCGTGGGGCACGACTGCTTTCACATTGATGGAGTTGCCGGACAAGACGAAACCGGGGGCATGGAGCGAACTGTATAAAGATAAAATTGCACAGGCAAAGATTGAAGCCGGACGTTACGAGAAGATAGTCCAGGGTATCAGAACGGCGGAGGCGGAGGCATTACGCAATCGCTATACGCTGCAAGTCTATGAACAGACGAATAACCTGCAAAACTATCCGGTGCGCCTCATCCTGGCCTTGAACGCTTATGACATGGCAAAGGACGATGCAGCCCGGGAAGCGGCTTTGGAGAAAGTCGCAGAGGTGTGTAGTTATTTCGATGTCATGCGCTCCAACCTGGAATCGGTCTATTCCGAAACTCGCTTCATGGAGCAGCCTGAAGGTTTCATCTCTGATCTGAACCATCACAATCATCTGGCTTCTAAAACGAACAATAGCGATTGGTGGTATTATTACGAGATTCCGATGGTGAAGAAAGTCCGCGCGTGGATGAAATAGTCGTACGGAATGACCAAAAAAATAATTTGGACACTTTGTACGACTTCAACCCCTTCAAAAAAATGAATTGGACACTTTGTGGCTTACAAAACGTCCCCTCAAAATAATTTGAACACTTTGTACAGCTTCAAAACGTTCAAAAAAATATTTTGGCCTCATTGAAGTACTTCAATGGCCTCACTGGAGATTTCGGGGGCGTTGTCGGGCGACAATAAGAACAAACGATCTGTTCTAATGATGCATAAAAATAAAATGGTGTAAATCATCATTTATGTGTACGTCATTATAATATATCACTTAATGAAAAATTATAAATATTCATATCATGAAGAAAATTACATTCAGTATCCTGTTTGTCTGGCTTAGCCTGTCCCTGTGGGCAGCCCGGCAGCCGGAGTTTTCGACAGCCGGCTTTTTCCGCCTCGATAATAGCGGGCGGGAAGTCTATTCGATGAATCCTGCCTGGCGCTTCCATAAAGGTGCAATGGAAGGTGCGGAAACAAAAGAATTTAATGATAAAGACTGGACGGTTGTCTCCCTGCCGGACGGTATCGAATATTTGCCGACCGAGGCGAGTGGTTGTATCAATTACCAAGGGGAGGTCTGGTATCGCAAGCATTTTACGCCCGATGCCGCTCTGAAAGGGAAGAAACTTTTTCTGCATTTCGAGGCCATTATGGGCAAAAGTAAGGTGTTCGTGAACGGCAAACTGTTGACGGAGCATTTCGGCGGTTACCTGCCTGTCATAGCCGATGTGACGGATGTGCTGGATTGGAATGGCGATAATGTGATTGCCGTCTGGGCGGATAACAGCGACGATCCTTCCTATCCTCCCGGAAAGGCGCAGGACGTGTTGGACTATACCTATTTCGGCGGCATCTACCGGGATTGCTGGTTGATCGCGCATAACAATGTGTTTATCACCGATCCAAATTATGAAAACGAGGTAGCAGGAGGCGGCTTGTTC
>ERZ824978.2416-NODE-2416-length-16484-cov-3.399050_pt1 | contig 16484 bp, 14 predicted proteins | sample MGYA00519860_ERZ824978 | MGnify/ENA primary metagenome ERZ824978 (study PRJEB31778, sample SAMEA3449184) | human gut metagenome | biome: human gut; feature: human-associated habitat; material: faeces | place: United Kingdom | collected 2010/2012 ... | reverse complement strand
GAATGTTCACGTCGAGCGTCAGCGAGGACTAAGTGAAAGGGTCCCGAAAAATCAATTTAGAAATTCTTAAATTATGAAGCAAGCCGAAAAAATATTTATTTGTACACCTTCCATTTCCATAACCTTAAAGATATTTTTTCAATTAACAATATTAATAACCTCATTTTTATTGACAAAACCCCAATTTAAATATAAAATAAATGCAGAATTTTTAAGCAAAAAATTACAAAAAATTTCAAATAAAAAAATAATCAAAACGGGAGAAAAAAATAATGGAATTCATAAAAACAATATTAAAAAATAGAAACATAATATGGAAACTAGGAAAAAGCGACTTCAAAAACAGATTTGCAAGTACAAGCTTAGGAAGTATATGGGGATTTTTACAACCATTTATATTCCAAATGATGTATGTATTTGTATTTCAATACGTATTTAAATCACCAGGAGAGGCAGGAGCACCATATGTTGTATGGTTCTTACCAGGAATGGCAATATGGCAATGCCTAAATGACAGCATAATGAGTGCAAGTAATTCAATAAGGAGTTATAGTTATTTAGTAAAAAAAGTAATATTTCCAGTAGATGCAATACCAATTATATCATTAATAGGGAGTAGCTTTGTATCAATATTCTTATTTATAATTGCAACAGCAGTATGTATAGCCTTCAAATTTGTACCAAATGTATGGATTGTTTTATACATAATTTTTGCTACATATGCATTTATCATAGCATTCACAAGACTAACATCAGCAATAACAACATTAGTACCAGATTTTTCAAACTTATTAGGAATATTAATGCAATTATTCTTCTGGGCAACACCAGTAGTTTGGAGCTTAACAAGACTTGCTGATCATCCAACTATGCTAAACATAATGCAATATATGCCATTTTCATATTTAGTAACAGGATTTAGACAAGCCTTTATGGGCGGAGATATAATAACAGCAAATCATGGAATTTACACAATAGTATTTTGGGTAATAACAATATTAATGTTTGTATGGGGAAACCATGTATTTAACAAAAATAAAAAAGATTTTGCAGATGTATTATAATTACTAAATAAACAAGAGGAATAAAAATGGAAGAAAAAATAGATATATTATTAGCAACATATAATGGTGAAAAATATGTGGCTGAACAAATTGAAAGTATATTAAATCAAACGTACAAAAATTTTAATTTAATAATATCTGATGATAACTCAAGTGATAATACACCTAAGATTTTAGAAGATTATGCAAAAAAAGATAGTAGAATAATCTTAAATCTTCAAGAAGAAAATTTAGGTGTAGTAAAAAATATAGAATTTTTATTGAAGCAAGTACAAAATGAATATTATATGCTTTCAGACCAAGATGATGTATGGCTTGAACAAAAAATAGAAAAATCTTTAGAAACCTTAAAAAATGAAAATGCAGATTTGGTTTTTGGGGATTTAGAAATAGTAGATGAAAATTTAAAAACAATACATTCATCTTTTAGTGATTTTATGTCATTAACAAAAAAGATAGAAAAAAACATAAACAATTATAAATTAAATTATTTATATAATTGTATAACAGGATGTACAATTTTATCTAAGAAAAAATATTTAGAAAAAATTTTACCATTACCAGATACTTCAAGCCATTTAATACATGACCATTGGATTGGCTTAATGGTGTCTTTGAATGGTAAAATTGCTTATATGAATAAAGCTTATATAAAATACAGACAACATGGAGATAACCAAGTTGGAACAGATAAGCTTTCATATAAATTAAGAACTCTAGAAGAAATAAGAGAACATTTTATAAAAGTAAAATTAGGAGTGTTTGGAGTATATGTAGAAAATAACGAAAAATTCCCAAAAGAACTTCAAACATTAAATAAACAAGCCTTAGAATATTTTAATATGGTACAAAAAAAGAAAAATGTGAATTTTAGAAAGTGGAATATTTTTTATAAGTTATATAAAACAGAAAGCTTTAAATATTATATGCTAAACTTCATAATAATTAATTTACCAATATTAGGAAAATTCTTATTTAATATAAGAAAAGCCATCAAAAAATAAAAGGGATAATAAACCGGAGGAAAGTAAAAAATGAATAAAGAAGAAAATTCTGAAAACATGATTGAAATTAAAAATTTAAGAAAAGATTACAAAATGTATAAAAGTAAAAAAGCTAGATTATTAGAAGCTGTACTTCCTTTTTATCAAAATCATGGTACATTTAGTGCAATAAATGATTTAGATTTAACTTTAAAAAAAGGTGAAGTATTAGGAATTCTAGGGAAAAATGGAGCTGGAAAATCAACTTTATTAAAAATGATAACAGGAGTTGTAGCACCAACAAGTGGAACAATAAAAGTTAATGGGAAAATAAGTTCATTATTAGAATTAGGAGCAGCTTTTAACTCAGACTTAACAGGGCTAGAAAATATATATCAACATGGACAAGTTATGGGATTAACAAATGAACAAATAGAAGCAACAAAACAAGACATAATAGATTTTGCAGATATAGGAGACCATCTATATCAACCAGTAAAAACATATTCATCAGGAATGTTTGCAAGACTAGCTTTTGCGTGTGCAATAAATGTAGACCCAGATATATTAATAGTTGATGAAGTTTTATCAGTTGGAGATATGGCTTTCCAATTAAAATGCTTCAAAAAATTTGAACAATTCAAAAAAAGAGGAAAAACAATTCTTTTTGTTACACATAATATAACAGATGTAATAAGAAATTGTACAAGAACAATTATTATAAATGATGGTAAAAAAATATATGATGGAGATGTAAAAGGCGGAGTTGAAAGATATAAAAAAATTATTGTAAAATTAGATTCTGATAGACAAGAAATAGACAAAAAAGAAAAAATAAAAAATGAACAAGAAAAAGACCTAATCCAAAACAAAGTAACAGATAAAGATGAATGGAAGAAAAACTATACAATAAATCCTAACATAATAGAATACGGAAACGGTCAAGCAGACTTAATAGATTTTGGTATTTTTGATGCAAATGGAAATATATTAACATCAATTCCAAATGACAAAGAAATTGTTTTAAAATCAAAAGTTATATTTAATGAAAGAGTAACAGACCCAATATTCACAATGACAGTAAAGGATTTTAAAGGTTTAGACCTTATGGGAACAAATACCTTAATAGAAAAAATTGTAACAGGAACATTTGAAAAAGGAGATACGGCTATAGCTGAATTCAAACAAAGAATAAGTTTAGCACCAAATAAATATACCTTATCATTTAGTTGTACACATTTTAACGGTAATGGAGAATTAGAGGTACTAAGTAGAAAATATGATGCTTTATTAGTAGAAATAACATCAAATAAAGATACTGTAGGACTATATAGAATAGATTCAGATATAAATGTTACAAAAATAGAAGGGGAAAAATAATATGAAAAAGAAAAATAAAATTGTAAAAATAATAGCAATTTTAGTTTTAATAATTTTAGTAATAGGCACAGGTTTATACATAAAAAGAAGAAACAATTATATATATATAACACAATTTTCTCCAACTACATCAAGACAAATGATGGGCTATGCAATAAAAACTTTAAATGGAAAAATAGTTGTAATAGATGGTGGGTTACAAGAAGATGCACAGCAACTAGAAAAATACATTACAGATAATGGTGGAGAAGTAGATACATGGTTTATCACACATCCACATATTGATCATGCAGGAGCTTTTGAGATAATTTCACAAAATACCTCAATAAAAATTAATAAAATCTATATGTCAATAGAAGACAAAGATTGGTATTTAACAAATGAACCATCAAGAACAATAGATATAGAAGAATTTTTCAAAGTAATAAATCAAGAAAAAATAGCAGAAAAGATAATAGAACCACAAGTAAATGATATTATAAAAATTGATAATATTACAGCAAAAATTCTAGGAACAAAAAATCCAGAAATAACTACAAATGCTATAAATAATTCAAGCATGGTAATACAAATACAAGTTAACCAAAAGAAAATATTATTTTTAGGAGATACAGGAACTGAAAGTAGTGAAAAATTAATAAAAAATCAAGGAAAAAATTTAAAATCAGATATAGTTCAAGTCGCACACCATGGTCAAGCAGGAGCAACAGAAGAATTATACAAAATAGTAAATCCTAAAATATGTTTATGGCCAACTATAGATTGGTTGTGGGACAATATAGCAGATGGAAAGAAAAATGCAGGGCCATTTAAAACAATGGAAACAAGGCAGTGGATGGAAAATCTAAAAGTAAAACAAAATTACTTAGCGCAAGATGGAATAAAATTAATAAAAATATTCTAACCGGAAAATTAAGGAGGGGGATTTAATGGTTATAGATGAAGAAATAGACTTAAAAAGAAATGTATTACAATGGTACCCAATAAAAGAAAATAGCACAATTTTGCAAATAGGTTTTGAAAGCTATGAAGTAATTGATGAAATGTGCAAAAAAGCAGAAGATGTAACACTAATTGTAAACAGTGAAGAACAAAAAGAAGAAATATTACAAAAAGCAAAATATGAAAATTTAGAAATAATAGTGGAACAAGACCTAGAAAAAATAGAACAAAAATATGATTATGTATCATTAATAGGAACCATTAAAATCTACCAAGACATATTAGAAGAAAAGGCATATAAAAGATTACAAAAATTATTAAAAATTGCAAATAAAATTTGTAAAGATACAGGGAAAATTTTATTAACAGTAGACAATAAATATGGAATGAAATTCTGGACAACAATGTATGCACAAAAAAATATACTGTGTAATCAAAAATTTGCATTAAGCAAAACAATGATAGAACAATTACTAAAAGAAGCAAATCTTACAAATTACAAATTTTATTATATGTTACCAGATTATAAAATAACAAATGTAATTTTTACAGATAATTTCTTACCAAACGTAGAAAGCATACATAGAGATTTTACATATGGAGAAGAAGAATTTGCTAACTTCAATGAAATAGAAGGATTTGGGGAAATATTAAAAGAAAATAAAGAATTATTTAAATTCTATTCAAATTCATATTTTATAGAAATTGGAAAAAATAATTTAGAAGAAAATGATATAAAATTTGTTACATACACAAATATTAGAAAAGAAAAATATAGAATAAAAACAATAATATATAAAGACAGAGTAGAAAAAACATATAATAACGAAAAAGCAGAAGCACATATAAATCAAATAAAAAGAAATATAGACATAATGAATGAATTGAAAATAAAAACATTAGATACATATGAAAATGAAAAAATAATCAGTAAATATGTTGAAAATGGAAAAAGTTATGATAAAATCCTATTAGAATATTTGGAACAAGAAAACAACGAAAAGTTCTTTTCAGAAATAAAAACATATCAAAATAGAATAACAAAAATATTGAAAAATGTCGACTATGTACAAATAAAAGAAAATAATGTATTTACAAAATATAATGTTGATTGCGAAGAAGAATTATTAGAAAAACTTCATTTTGTAAAACATGGATTATGGGATTTAATTTTTCAAAATGCATTTTATATAAATAATGATTTATATTTCTATGACCAAGAATGGTATGAAGAAAACATACCAGTAGAATATATAATTTATAGAGCAATTGCATATTTCCCAAATGCACACGCATATATACCAACAAATAAATTATATGAAACCTTAGAAATTGAAAAATATATTCAAATATTCCAAGAGCTAGACAATAAAATACAAGATGAAATTAGAGATAACAAAATATGGGAATGTCATAACAGAACAAAAACAGGACAAACATTAATGGATTTATATTACAATTTACAGAAAGAATATGTAAATTATAAAAAAGAACATGAGAATATTAATATAGATGAATTAGTAAAAGAAAACACACAATTAAAAAATAAAAATATTGAATTAGAAAAACAAAAAGAAAATTTTGTAAATGAAACAAAAAGCTTAACAGATACAGTAAATGTATTAAAAGGTCTAAATGACAGAATGACAAATTCAGCATCATGGAAAATAACAAAACCACTTCGCTGGATTAGAAGAAAATTTTAGGGGATTATTATAGGAGGAAAAAAGTGAGAAGATTACAAAATATAATGAATCAAGTTAGATATTATTTTAAAAAATATGGTTTTGTAAAAACAGTAAAAAAGGTTGTTTTAAAAACATATACAAAAATATTTAGAAGAGAACAAGAAGCACATCTTGTAAGTGAAAGAGAAAAATATCAAATATGGATTAAAAATAATGAACCAGATGAAAAACAATTAGAAGAACAAAAAAATACAAAATTTAAAATAGAACCTAAATTTAGTTTAGTTGTTCCAATGTATAACACACCAGTAAACTTTTTCGAAGAACTAGTAGATTGTTTGATCAATCAAACATATTCAAATTGGGAGCTTTGCTTAGCAGATGGAAGTCCAAAAGAGAATGAAGAAATAAAACCAATATTAGAAAAAGATGAAAGAATTAAATATAAATTTTTAAACGAAAACAAAGGTATTTCAGGTAATACAAATGAAGCTTTAAAATTAGCAACAGGAGATTATATAGCATTACTTGATCATGATGATTTAATACCAAGCTTCTGTTTATATGAACTTACAAAAACAATAAATGAACATCCAGATGTAGAATTTATATACACAGATGAAGATAAAATTGAAACAACACAAGCAACAAGAAGAGACCCACATTTTAAACCAGATTTTGCAATAGATACTCTACGTTCAAATAATTATATAACACATTTATCTGTATTTAAAAAAGAATTAATGGACAAGTTAGGTGGATTTAGAGACAAATATAATGGAGCACAAGACTTTGATATTATAATGAGAGCATGTGAAGAAAGTAAAAAAATAATACATATACCAAAGGTTTTATATCATTGGAGAGTACATCCAAACTCAACAGCAATGGTAGCAGATGCAAAACCATATGCTTATGAAGCAGGAATAAAAGTAATAGAAGACCATTTAGAAAGACAAGGATTAAAAGCAAAAGTAACACATGGTGGAGATATACCAGGAGTATATGAAGTAGAATACGAAGTAGAAGGAAATCCAAAAGTTTCTATAATAATACCAAATAAAGACAGTGTAAAAATATTAAAAAACTGTATAAATTCAATATTAAAACTTACAACATATGACAACTATGAAATAGTAATAGTAGAAAATAATAGTACAAATCCAAAAACATTTGATTATTATGAAATGATACAAAAATTAGATAAAGTTAGAGTTGTAAAATATGAAGAAAAAGGCTTTAATTATTCTAAAATAATAAATTTCGGAGTTAAAAATTGTCCAGACAGTGAATTTGTAGTTCAATTAAATAGTGACACAGAATTATTAACACCAAACTGGTTAGAAAAATTTATTGGTTATGCACAAAGAAAAGATGTCGGAGCAGTTGGAGCAAGACTATATTATGAAGATAAATCAATACAACATGCAGGAATTGGAATAGCAATATGCGATTTAGCAGCAAACTTACTTACAAATACACCAAATGGTTTCCATGCATACTTTGGAAGAGAATGCTTAACACAAGATTTATCAGCAGTTACAGGAGCATGTCTATTCTCAAGAAGAAGCATATATGAAGAAGTAGGTTATATGGATGAAGAAAACTTTGCAGTAGCACTTAATGATGTAGACTTTTGTTTAAAAATTAGACAAAAAGGTTACTTAATAGTATATAATCCATATGTAGAATTTATGCATTATGAATCAAAAACAAGAGGCTATGAAGATTCGCCAGAAAAACAAGCAAGATTCGAAAGAGAATGTAATAATTTTAGAACAAAATGGAGAAAAGTGTTAGATGCTGGTGACCCATATTCTAATATAAACTTTGATAAAAATACTGCACAATACAATGTCAGAACAGATAAAATAGAATATTAAAAATAAACCAATGAAGGGAAATTTATTAAATGAAAAATAAAATTATTAATGAAAAATCGATAAAAATATACACTTTAATTATTGGACTAATTTCAATGGTATTATTTGAATTGGGTTATTGCAATAGTGAATTATTAGCGAATTCAATTTTGAAAAACGGAAATCCTTTAGAATATAATTTCTCACTTTGTAGAATTATCATATATATAGCAATAATCGCTATATATATGATTGTACAAAAACATTTTGTTAAATCTGCCTTAGAAGTTGCAGAAAACAAATATAAAAGAATATTTATTTATTCAAGTAGTATAATTGCAATTCTAATAACAGTAATTGCAATATTTGTATGTATAAAAAAACCACTATATTTTAGGGGAATGACAATAGGAATGATGGCAGTATTAATGTTTAATTTGTTTATTATTTACATTTCTAATAACAGCATAAAAAATGTAATAGTAACATTGTCTGCATTAGGAATATTATTTTCTATAGTAACAAACTTTAATCATGCAATTGATGAAAAAAAGCATTTTATGTCAGCATTTAATATGTCATTTGGAAATTTTGACTTTGAAAAAAATCCAATAACAGACAAACAAATAGAAACACTGCCACAACTTAGTAAATTTACTACAATCGATGCATTTTTAAAAACTAGATATATACCAGAAATAACACATGATGTTAATTTAGAAGATGTGCCATCAACACCAGCAAATTACTCAGCAATTTTATATATACCATCAGCTATAGGTATGGCTTTAGCTAGAGTAATGGGTGGAAGCATAATAGATATGTATATATTAGGAAGAATATTCAATTTAATAGCATATGGAGTATTAATTTGTATAGCATTAAAATTATTACCATATAAAAAGAAAATTTTTTCTGCAATATTTTTAATGCCAATGATGTTAGTGTTAGCAGGAACTTATTCAATAGATGGAATGTGTGTAGGGTTAGTTTCTATATTTGTAGCATACTGTTTAAAAATATATAATACATCAGAAACTATAAGTTTAAAACAATTCACAATATTAACACTATTATTTATTGCAATGTTGCTTGCAAAATCAATGGCATATATTTTAGTTGCATTAATAGTTTTCATATTACCATTATGGAAAACATTAAAGAAAAATAAAAAATATATACCAATAATGATTACAATTTGTATTGCAGTATTAGCAATATTTGCAATTTTATTCTTTAATGTAAGAAATAACAAATTAGAAGCAGATACAAGATGGGGAGGAAATATAAATCCAGAAGCACAAATACAATTTATATTACATAATCCATTAGCAGACATAAAAATTGCAATTAATCACTTTAAAGATACACTACTTAATTTTTCTTGGTATTCAATGTTACATTATTATATATTCTTTGGCAATGATGCTGAATGTGTAGGGTTTGCATTAATGTTATTTATATTATATGTTGCAATATTAGATGATAATCACAATTTTAAATTAAAAGATAAAATAATATTACTATTAACATTTATAATGGTTTGGGGAATAACAAGTGCACCTTTATATATAACAATAACAGAAGTTGGTTCATTACATATAGGGGGGTATCAAGCAAGATATATAATGCCAATTTTACCATTAGCATTAATGTGTGTATCTAGTGAAAGATTAAAAAGCAAAGAAAACAAAAATAGAAATATGAATATAGCAATAACATCAGGAATTTTTATATTTATAGGTATATTGCAAGCTATTGTTGTTTAAAAAATGAAAGGAAAAAATATATGAAAGTTTTAATAATAATACCAGCTTATAATGAAGCACAAAACATAGAAAAAACAGTAAAAGATGTTACAGAAAACACAGACTATGATTATATAGTTATTAATGACTGTTCAAAAGATAATACAAAAGAAGTATGTGAAAAAAATAATTTTAATATGTTATCATTACCAATAAATTATGGCTTAACAAGTGGTATACAACTAGGAATGAAGTATGCATATCAAAACGGTTATGAAATAGCAATACAATTTGATGGAGATGGACAACACCAAGCTAAATATTTAAAAGAAATGGTACAAAAAATAGAAAATCATGAAGCAGATATAGTAATAGGTTCTCGTTTTGTAAATGTAAAGAAAAAATTTACAATAAGAATGATTGGAAATACAATTGTTCAAATGTTAATAAAAATAGTTACAGGAAAAAATATCAAAGATACCTCTTCAGGAATGAGAGCATATGGAAAAGAAGCAATAGAAGAATTTAATAAAAATGCAAGCTTAACGCCAGAGCCAGATACATTAGTATATATGTTAAAAACAGGATTAAATGTAGAAGAAGTTCAAGTTGAAATGAAAGATAGAGAATTTGGAGAAAGCTATTTTAAAGCTAATCCATTAAAATCAGTAGAATGGATGATAAATGTATTTGTTGCAATTATATTTATTCGTTCATTTACAAAGAAGAAATATAATAAAAGAGGTGAAAAAAATGTCAATAACACTTAGAGTAATCTTAATTATATGTTCCTTTTTATCATTTTTCTTATGCGTAAAAAAAATGAAGGAATCAAAGTTAAAGATAACAAATTCTGTAACATGGATGCTTGGTAGTATAATACTAATATTAATGAGTATATTCTCAAATGCAGTAGCATGGATATCACAAAAACTAGGATTTATGGCACCAGTAAATTTTGTATTTTTAGTAATGATTGCATTTTTGTTAATCCAAGTATTTATAGATAATATACATATAACTGAATTAAATGAAAAAATAAAAGATTTAGATCATTATATAGCATTAAAAGAACATAAAGATAAAAATTAATAAAGGAGAATTATTAAAGTGGAAGATAAAATAACAATATATGTAGCAACACATAAAAAAGCTGAATTTCCTAAAGAAAAAATATATAAACCAATAAGAGTTGGATCAGCTTTAAATAAAGAAGATTTTGGCTATCAAAGAGATGATATAGGAGAAAATATATCAAACAAAAACAAAAACTTTTGTGAATTAACAGCAACATATTGGATAATGAAAAATGATAAATCAGATATAGTTGGTTTAACACATTATCGTAGATACTTTTTTAAAAAACATAAAAATAACAAATTAGAAAATGTATTAAGTGAACAAGACATAAAAGAAATATTAAAAGAAAATGATATAATCGTTCCAAATTATACATTTATAATAAAACATAATGCAGAAAAATCTTGGGAAAAAACTCATATAAAGAAAGACTATGATGAATGCAAAAAAATCATAAGTGAAAAATATCCAGATTATATAGAAGCATTTGAAAAATTTTCAAAGAGTAGATTTTTATATATTTGTAATATGTTTATTGCAAAAAAAGAAATATTTGATGAATATTATAAATGGTTATTTGATATTTTATTTGAATTAGAAAAAAGAACAGATGTAAGTAATTATGATGACTATAACAAAAGATTATTTGGATTTATGTCAGAAAGATTATTTAATGTTTGGTTAATAAAACATAAAGAATTAAAAGTTAAAAGAATGCCAGTATACAATATAGATAGAAGACCATATAATCAATATTTTATGATAAATTAAGGAAGGAAAATAAAAATGCAAACAATAGCCATATTTTCAGGATATTATTTACCACATTTAGGAGGAGTAGAAAGATATACATATAATTTAGCCAAAAAGTTAAAAAATATGGGGTATAAAATAATAATAGTAACATCTAGATATGATGAAAATTTAAAAGAAATAGAAGATACAGAATATGCTAAAATATTTAGATTACCAACATATAAAATAGTTTCAAGTCGTTATCCAATAAACAAACAAAATAAAAGATGCAAAGAATTGCTTGAAATGGTAAAACAAGAAAATGTAAATTCAGCAATAATACAAACTAGATTTTGGACAACTTCATATATTGCATCAAAATTTATAAGCAAAAACAATATACCGGCCTGTTTAATAGAACATGGAAGCACACATTTTACTGTAAACAATAAAATTTTAGATTTCTTTGGTGAAAAATATGAACATATATTAACTAATTCAATAAAAAAACGAGTTAAAGATTATTATGGTGTTTCAAAAAAATGTACAGAATGGTTAAAACATTTTAACATAGAAGCAAAAGGTGTTTTTTATAATTCTGTAAACAGTGAAGAAATAGAAGAATATAGTAAATTTATAAACAAAGATACAGGAAAAATAAATATAACATATACGGGTAGAATGATAGAAGAAAAAGGTGTATTAAGATTAATAGATGCATTTAAAAATTTAAATGAAAAATATGATAATTTAGAATTGAGTTTAGCAGGAGAAGGACCAATATTAGAAAAAATAATTCAAGAAAATAAAGATATCAAAAATATACATATATTAGGAAAAATATCTCATGATGAAGTTATGAAATTATTAGGAAGAACTAACATATTTGTTAATCCATCACATTTCTCAGAAGGATTACCAACAACAATACTAGAAGCGGGATTGATGGAATGTGCAGTTGTAGCAACACCGATGGGAGGTACAACAGAAATAATATCTGATGATAGTTTAGGATATATATGTGGTTTTGAAACACAAGAAATTCAAGAAAAAATAGAAAAATTAATAAATGAACCAGAAATCGTGAAAGATATGAGTATAAAAATAAAACAAAAAGTTAAAGAACAATTTTCTTGGGATATTACTGCAAAAAAGATAGCAGAAACAATAAAATATATATAATAAAATAAGAAACGAGGAAAACCACATGGTAAAAAAGAATGAATTCATATGGAATATGCTAGGCAGTTTTATATATGCAATGTTTAGTGCGATAATACTTGCAATATGTACAAGAGCAAATAGTATAGAAATTGCGGGAATATTTTCTATAGCATATGCAACATCTTGTATTTTAAATGCAATAGGAGATTTTGGAATAAGAATATATCAAGTAACAGATACAAATAGAAAATATACATTTTCAGAATATCTTTCGGCAAGAATTATAGCAATATTAATAATGGTTGTATTTAGTATAATATTTGTTGTAATAAGTGGATATTCATCTACAAAGTTAGCAATTTGTTTAATTTTAGTGTTATATCGTGTCATAGATAATTTAAGTGAAACATATCAAGCAGAATTTCAAATGAATAATAGATTAGATATAGCAGGAAAATCAATGGTACTTAGAAATTCAATAGCAATTATTATATTTGCAATATTTGATATAATAACACATAATATAGTAGTTGCATCAATATTAATGACTATTGCAAATCTAATAATATTCATTTTATATGATATGAAAAAAATTAAACAATTCAATAGTGATAAAATCAAAATAAAAATAAAAGAAGCAAAAGATATTGTTAAAGATTGTTTTCCAATGGCAATAGCAAGTATATTAAATGTATATGTAATAAATGCAGTAAAATATGCAATAGACTCAAAAGGCGATAATACAATGCAAACATATTTTAATATTATATATATGCCAACATTTGTAATAAATTTAGTAAGTATATTTATAATAAAACCTTTTTTAAAAACATTTGGAGACTATTGGAATGGTGGGGAACACCAAAAATTATTTGCAACATTGTTAAAAATAATTGGTGCATTAGTAGCAATTACTGTAATAATTGAATTAGGATGTTATATTTTAGGAATTCCAGTATTAAGCTGGTTCTATGGAGTGGATATAAGCTTATATAAAATGGAATTAATGATTTTAATAATATCAGGTTTATTATATGCTATATGTAATTTACTATTTAATATGTTAGGAACTATTAGGAAACAATCATATGTATCAATAGTATATATATTAACATCTTTAATAGCATTTATACTTCCACCGTTTCTTGTAAACAAATACAATATGATGGGAGCAGTATTAGCAAACTTACTTATAATGCTAATACTATGTATATTGTTGGCTATATTTTTAATTATAGGAATAAAACAACAAAAAAATAAATTGGAGGAAAAATAATATGAAAAAATACGATTATTTAATAGTTGGAGCAGGTTTATATGGAGCAACATTTGCATATGAAGCTGCAAAAAAAGGGAAGAAATGTCTAGTAATAGATAGAAGAAATCACATTGGTGGAAATATATATTGTGAAAAAATAAATGATATAAATGTACATAAATACGGAGCACATATATTTCACACGAGTGATAAAGAAATATGGGACTATGTAAATCAATTCGTAGAATTTAATAATTATGTTAATTCTCCAATAGCAAATTATAAAGGAGAAATATACAATTTACCTTTTAATATGAATACATTTTCTAAATTATGGGGAGTAATAACACCAAAAGAAGCTGAACAAAAAATAGAAGAACAAAAAGCAGAATTTAATATTACAGAACCAAAGAATCTAGAAGAACAAGCAATTTCATTAATTGGAAAAGATATATATTTTAAATTAATAAAAGAATATACAGAAAAACAATGGGGAAAAGATTGTAAAGAATTACCAGCATTTATAATAAAAAGACTACCAGTAAGATTTACATATGATAATAACTACTTTAATGATAGATATCAAGGAATTCCAGTTGGTGGTTATAATGTAATAATAGAAAAAATGCTAAAAGATGCAGATGTTGAATTAGGCGTAGATTACTTAAAAAATAAAGAAAAATATAATGAATTAGCAGACAAAATATTATATACAGGAATGATAGATGAATATTATGATTATAAATATGGAAATCTTGAATGGCGTTCATTAAAATTTGAAAATGAAATTTATAGTGACATAGATAATTATCAAGGAAATGCAGTTGTTAATTATACAAGCCATGACCAAAAATATACAAGAATAATAGAACATAAACATTTTGAATTTAACAAATGTAAAGGAACAGTAATAACAAAAGAATATCCAATGAATTGGAATAAAGGTGATGAAGCATATTACCCTGTTAATGACGAAAAAAATAATAATTTATTTGCAAAATACAAAGAATTAGCAGATAATGAAGAAAACGTCATTTTCGGGGGAAGATTAGGAAACTACAAATATTATGATATGGACAAAGTTATAAAAGCAGCATTAGAAAAAGTTGGGGAAGTTATTAAATAAGTTACAATAATATAATAAATTGGTATTGATTTTATTTGAAAAACATTTTAAAATAGAATTAGATATATATTCTTGGAGGGGAAGATTATGAAAAGAAAAATTTTAGTAACTATCATATTATTTACCATATTACTTAATTGTTTTTCAACTATAATTATGGCAGCAAATAACAATGTGGCTAATAATAAAACAACAAATGAAACAAATCAAGTTGATAACACAACAAAAAATCAAAATACTACTAGTCAAAATAAAATTGAGAATAATGTAGAAAATAAAGCTACAAATACAACTGAGGAAAAATCAGAAAATACTTTAGAAAATAACACTGATAAAAAGAATGAAAATAAAGTTGAAAATAAAAATGAAGTAAAAAATGAAACAAAATCAGAAAATAAAATAGAAAATAATACTAATAATACAGAAAAAGAGAATAAAACAGAAAACAAAGTAGAAAATCAAATAAATAAAGCAGAAGAAGAAGAAAAAATAGATATGTCGGATGAAATTGATACTCAATCATCACAAGAAGGTAGAGCAATTGAAAGTAATGGAGTACAATATAGAACACACGTACAATATGATGGATGGCAAAACTGGAAAAGCAATGGAGATGTATCAGGAACCTCAGGAAGAAGTTTAAGATTAGAAGGAATAAATATAAAATTAACTGGTGATATTGCATCAAAAGTTAAAATAAAATATCAAGTACATGTGCAATATGATGGATGGCAAAATTGGAAAAGCAATGGAGAAATGGCAGGAACAGAAGGAAGAAGTTTAAGACTTGAAGCTATTAGAATAAAATTAGAAGATACTGAAGATTATTCAGTAATGTATAGAGTACATGTACAATATGATGGATGGCAAGACTGGAAAAAAGATGGAGAAATGGCAGGAACAGAAGGAAGAAGCTTAAGACTTGAAGCTATTCAAATAAAAATAGTTCCTAAAATAAAAGTAGCATTAATTAATTTAGATACTGCATATAATGGTTCTGTATACTATAGTCCATCAACAATAAATGTATCTGGATGGAAAATGGCAAATGTTTCAAATACTAAAATGAAAGTTTATATAGACAATAGTACAACACCAATAGATGATGCTCAAATTACATACAAAAAAAGAGATGATGTTATATCAGCTATACAAGGATATGGAACATCAAAAGAAAATGAAAAACCAGGATTTTCATTTAATATTAATGGAAGTAATATGCAAAGTGGAACACATACTATAAAAATTGTAGTTTATAGTAAGAATGATGAAAAAATCCAAGAGCTTGAATCAAAAATAAAAATAGATAGAGATTTACATGTACAATATAATGCTCATGTACAATACGATGGATGGCAAAGTTGGAAAAAAGATGGAGAAATGGCAGGAACAGAAGGAAGAAGCTTAAGAGTAGAAGCCCTTAATATTAAGTTAATTAATGCACCATCAAATGC
>ERZ824978.2402-NODE-2402-length-16532-cov-6.594344_pt1 | contig 16532 bp, 19 predicted proteins | sample MGYA00519860_ERZ824978 | MGnify/ENA primary metagenome ERZ824978 (study PRJEB31778, sample SAMEA3449184) | human gut metagenome | biome: human gut; feature: human-associated habitat; material: faeces | place: United Kingdom | collected 2010/2012 ... | reverse complement strand
AGGTAATTCTTCTAACTCTCTTGATTTCAAAGAGGTATATTCCTTATACAGATTTTCTTTAAATCTTTACTCCTTGGCTTACCTGTATGGTGAAGTACAATTAAGCCTATATTATACCTGTGAATTACGGGATTTATTCCATTGCGGAAGAATTTTGTGCATACTTCTTGCTTGGAAATTTCTCCTCCAATATAGGCCATCAATGGGTCAACTATGACTATTTCAGGTTTATATCTGTCGCATATACTTGAAAGTAATCTTACAAAGCCTTCTCCCGAATGTGTGTCGTCGGAGATAACTCTAAAATTCTTTCGCAAGTCTGCTTTTTCAGTTTCTGAAAGTCCCAATATACGAGTGATAGATTGAGCAGGCTCTACAAGGTCTAAGAAGTTATTTTCAGCTTGAATTAAAACAACCTTTCTTGCCTTGTGCGGTTTTAATTTCCACAAATCTCTCCCAGTGGCGAATAGAATTGCCATCTGCATTGCTAATACCGACTTTCCAACACCAGAAGCAGCTATAATTAGCCAAGGACACTCCGTGCATAAGAATCTGTATCCCAAGAGGCAATCAGACATATCTTCTGCATTTGCGTTCAAAAAGTCATCAATCGTATTTGAACGTATATCTAAAAGTTCCCAATTATCCTGCCATTGCTGATAAGATGGCATACCAATATTTACGGCAATTAACTTTTGCCGCTTTCCATCTCTGGTGACGGCGGCAATTCGCGATAGGCGGCTTGCATTCTTGCAGGCCTTATCTACGGAAAAGCCGTTTTTTGCAAGAAACTCGTGAAGTTTGGACACCCGTTCCCGATAGAGCTTTTCGTCTTTTCCCGCGTCGATTTTTACTATGGCATGAATCGACTTTCCTCCAGAATCGACAAGGGCAGAACACGGCAGATTTAATTCGCGTATCTTTTTTAATTGTTCCTCCTTGGGCAGGGAGTCGGATTCTATTAAACAATGCCTGAACTCCTCTACATCGGAATTCTTGCAACCTTCTCCCGACATTGGGTTAATCCTTGCCCAAGCTCCCGCCTTGGGATTCCAATCGCCAAGAATGTAGCCTATGTCCTCGTAAGTGTCGCAGGCTTTGATAAGTTCTTCAAAAGACTTATTGACGCCTTTACCGCTTGGCAGGAATTTTCCGTCCTTTTCAAACGAGCTTACTACAAAATTTACCGTATCACCCAGCTTGAATAAAGCCCTCAGATATTCCTTTAGCTCCAAATTTGGGGCTTTACTGGCATTCTCACACCCGTTTGAACGTCCGATAGGATCGTTCCAAGAAAAGCCGTCAGAGGGCTTGTAGCCGTTGTCTTTTATGGGGATCTTCTCGATTTTATAATCAACAGATAATCATGAAAAACTTTTGCTTATAGATTGCATTTCCGGATTAGAAAAAGATTGAGTGGGAAACATAAACTTGTACTATACTCCAATAGATTTAACGCTTGCTTCATTAGCCCAAAACTACGCGACAAAGTTCCTACTAATCACATTATGTTCAAGAATACCATGCGTTCATATTCATATATCTTCTTCGCCCTATTTGGGATTGCTTTGCTCTTGCCGTATACTGTTGTAGCCGGCACTCAAGCCAAGGCCAAAGTCGCTATTTTTTATACAGTAACAACTCCGCAACTAAAATTGGACGTAGAACGTGCCGTAAGAGATGAACTTAGTTCAAATATAGAACTTATTACCTGCGAGGAAGCTTCAATATTTAAAGAAATAGTTGCCGAAGGCTATGTTGGGCAAAAACCTGCGGCAAAGTATGCAGCAATTTATCTTGAGCAAGTTAAATCCGGAGCTGATGTCGTCTTGAGCGTATGTTCATCTGTTGCTGATATCGCTTATGCTATGCGCGATATATCTGCCTTTATGGGGGTGCCGTTAATCGATATAAACGAGGAAATGTGCAGGGAAGCTGTACGGAAGGGATGTAAAATTACCGTTGTTGCAACTTTCCCAAGCGCAATAGGTCCAATCGGGAGAACCTTAGAAAGAAAGTCTAGGGAAATGGGAAAACATATCGAGGTGCGCTCTGTTCTTGTAGACGGGGGATTTGGACTGGATAAAGAAACATTTAAGTCCCTAATGGCAAAAGAGCTTAAGGAATCTGCCGAATCATCAGATGTGATAATATTTGCCCAATCTTCGATGGCGTATTGCGCAAACTATATAAAGGAACTTTACGGAAAAGAAGTGCTCTCAAACCCCAAGTTTGGGGCCAAGGCTGTCAGAGCGGCTTTATTAAACAAGGGATTGATAAAATAGAATCTTAAATCTAAAAAGGCTGTATTCGCAAGATAACTAATAGACGTATTCGAAAAAATATTATTATCGAGATAGATAATGCTATCACACAAAATTTCCGGCTCATAATTGACTGTTTTTTTTATTTTTTGGCTCGTAATGAGCCGATTAGTTGTAATAATTTGAGTTTTATGAGCCGAAAATATACTTATAGCGAAAAAACTTTGGATGAAATTCTTCAATACTTGCACTTTAATCCAAATTCCTCAAGGAGCGATATCGAAGCACATCTAACAAATTTACCGAGTCTTGCCACATTAAAGCGTATATTGGCTGGGGCAATTAAAAACAATCTAATTTTATCAAGCGGCAAAGGTCGCGCTTCAAGATATTCCATAACGCCTAAAGCCCACTTATTGATGTCATTTGATGTTGATGCCTACTTTAAGGAAGAAATAGATGAGCGCATCGTCCAAACATCTTTTAATTTTGACCTGATTGACAAGCTACTTCCATCGATAGATATATTTTCAGATTTGGAACAGAATGAATTGTCGCATTTGCAACAGGCTTTTACTGCCAATATTGCAAAATTGGCCCAACAAGAATACGATGAGGAAATGGAACGCTTGGGAATTGATTTAAGTTGGAAATCATCGCAGATAGAAGGTAATACTTATTCCTTGCTCGAAACCGAGCGTCTTTTGAAAGAGCGTCAAGAGGCTAAGGGAAAAACAAGAGAGGAAGCTATTATGCTGTTAAATCATAAAGCGGCTTTAAGATTTATACTTGATACACCCGATTATATCAATTCGCTCTCCGTTTCCGCAATAGAGGATATTCACAGCATTCTTGTGAGAGATTTAAATGTCAACCGAAACATACGTACAAACAGAGTCGGCATTACCGGAACAAATTATCGCCCTCTCGATAATGATTTTCAAATAAAAGAAGCAATGCAATCCGCCTGTAGTCTGGTAAATTCGCGCAAAAGTGTATTCGAAAAAGCGCTTCTTTCACTGCTACTTATATCGTATATTCAGCCCTTTGCCGATGGGAATAAACGTACGGCGAGAATAGTAAGCAACGCGCTTTTAATTGCCAATAAATCGTGTCCGCTCTCGTTTAGAACTGTGGATTCTATTGATTACAAAAAGGCGATGTTGGTATTTTATGAGCAAAACAACATTACCCCCTTCAAAAAGATCTTTATAGAACAGTTTAAATTCGCGGTGGAAAATTATTTCTAAAATATTCTTTACTTATAAATATTGACTGTAAATCACCATAGATAGAAGGATATATATTTTGTGACAACAATACAAAAGGCCCGCTTTCTCCTGAAAATAAAGTTAATGCATACAAAAATTCCTGTATGGCGTAGCTTCTATGTGCCTTCCAATATTTCGTTATGCAGATTGCACATCGCAATACAAATGGTAATGGGATGGAGAAATTCACATATGCACGAGTTTAAATTCGGCAAACTAATATTTCTACCAAACAATGCCTACGCAGATGCCACTAGCGAAAATACCTTACCTGAAGGTAACTTAAAGCTAAATACCTTTGTCACAAAAAAAGAGGATTCGTTTATTTATAATTACGATATGGGTGATTATTGGCAGCACAAAATCACGCTCGAAGATGCTAATTACAATGTAGTAGAAGAGAATCCTGTGTTATGTATCGACGGTAAGGGAACTTGTCCGCCCGAAGATGTCGGTTCGATTGAGGGATTTGAACATTTTTGCAAAGTAATCAATAATCCCAAGAACAAAGAGTATTCAAAAATGCACAAATGGGTATACGATTTCCAAGCTTATCCGAATGATATGAAATGGCCCGACGGATTTGAGATAGATAAAGTAAATGAAATTTTGAAATCGGAATTCCGCCTAAAAAGGAAATAATTATAGTTTTTCACTAATCGATATTATATCCAGTCGGATAGATATTGAAGAACCTTTCGGCGTCTTCCTTAGTCGCTACTCCTCGATAGTGCTTAAAGAGTATATCTGTACCTTTATGTGACATTATCAAAGCCGTATCTTGGAAGTCTCTTTTCCAAGCAACGTGGTAGCTTGCAAAACTGTGCCTGAAAGCATTGTGGGGCGGGATTCTCTTTTGTGGGAATTTGCCATTCTCGTCTGGAGTTTTTAACTGTTTCCCATTCACGAGCAATCCCGCTCTGCGCAGGGCACTCTCTCGGCGCTTTTTCCACTTGCGTTCACACCACCCAAAGGCAGACTTTGGTGTCCGTTCCAACCAAGCCCAGAGATTGTCTGGGAGGTTTTCTATATAGTTTCTGCGGTTTTTCTTGGTCTTTTCAGCGGGCGTTAAAATTCCTTGACGCATTCTAATTTCTTCGTACTCAACTCGCGGAATAGCAGACGTTCTCATTCCAGCAAATAGCCCCAGAGCCATTAAGCCGCAGACTTCTGGATCTATCTTTTCATTTGCTCGGAACAATCTCTCCGTTTCCTCCACAGTTAGTATTCCAATCTCGCCCATTTCAATCTTGGGCAATTCAAGTCCCTTGGCTATGTTCTTTTCAATTAGTTCGTTTTTCTCAAACCAGTTCCAAGCGGAAGTTATATTGGATCTCCAATTCTTTATCGTGACTGGAGCAAATTTTAGAGATTTTAGCCAAGTCTCTAATTCCTTACGGCTTATATCCTGTAAGAGTCTATCTCCAAATGATTCAACAAGAACTTCCAAGACTCGTCGGACGTGCCTTATATGTTCGGGCTTGGCTTTTTCAGTCTTGCGCATATCCCGCAGATATTCGTCGCAAGCGTCCCAAAGAGTTAATACCCGTTTTGATTTGTGGTTCTTTGTCCAGAACTCCCACATATCGCGGAAACTTACGTTCCCCCTTATAGACTCAATGTAGGATATGTCCGAAATGGTATTTTCGTCAATTCCCAAAAGAGCTTCAAAAGAGCGTTTATCCAAGTGCCCATTAAGCCTTAGAAAATCGTCCCTTGCTTCTTCCGTTTCAAAGAACCTTGAATGTCTTATACCGTCCTCAATCCAGAATAGTTGATAGGGGGATTTTCTGCCTTCACAATACCTCTTAGTAATCTTCGCCATAGTGGCGTTATTATAACCCAAAACAACCCATTTTGTCAAGATTATTATGGATATATTATGAATTATGAGAAGGTTGTAGAGAACGGGAAGGAGACAATCCGCGCTGTGTCCCAAATTAGGACAGGAAGCTAAGGGGTAAACTGACTTGGTTGATGTTATTGTTGATTGTATTTATTGATTCAAGATTAAATTGGTTCGTATCGCCCCCATGGGGGCGGCGGCGACTGCTTGGCGGTTCGTAGTTCAACGCCGAGTGCGGTCGCTCGTTATTGTATTTTTCGCGCCATTTTTCCAGTTCCTCGCGCGCCTTACGCACGCTCTCGAACTCGACTCCACGCAATATCTCGTTGCGCATCGTCCCGTTGTCGCTCTTTATCACATTCGGTCTGTTCTATAGACATATCAGCCTGTCCAACCTCTCCGCAACATCGTAGCCGCCAAAGTTTCTCGACACCTCGCAACACAGGCATTCCCGACTGTGGTCGTCTATTATGTTCAGTATCCGATAACTCCTCTTGTTCTCCAATACGTCGTACATAAAGTCCATGCTCCATCTTTCGTTTATTTGTTTCGGCTGTCCGCTTTTTACTCGGTCGAATCGGCGTTCCTTGCGACGGCTTCGTTTGCCGATTTGAAGATGCTCCTGACGGTAGATTCTCAAAAACTTCTTGTGGTTGACATTTTCACCGAGTAGGCGCAGGTATTTGAACAACAGCCGAACGGAGGCGTCATGAACATCTATAAACTTAACGTTAAGAAAGGAAAATTAAACATGAATAAAACTGAATTTGTAAAGAAGCTAAAGCCTCTAAAGCCGCCGCAAACGAAATGGTTAACACTGTTGTAGCAGTTGTAACAAAAGCCTTGAAAAAAGGTGAATCAGTTCAAATCACTGGTTTCGGTACATTTGAAGTAGCAAAACGCGCCGCTCGTAAAGGTCGCAATCTTGCTACCGGTAAAGAAATCAAAATCCCGGCATCAAAAGCTCCTAAGTTCAAAGCCGGTGCAGTTTTGAAAAAAGCTGTAAAGTAATTTATACAGTTTCTAAAAACCCCGCGGGAATAACACCTGCGGGGTTCTTTTTTTCTGCCTAATAATTAAAAAATATAAAATGAAAAAAGTCATTGACTAATAGTCAGCGATATGCTACTAATTTCAAAAAAAGGAGATTATAGATATGACTAAACGACAAGAAAATGCCTTAAAAACAAAGCAAAAGTTGCTAGATGTGTCAGCGGATTTGATTATTAAAGGTGACTTTGATTCATTAAAGGTTGAAGAAATTACAAAAGCGTGCGGATGTGCTAAAGGAACTTTTTATGTCTATTTCAAAAACAAAGAAGACATCAGCTTTGAAGTCTGCCGCCGTTTATTCAAAAAAATAGAAATCAATATGCAAAAAATGAAACACAAATCCTTTACTGAGCGAATGTGTTACTATTTTGAACAATTTAATTTTGAAGTTAAACGCTATGGTATTAATATTTGTCGAGAATGGTTCAAAGGTGTTATTGACCCGAATAAAGCACCGGGAAATATGGATAATACCAAGTGGCAATTTGATGTTGATATGTTGACGAATATCTTAAAAACGGCTGTGCAAAATAAAGAACTTAAAGCTGATACGCCTGTTGATATATTGGCCAATGTAATTATTGTCGAGTTATATGGGATGATGACGTGTTGGTGCATGTCTGATGGTAAATTTGAACCAAGTGAGTGGATTTTAAAGTTCTTTGAACTTCAATTGCGTCCTATGTTGCAAGGGTATTTGAACAAGTAGTAGGAAATGAAAACAAGGAAATTAGGTAATTTTGAAATTTCAGCGGTTGGATTGGGGTGTATGGGATTTAGCCATGCTTACGGCGAACCGATAGCAGAATCTGAAGCAATTGCTTCTATTCGCAGTGCTTATGATATGGGATACACTTTTTTGACACAGCTGAATGTTATATTGGAACAAATAAGGATGGAACAATTTCATATAATGAAGAACTCGTTGGTAAAGCCTTAAAAGACGTCCGTCATAAAGTTATTATAGCAACAAAATTCGGAGTTCGTCATCAAAACGAAATAATTATTACCGATAGCCGACCGGAAGTTATAAAAGCATCAGTTGACGGTAGCTTAAAACGATTAGGTACAGATTGTATCGATCTTTATTATCAACACCGGATAGACCAGAATATTGAACCTGAAACGGTTGCTGAAACAATGGCAGAATTGATTAAAGTAGGTAAAATCAAATCTTGGGGTGTTTCTGAGGCAACGGAAGAATATCTGCGCCGTGCACACAAAATATGTCCGATAACAGCAATTCAGAATCGTTATTCTATGATGGCACGTTGGTATGAAAAACTATTTCCGACACTAGAAGAATTAGGAATTGCTTTTGTTGCTTTTTCTCCGATGGCAAACGGATTGCTTACCGGAAAATATAATGCTCAAAGCGAATTTAATGAAAACGGAGACTATCGCAAATTTATGCCTCAATTTTCAGATGAAGGCATAAACAGAAGCAAGGAATTACTTGATTTATTGAATAATATAGCCTTAGAAAAACAGGCAACTCCGGCACAAATTTCTTTAGCATGGATGCTTTGCAAAAGACCTTATATTATACCTATCCCTGGTGGTAGAAATTCTGTTCATATCAGGGAAAATTTGGGAAGTCGTGATGTTATTTTAACCCAAAATGAAATAAGGAAAATTGATGATAAACTTGATAAAATGAATTTTATCGTTTTGGGAGGGCATAAAGTTATCAAAGAATGAAAGTAATGAAATTATGCGCATTTTTGGTTATTCTATGCCTGGCGATACAAGCAAAAGCAAGTAAGGCAGTAAGTATGTTTTCAGCAGAAAACACTATACAAAATATATTAGATGCACCTGAATTTTCAGGTTATGCCGCGAAAATATTACCTTGGGATGATTTGGAACGAAACGATTCAAACTTGAAAGTAAGTGAAGTTTCAAAACTTATGCCTTGGCACAGTGAGATAAAAACAAATGATGTTTTGAAAGGATTAAATTATCTTCTTTCAAATAAAACATTTTACAACATTTATCCGGATAATGATATCAAGCAAAAACATACTGGTTTATTTTTCTTTAAAGGTCAAAAAAATGCTCCTTTTGCAATAATATGTCCTGGAGGCGGTTTTGCCTACATTGGCAGTTTGCATGAAGGTTTCCCGATTGCTTATGATTTGAGTCAAAGAGGATATAATGCTTTTGTTTTGAAATATCGTGGCGGCTCAGCTAATGCAGCTTTGGAGGATTTAGCTCAAGCACTGACATATATTTTCAATCATCAAAAAGAACTAAATGTTTCTTTTGAGAATTATTCTGTTTGGGGAGGTTCGGCCGGTGCACGCATGGCGGCTTATATCGGAACATACGGAGCGAAAGCATTCGGTGGAGCGGATTTAGCAAAACCAGCAATGATTGTAGTTAATTATACCGGATATAGTGATTATACACCAAACACTTCTCCGATATTTATGGCAGTGGGTGAAAACGATGGTATTGCAAATCCCAATGGAATGAAAAAACAGGCAGAAAGATTAAAACAAATGGGTGTGGAAACAGACTTTAATCTGTATCCCAAAGTAGGCCATGGGTTTGGTCTTGGAACAGGAACATCAGCACAAAATTGGGTAGATAAAGCAATAACTTTTTGGGAAAAACATATAAAATAAGGAGATTACAATGTTAAAAAAGATTCTAATTACTTTAATAGTATCAGCAATTTTAACCGGAGGAAATGCTATGGCAAATGCCTTAAATGACAAACAACAATCAATAGCCGAAGTTTCTGCTTATGCGGCACTCGGCAACCAAGACGGACTTAAACAAGCCATTATCACAAGTTTGGATAAGGGCACGACAGTAAATGAGTTAAAAGAAATCTTGGTGCAGGTTTATGCATATTGCGGTTTCCCACGCAGTTTGAATGCCCTTGGCACTTTAATGCAAGTAGTAGAAGAACGCGGTAATAAAGATGAATTGGGAAAGCTTCCAAGCCCAGCCCCGCAGGGAAAAGTTATGGAATACGGCACAGAAAATCAAACAAAATTGGTTGGGAAACCGGTTAAAGGAAAACTGTTTGAATTTGCCCCAGCGATTGATGAATACTTAAAAGCGCATTTATTCGGAGATATTTTTGCCCGCGACAATGTAGATTGGCAAACTCGTGAAGTCGCAACAATTGCGATGCTTGCCGTACGTGAGGGCGTGGAAAGGCAACTGAACAGTCATATCAATGTCGGCAAGAATAATGGTCTGACCGATGAACAAGTTGCCGAAATCTTAAATATTGCCACAAAAGCAAAGGCGGATAATGTCATTTTCGGTTTTGGTGAGGAAAACACAGCCTTTGCCAAATATTTTACGGGGAAAAGCTATTTGAAGCCGATTACCACCACCAACGGTGTGCCGATGTTTAACGTGACTTTTGAACCGAAATGTCGCAACAACTGGCACATTCATCACGGCGGCGGGCAGATTTTATTGGCGACACAAGGCCGTGGTTGGTATCAGGAATGGGGCGAAGAACCGCGAGAATTAACAGCCGGTGATGTGGTAAATATTCCGGCCGGAGTCAAACATTGGCACGGCGCGGCGAAAGATAGTTGGTTTACGCATATTGCCGTAGAAGTGCCGAGTGACAATAAAGGCGCAACCGAATGGTTAGAACCGGTGACAGATGAAGAATATAACAAACTAAAGTAAGGATAGATATAAATGAGAAAAACTTTTTTAATAACACTTTTGGGAGGAATTTTGATGACAACAACAGCCATGTCCGCAAATAATAATCCGTGGGGATTAGTTTATGACGGCGCAATTACAGAGAATGTAAAAGGACAAGTGAACATCAAACCGGTAACATATAAACAAAACGGTATAGATATTGCCGCCAACGTATATTTGCCGGCAAACTTTGATGAAAACAAGCAATATCCTGCAATTGTGGTTGCTCATCCGAACGGCGGTGTTAAAGAACAAGTCGCCGGACTTTATGCGCAAAAATTAGCTGAGCAAGGATATATAACAATGGCGGCAGACGCTATGTATCAAGGCGCATCCGGCGGCAAACCAAGACATACCGATAAACCGTATTTGCGTGAAGAATCAATTCACGGAATGGTGGATTATATTTCCGGATTTAAAGGTGTAGATGAAAACCGTTTAGGCATTTTGGGCGTTTGCGGCGGCGGAGGTTATACCTTAAAAACGGCGCAATCGGATAAGCGTTTAAAAGCAGTTGCGACTCTAAGTATGTTTAATACCGGTCGCGTTCGTCGTAACGGTTATATGGACAGTCAACTGGATACCGTTCAAGAACGTTTGCAAAAAGCGGTTCAAGCAAGAGCGGAAGCCGTTAAAACCGGAAAGGAAAGATTGGTCGGTTCTATGGCCGGTGTCACTGATGAACAGGCAGCAAAATTGCCGACAGCTCTCTATCGCGAAGGTTTTCAGTATTATTTGAGAACTTATGCACATCCGAATTCTACTTTTGAATATACCGAAAGTAGTTTGATGGATTTAATGACTTGGGATGCGACCGACCAAATAGAACTGATTAACCAGCTTTTGTTGATGATTGCCGGCTCTGAAGCGGATTCTTTGTATATGACCGAAGATGCTTTTGAAAAAGCCACAGGAACAAAGGATAAGGAACTTTATAAGGTTGATGACGCAACTCATATTCAAACCTATTATGTGCCTGAATATGTGGAAAAGATCGCCGATAAATTGACGAAGTTCTTCAATCAATATTTATAAGGAGGAAATATGAAGAAATTAACACTTTCATTGATAGCACTTTTAATGTTAAACGTTTGTTATGCTTCGCCGATAAGTATAGAAAAACAAGGACACTTTACGGTTGGCGGAGATACTTTGCAACGAGATGGAACGTATGATAATTCGGTATTTGTCGGATGGGCAGAACAAAACGAAACCGGACAAAGCTATCGCGGTGATCACGCTTTTGTGGATTATCAAATTCCGGTAAAGGCCAATAAATATCCGTTGGTCTTTATTCATGGTTATGGTGGTTCGGGTGTTTGTTGGCAGATGACGCCGGATGACCGTGACGGGTTTGCAACCTTAATGCTTAAAAGACATTATCCGACTTATGTGATGGATTTGCCGGGGCGTGGCCGTGCCGGACGAACAACCGCAGAAAACAAATTAAAACCGGTGGCAGATGAAATGTTTTGGTTTGATATATGGCGTATCGGTATTTGGCCAAACTATAACGAAGGTGTGCAATTTTCTAAGGATAAAGAATATCTGTCGCAATTCTTCCGCCAAATGACGCCTGATTTAAGCAATCATACATTGGATGTTGGAGTAATCAGTTCTCTTACCGATAAAATCGCTGACAGCATTTTAGTCACGCACTCGGCGGGCGGTGTTCCCGGTTGGTTCACAGCCATGAATAATAAAAACGTGAAAGCGGTTGTGGCTTATGAACCAGGGGCATATGTCTTTCCCGAAAATGAAGTACCGGAGCCGATGGATGGCTTGACCGGTGGAACGCAAGGAATTCCCGTTCCAATGGAACAATTTAAGCGTTTAACTGAAATTCCTATTGTGATGTATTTCGGCGATTACATTCCTGAGGAAAGAAGCAAAAACTTGGGTGATGAAAACTGGCGTGTGCGTTTGCAAATGGGGCGCAAGTTTGTAGAAACCATTAATAAACACGGTGGAAAAGCAACCCTTGTCGAACTGCCTAAAATCGGCATTAAAGGTAATACACACTTTTTGATGCAAGATTTGAACAATGTTGAGCTTGCTGATTTATTGGATAAGTGGTTAAAAGAAAATAACTTAAAATAGAAAAACAATGAAAAAATGGATTTTAAGCATATTTGCGCTTTTGTTTTTTTTCAATGTTCAGGCAAAAGAGATAAATGATAAAGAATTTAAGGTTCTGAAAGCACCGCTTGATGAAATAACAATTTCACCGGTTGTATTTGAAAATAAAGATTCCGGTTTCAAATTAGCTGGAACGGTATTTGCTCCAAAAACGATGAAGTCTGATGATAAATTACCGGCTATTATTGTTCAAGGCCCAATGGGTGCAACCAAAGAACAAACACATGGTCAAAATGCATTCACACGTCAAGGGGCTGAAGCAATGTTTGAAAATGTTGCAAGTGCGGATAAAAAGTTGATTGTTGTTCCAAATGCCGGACATTTTGATATGTATGATGGTGAAGAATATGCAAAACCAGCCATTGATACAATTTTAGAATTTTTCAAAACACGCCTGTGAACGAAAGGAACATATAATGAAAGTATTACTCATTAATGGCAGTCCGCATAAAGAAGGGTGCACATTTACCGCTTTAAGCGAAGTGGCAGATACCTTGAATAAAAACGGCATTGAAACGGAAATCTATCACATTGGGGTAAAGCCGATTGCTGGGTGTATTGCTTGCCGAAAATGTCACGAAACCGGCAAATGTGTCTTTAATGATAGGGTTAATGAATTAAGCGTCCGATTAAATGAATTTGATGGGATTATTTTGGGAAGTCCAGTTTATTATGCCGGACCATCGGGTCAAATGTGCGCTTTTTGTGATAGATTCTTCTTTTCTAATTTCGGAAAATTTGCGGGCAAATTAGGGGCGGCTGTGGTTTCTTGCCGCAGAGGTGGGGCAACAGCATCTTTTGATCGATTAAACAAATATTTTACAATTAATAATATGCCAATTGTCAGCTCTCAATATTGGAACATGGTGCATGGCTTTACACCTGATGATGTAAAAAAAGATAAAGAAGGTTTGCAAACTATGCGTACATTGGGTCAAAATATGGTATGGCTCTTAAAATGTATTGAACTTGGAAAGAATAACGATATTAACAAACCGGAATATGAACCGATTACATTTACCAGCTTTCCTGATGGAAAATAATGGAGAAAATATATGAAAAAGGTATTAATATTATCAGGAAGTCCGAGAATCGGCGGAAATTCTGATATTTTATGCGATGAGTTTAAAAAAGGTGCAATAGAAGCCGGAAATGAAGTTGAAAAAATAAATGTTGCACAAAAGAAAATTGCTTATTGCAATGCTTGTTATTACTGTCAAACACATAATGGCGAATGCTGTATAAAAGACGATATGGCGGCAATCTTGCAAAAAATAATTGATGCCGATGTTTTAGTTCTGGCAAGCCCTGTATATTTTTATGCAATCAATGCACAATTAAAAGCATTAATTGACAGAACCGTTGCCCGTTGGACGGAGGTAAAAAATAAAGATTTTTATTATATTGCAACCTGTGCAGATGGTATTGAGGGATTAAGCAGAACAATAGAGTGTTTCAGGGGTTATGCCGACTGTGTGAATGGTGCAAAAGAATGTGGTATTGTTTATGGCCATAGCGTTTATAAAAAAGGCGAAATAAAAGAAAAACCTGCTATGACTGAAGCCTACGAAATGGGTAAATCAATAAAATAACGAAACTGATTATTTTTATGATAATTTAAACTGTCATATTAATATGGCGTTTTCTTTACCATATTTTAAGGTATTTCAATTTTGAAAATCGGGCTTAGGCCAAACTGTATACTATCAATGCCTCGTATGAGATCAATCGCATCTTCGGCGGCAACATCAACACGCATCTGGTCTAAATAGAGTTGATCTTCTTTGCGTTTTAGGTCTTTTTCTAAAACATTAGGGACTGGCATAGACTAGAACCGGGAGGGAAAAAGTAAAAACGAATCCCTGTTTAGGGTTGACAGGGAAAACTTTTTTTCTTTTTTCGTCAATCGATGTAAACTTCCGAGGGAAAAGCAGAAAAGACATCGTATCTTAGAAGATTCTCTTGATGAGATTTATGATGAGAATATTGCCTCTGAATATAAAATCTAAGCAGAAATGAAAGAATTTCAACAAATAGGAAGAACAATATCAGATAAAATAAGAGATGAGACATTCTAAGGTATTATTCCACAAAGGCTTTCAGGGAAAAAGGTTCTACCTGAAAAAGATATAAAAAAGATAGATAATTTCAGAAGCTTTGTATCTGAAAATACATTAAAACTCATAAGAACAGAAGAGAGAATCATAAAAAACTCTCCTCATAGTATAAACAATTTCGTATCTATATCTGATTGCGATGATTTCATTCCAGAAATATGTATATATTTTGGGATTTGAATTCTTAAATAATCTATTTTTTTCGGCTGTTTGCTTGAGGGATTTAATGATTTTTGCCTACAGCGCAAACGAGGGGATTGTTTTGACGGTGTCTTTTATTAGGATTGAGTCAGGGTAGAGGCTTATTAAGGTGCCTGTGCCGACTGGCGTTTTTAAGTCGGCGAGTTTATTGAAGTGTTTTATGTCCGACTTTGAGACAGTGGCGGCTTTCTTAAACTCCACAGGGTATATTTTGCCGTTGCGCTCTATCACGAGGTCGATTTCGTTTTTATCCTTGTCTCGGTAATAGTAAAAATTGGGAGTTTCTCCTGCGTTTACATAGCTTTTAATGATTTCAGCAACGCACCACGATTCGAAAAACGCGCCCGCCATTGCGCCGTTCATCAGCACTTCGGGTGAAGTCCAGCCCGTCAAAAATGCGGCAAGCCCCGTATCGAGCATATGCAGTTTCGGCGTCGAAACCATATTGCGGGTTTTGTTGCGCGAATAAGGATAGAGCAATTTTACGATGCCCGAAGTCTCCAAAATGCTCAGGTAGCTTTTAGCCGTAGGCTGCGAAATGTCGGCATCGCGGGCGAGGCTTGAATAGTTCAGCATTTGCCCAGTACGTGCTGCAACCGCGCGGAGGAAATCATAGAATTTGTGCTCGTCGGCAACCTGCGTCAACGCGCGAACATCGCGCATAAGGTAGGTCTGAATATAAGACTGGAAGAACGCCGACCAAATGTTCGTATCGGGATTTGCCGTTGCGATTTCAGGATACGACCCGCGCCAAATTCGCGTGAACACTTCGATGGGCGATTTTGCAGGAACGCTCGGCAGCGGGCTGTCAGGCAAAAACGGCTGGGATTTGCGTCCGTCAAGTTCGGCGTTCGAAAGTCCGTAAAGATTCAATATGCCGACGCGCCCCGCGAGCGACTCCGACACGCCCTTCATCAAATGAAACTGCTGCGATCCCGTAAGCCAGAACATTCCCTTTGCCTTTTCGGGCGAAGTTTGGCGGACTTCGTCAACGACAGCCTTGATATACGGCAAAAGCTCGGGAACGTTCTGGATTTCGTCAAATATAACTGGGGCGGGATTATTGACAAGGAACAGTCGCGGGTCTTCGCGAGCCTGTTTTTGAATGTCAAGCGGGTCGAGCGAGACGTATTTACGCGACGGCTCTGCAACTTTCCGCAAGAAAGTGCTTTTACCAACCTGTCGTGCCCCGATTACCAGCACGATGGGGAAAAACGAATTAACACGCTCGAAAGCTTCCTTGATATTGCGTTCAACGAACATAAAACCTCCTACGATTCAAAATCTAATTTTAGATTATCGGAGATTTTAAGCCTTAGTCAAGCAAAATTCCTACAATTCAAAACGTAATTTTGAATTGTAGGAGACTATACGCAACCTACATTCTGCCAAACGCATATTTTCGTGCTTACTCTCCATTCTCGCAAGAAACGGTCATAAAATAACTACTTCTATAAAATTTACACGCTGGTGAGGGAAAGGGGAAATCAAAGCAAAATTACACATTTTTACCTAATATTTGGGTAAGAGAGGAGAATCGGGTGTAGTTATATACGCCAACAACTTCAATGTGCCGTCTGATACCGAAAGTTCAGAAAACGGATTTTTGAAATGCGTATCGGATATCTGCAAATGCGTTTTGTTCCCCTGTTTTGTCGCGCTAATGTTCTGGATGTCGGCTATCCTAGCTATTTGGTTTTCTGCTTAAAGCCTTGTTTATTTTTTGATTCGTCAGAACGAATCAATCAATCCTTATGGGACCAGTTATTGGGGATACTAGTATTATTTTATGAAAAAGGTAAGCTAATAACGTGGTAAAGAGGCAAAGCCATATAGTATAGGAAAAAGTTGCCGTAATTTTTGCGAAATCGGCAACTTTTTTAATTTTCTTCAAAAGTTTTTCGTTCTACGTCAAAGATTGTGGAATGGGAGAAAAAAAAGAGGGCAAAGAGAATAA
>ERZ824978.2385-NODE-2385-length-16641-cov-4.642530_pt1 | contig 16641 bp, 13 predicted proteins | sample MGYA00519860_ERZ824978 | MGnify/ENA primary metagenome ERZ824978 (study PRJEB31778, sample SAMEA3449184) | human gut metagenome | biome: human gut; feature: human-associated habitat; material: faeces | place: United Kingdom | collected 2010/2012 ... | reverse complement strand
GGAGGGAAGGATAGTGTGAAAGGGAACCGTCAGGGTTCCCTTTCGCGTTCAATCATCCGCCGCAGCGACCAAAATCACAAAATAAAATACTGTTTTTATTTTGCTATTTTGCGGGCAGCTTGGCGGAAAAGTCCGAACGGACTTTTCCGCCAAGCTGAAGCGCGGCCTTTCGGCCGCGCTCCCACTCACATATCCACCTTTTCGTAGGCTCTCGCCGCTGCCCGGAACGTCAGCAGCGTGCAGCCCGTGTAGATCAGAATACCGCCGATGAGCACCGGCAGCAGCCGCAGCTGGGTAGCCGCGTCCATGTCGTCCAGCCACGTCAGGCCGGGGATATGGGGCAGGGCTTCCATCACCAGCATCAGCAGCGCCATGGGGATGGTGGCCTTCACAAAGGCTACGCCCACCTTGTAGCCGTTCTTGTAGAAGGAGGGCAGGAACACGGCGTTGAACAGCGCATACAGAAGAAACCCTGCCGCCAGCAGCGCCAAATTGGGGTCAAGCCCCACCAGATTGTCCTTGCCCGGCTGCAAACGCGCCGCCAGCAGGCAGCAGGGTGCCAGCAGCACCAGCGACGTCAGCTCGATCAGCGCCGTGAACAGGCACCCGGCCTTCACCGCGTCCCGCTTGGGCACCGGCAGCAGCGCCGTGTAGTACAGGTCCTTCTGCTCCCGCATGTTCAGGAAGCTGAAGAACAGCCCCAGCGTGACGTAGAAAAAGATCACGGTGTAGGGGTAATTGGGGATGATGACCATGATACCGAACAGGCAGAAAACCGGCGTCATGGGATGACACACCAGCCGCAGCTGCTTATATAATAGCGCCTTCATCCAGCGGCCTCCTTTCCACATGTACGATGATATCCTCCAGCGTAACGCCCACGTCCCTGTAATGGTCGCGGAAATCGTCCAGCGAGCCGGTATACTGCATCTCGCCGTCCTTGATAAAGGCGATGTGGGTGGCGCACTTCTCCAGATCGGAGGTGATATGGGTGGAGAACAGCACGCTGCGCGTACCGTCCGCCACCAGACGGCGCAGCAGCTCCGTCAGCTCGTCCCGGCTCACCGGGTCAAGGCCGCTGGTAGGCTCGTCCAGGATCAGCAGCCGGGTGTTGTGGCTCAGCGCCAGGGCGATCATGTACTTGACCTTCATGCCGCTGGACAGCTGATCCACCCGCTTTTCCTCGTCAATGGCGAACAGATTCAGATAGTGGCGGTATTTACCCTCGTCCCAGTTGTCGTAGAACCGGCGGGTGACGTCGGTGATAACACGGATCTTCTTTTTCGGGTAGAAGTCGATGCCGCCCAGCACCACGCCCAGCTCCCGCCGGATGGCGCGCTCGTTGGCAGCATAGTCCATGCCGAACACCTTCACCTCGCCCCCGTCCGGATGCACCATGCCCAGAATGGATTTCAGCGTGGTGGACTTGCCCGCGCCGTTACGCCCGATGAAGCCCATCACCGCCCCCTCCGGTACAGCAAAGGACACGCCATTCAGGGTAAACGCCGGGTAGCGCTTCGTCAGCCCCCGTACCTCCAACACGTTCATTCGTCGTCCACCTCCCCGTCCTCGCTGGGCAGGCTGTTGAACACGGTCTTCATCAGCGGGTTCAGCTTGTCTACGGTTTGCAGCGCAAGCCCCTTCTTCTTATCTGCCATCAGCACCAGCGTGTCCCCCGGCTCCAGCCCGAACATGTCCCGCGCCTCCTTGGGAATGACGATCTGCCCCTTGGGGCCGATCTTCACGCTGCTCATAAAGTACCGGTCGTTTCGTCCCATATACTCGCTCCTTTCGGTTGGATTGGTATAACTTTTCTTACTTTTCGCATTGTAGCACCCTGCGCAGAGGCTGTCAAGAGGCAAACGACATCACCTGCGGACGCGGCGCCACCCCGCAGCAAAACGCCCCGACCTCCTCGCCTCCTCAAGGGCAGCTCCCGCCGTTTTGTCGAAATTTTGTATGTCTCCCGACGGAATTCCCGGCAATTCTCCCTTTTGCACAACGGCGCGCAAGGATATTTGTTGTTATTTACAAGGATTTTGCCCCAAAAACGTCCGCCGCCCTCTTGCATTTCCCCCTCCGCTGTGGTACACTTAGGCAGTAAGAATCCGTGATAAGTTCGATTGGTAGGCGAAAAATTCCGCATATCATTTCTGGGGTGTGAAATATGAAACAGATGGGGGCTGCCTCGCGCAAGAAACTGAATATCGCGCTTCTCATCCTGCTGCTGGTCGCTCTGGTCGTGCTGGCTGCGGTGTTGTTTGTGCGCGCCAAGCCGGACGCTGTGTCGCCGGACAACCGTATCGAGACGGCGGAGCCGCTGTCCCTGACGTTGCCCCGCACGGCGCTTTCTGCTATTTTTGATGATGCTGCGTCACCGCAAACGGGTGGATATTCGGCAGTCCCGCTGACCGCCACCGTGGAATTCAAGGGTAATCACGCAGCCATGACCGCCTCTGGCATGCTCCCCGGCGACAGCGAGGGGAAGACCTTCACCGTCACCGTAAAGCACCGCAAAACCGCTACCGTGCATTTCGAAGCCAAGCTCGCCAACGACAGCGTGATAGATGACACCACAGGCCGCAAGCTGTCCGACGGCATGAATATTAAAGTGGTACAGGGCACCGACACGCTGTACAACGGCTCCATCGCCGGGCTGACGACGGCCACGCCGCGTCCCGCCGTGGATGTAGAGGTACCCGGCAGCTGCACGACTGACCTGCCCTACACCATCACCGTGAGCCTGCCCACCTCGGCCGGCAACGAGTTCCAGAACAAGACGCTGACCATCGATCTGAAATGGTGGCTGGTGTCCGACGAGGGCGGCGGTGGCGGCGGTACGATCATCGTCAACCCGCCCAAGACCGGCGACGATTTCTCGCCGTTCCTGATGGGCGGCGCGGCGCTGGTGTCCCTGTCGTTGCTGGCGGTGCTGCTGCTCCGCCGCAGAAAGGGGGAGAACCATGGCTGATACCGCTACCAAGCGTTCCGACACCCGTCGCCGCTGGCTCAGCAGCGCGCTGCTGACGTTTCTGCTGACACTGGGTCTGATCGTCACCTCCGTGGCCATCACCATCTCGTCGGTGGAGGTTCCCAGAAACATCTTCTCCACCGGGCAGGTCAAGCTGAACCTGAATAATAAACAGGCCGTCATCATGCCGAATGAATATCTGTTTGAGCCGGGCATGACCGTCGTCAAGGACTTCTTCCTCGAAAACGAAGGTGCCGAGTGCTGGTACAAGCTGTATTTCCGCAACGTCAACGGCGATTTGGCCAATGTTCTGGACGTTACCGTCAAAAACGGCGATACGATCCTCTGCTCCGGCAAAATGTCCGACCTGACCCGCAATAACATGCAGTTTATCGGCTCCCTGCCCGCCAAGGGCGCAGCCGGTTCCCGTCTTGACCTGACGATCTCCTTCTATTTCCCGCAGGATGCGGGCAACACCGCGCAGAACGGCACATTGCAGTTCGATCTGTGCGCCGATGGTACGCAGGTGAGGAACAACCCCGGCAAAAATTTCTAAATAACTGACAGAGGAGCCACCCCATGAAAGAAACTCTCGGAAAGATCCTGCGTATCTTCACCACCGTGCTGATGGTGCTGTCCATCTGCATGATGATCTTCACCGTGATCTCCGTGCTGACCTTCAACCGTTCCGACCGGCAGATGTTCGGCTACCGCGCGTTCATCGTCCTGTCCGACTCCATGTCGGCCACCGACTTCAAGGCCGGCGATCTGGTGCTCACCCGCGACGTTGATCCCGCCACGCTCCAGCCCGGCGACATCATCGCCTTCACCAGCACCAACGACGAGAACTACGGTCAGACCGTCACCCATAAGATCCGCTCCCTGACCACCACCGCCGACGGCGAGCCGGGCTTCATCACCTACGGTACCACCACCGGCACCGACGACACCGCCGTTGTCACCTACATGGACGTGCTGGGCAAGTACGCCGGGCATCTGGCCGGCGTGGGCAAGTTCTTCAACTTCCTCAAAACCACGCCCGGCTACATACTCTGCATCTTCGTCCCCTTCGCCCTGCTGATCCTGTCCCAGTCTGTGGAGACGGTTCGCCTGTTCCGCCGCTATAAGGGCGAGCAGATGGCCGAGCTGCAGGCGGAGAAGGACAAGATCGCCGAGGAGCGCCGCCAGAGCGCCGAAATGCTGGCCGAGCTGCAGGCGCTGCGCGCCCAGCTGGGGCAGAACGCCCCCGAAGACGGCGCCGCCCCTGTACCGGACAGCGCCCCCGCCGACCAGCCGGAAACGCCCGCGCCGGAAGCACCGCAGACCGACACCACGGAAAGCGCGCCGGAGCCTGCCGAAGCCAAGTAACGCAGCCCGGAAACGCTGCTCCGTGTCAGATCACAAGAAAGGAAGTACCGTTATGAAAATGTATCGTCCGCACAGGCTCTGCCCTCGGAACAGCAAGCCAAAGGAACCCAGCCTGTACCGCTCTCTGTGCGTCAGCATTCTCTGCATGTTTCTGAGTACAGTCATGCTGGTCGGGACGACGTTTGCATGGTTCCATTCCTCTGCCACCAGCGCTGTCAGCACGATCACCGCTGCAAGTCAGTTTAAGACTACGCAAGCCATATCGCAAGACACGATCAGATTGGCTGTCAACTCCGCTTCCGCTGTTGCGCTCTATGATAGCGACAATGCGTCTGAAACCGACATTAGCCTCGATGACCTGCCTTGGTCGCCTTTTACGTCCAACAGCGGCAGTCCTTTCAGCAGCGTCCCTTTTTCCCCCGGTGATTCTCAGGTGATTTTCCTCCGGCTCGACAACACCGGTTCTTCTGATTCCACATACCGCCTTGCATTGAATCTGCTCAGCGAAGCACCGGGCAAGACCGCCGATGGCCAGGAGGTACCTGTCAGTGAAAAACTGGTGTACGGTTACGAAGTCCTTGACGCCGCCGATTTGTTTGAATTGGCCTCTTTTAACCCCGCCGACCGCACCAACTTGGATGATACGGTAACGACCAATTTTGTAGCTGACCCCCTTTCCGCGCACAGCGGTGAGCGGAATGGAGACATCATCACATACGGCGGAAATATCTGCTCTGTCACCCTCTCGGCTGGCACTGTCAAGTATGTAGCCATTGCGCTGTATATGCCCGAAAATGTGGAGCTCCCCAATTTCGTTGCGTTGCCGACAATTGCCGTACAGCTTGCCATGACTGTCGAACAAGCCAGCACCACGGAACCGCAGCAGCCCAACGTTGTAATTTCCCCCATTTCCAATTCCACCGTTGTCGAAATCAAACAGGCCGTCATTGAGCAGCCGAAGGAAGAAACGACAACATCTCCCGTTGATGGTACAAAGCCTGGTAAGGACGTCAGCAATAGTGACACTACCGACCAACCCACCCCCGGCACAAACACCACCGGAACTCCAGCTTCGCCCGACCCCTCGTCCGGTCCTACCGGTGAAAGCGGAACTCCCTCCGGGGCTTCTGACACCGGCACCACCAGCGACACCAGCACCACCAGCACCACCAGCGACACTGACACCAGCGGCGGCGGCGATACCACTGTTACCGAAAACGGATCCGAAACCTGACACAAACACAGCGCCCCCGGCATTCGCCGGGGGCGCTTCCTATTCCCCTCTCACACCGTGGCGTCCACCGGGATGCGCTGCCGCGCCACCTGCACCCAGTGTACCCGCACGTCGCCGGAGGGCTGCTGGGTGGCGCAGAACGCCACGTCCCCCATGTGTCCCTCCACCGGAATGTCGCTGCGCTGCATGGCCGTAAAGCGCCTGATATAGCCCGCCAGCTCGCCGATGGCCTTTACCGGCAGATCGGGCAGCAGATAATCAAAAAACTTATACATAAAGCACCTCCTGTATGTTCCTGGCTCCTGCTTTTCTTGACTGTACCCATCATACCAGGAGTACTGTCCCGAAAAACGGACAGTTCCCCGCGCTTGTGCTTTTTCCTGCCATGTGGTAAAATAGTGCTATATGCGTAATTCAGGAGGTAGCCGCCATGACCGAGTTAAATACCTCGCCCCAGCTGGCGCCCCATGAGCGCTGCACCGGCTGCGCCGCCTGCTGCAACGGCTGTCCCAAGGGCGCCATCCGCATGATCCCGGATCGGGAGGGCTTCCTCTACCCGCAGGTGACGGACGGCTGCGTCCAGTGCGGCCACTGCACCCACATCTGCCCGGTGCTGAAGCAGCGGGAGCCCCGCACAGAGCCGGCCGCCTTCGCTGTATGGAACGGTGACGAGGATGTGCGCCGCCGCTCCACCGCCGGCGGTGCCTTCTCCGCCCTGGCGGAATATGTGCTGGAGGGCGGCGGCGTGGTGTTCGGCGCGGCGCTGGACGATGGGCTGAAGGTCAGCCACATCGCCGTGAAAAACCTCCACGACCTGCCCCGTCTCCGGGGCGCCAAGCCCGTGCAGAGCGATGTGGGCGAAAGCTACCAGCAGACGCGCCTGTATCTGGATCAGGGGCGGCAAGTGCTGTTCTCCGGCACCCCCTGTCAGGTGGACGGCCTGTACCGCTATCTGGGCGAGCACCCGGAGCGGCTCATCACCTGCGACGTGGCCTGCAGCGGCGTGTGCAGCCCCGGCATCTGGGAAAAGCTGGTGCGCTCCATGGCCTATGTGAAGCAGCAGCGCCCCCTGACCGTGGACTTCTGCGGCAAGCTCAGCGGCGACAGCGTGCGCCGCTTCCACGTCTCCTTTGAAAACGGCGGGCAGTACGACGCGCCGCTGCTGCGCTCGGAGCTGGGGCGCGGCATCACCCGCGGCCTGTTCCTGCGCCCGGCCTGCCACACCTGCGGCTACACCAGCACCGACCGCACCGGCGACCTGACCCTGTGCGACATCACCGGCGGCAACATCTCCCCCCAGGAAAAGCAGCTGGGCATGTCCCTGCTGCTGGTAAACACCGCCAAGGGCGCCCAGATCTTCGACTCCCTGCCCCTGCACCGCCGCCGGTTCGATCTGGCCGAGGCGGTGGCGGCGGATCAGGCGCTGCGCTCCCCCGCCCCGGTGTCCGTAGACCGCACAAAATTCTTCGACGCCCTGGAGCAGGAGCCCTTCCGCCAGGTCTGCGCCCGCTTCCTGTCCCTGATGCAGCCCCGCGCCCGCGCCGCCAGACCGCTGCGAGAGCTGCTGCACATACCCTTCAAAAAGAGGAAAGACAAATGACCAAAACGCTGCTGCACACCTGCTGTGCGCCCTGCTCCGTGGCCTGCATCCAGCTGCTCCGGGCGGAGGGCATCGAGCCGGTGTCCTACTGGTACAACCCCAACATCCACCCCTATCAGGAATACAAGGCGCGCCGCGACACGCTGATGGCCTACGCCCCCTCCGTGGGCGTGGAGCTGATCGTGCAGGAGGACTACGGCCTGCGGGAGTTCTGCCGCGCCGTGGCCGATGACATCGACCACCGCTGCGGCAAATGCTACGGCCTGCGGCTGGAGCAGACCGCCCGCTACGCCGCCCTGCACGGCTTCGACAGCTTTTCCAGCACCCTCTTCGTCAGCCCCTACCAGAACCACGAGCTGCTGCGTCAGACGGCGGAGGAGATGGCGCGGCGCTACGGCGTGGCGTTTCTCTACCGCGACTTCCGCCCCGGCTTCCGTCAGGGGCAGCAGGAGGCGCGGGAGCTGGGGCTGTACATGCAGAAATACTGCGGCTGCGTGTTCAGCGAGGAGGAGCGCTACGCCAAGCAGATCGCCCGCGACATGCAGGCCCCCGAAAAGCACCTGTAACGCGCAGGAACCGGCGTCCCCTCCGTCCTGCCTCGTAGGGGACGGCGTCCTCGACGTCCCGTCTCGTAGGGGACAGCGTCCGCGACGTCCCTCCCTGCACCCCAAAAACAAAACTCTATCACACACAAAGGCGGCGCCCCACAGGGCGCCGCCTTTTGCATTTGCGTATGTTCATCAGCCATTTCTCGCCAGCAAATACAGCCGCTGATAGTCCAGAATGTCCACCTGCCCGTCCTCGTTGACATCGGCCAGCCGCAGGAAATACCGTACCAGCAGCTCATTCCGCGCCGCATCAGCGCTGTCGCAGAACGAACCGGGCACCTGCCGCAGCGCAAGATAGTCGTACAGCGTCTGCAGATCCAGCGTGCATTGCAGCGCGTCCTCCGCGCCGGTGCCGTCGCCGTTGACATCGCCAATGCGCAGCAGCAAACAGGCGACATTGGCGCTGCCGCTGTCATCGGACAGGGCAACGGGCATTTCCCACGCCACGCAGCCGCCGCCGTCCACCCGCAGCGTATACGTCCCCGCGCCGATCCGCAGCCCGGACAGCAGGAAACCGCCGTCCGCCCGCACGTCACCCCGTGCCGCCACGACGCCATCCTTCAGCAGCGTGACCATGGCATTGTCCGTGACACCGACAACAGACCCGGAAACGGTGAATCCCATCGCCGGAACGACCTCCTGCTCCACCAGCACCGCATTACAAACCGAGCAGTGCTTTCCTTCCGCCAAGCCCGTCTCAGTACACGTCGGCTCCACGGCCTTGTCCACGACCTCGGTATGTCCCTTGGCCGGAACGACTCTCTGTTCCACCAGCACCGCATTACAAACCGAGCAGTGCTTTCCTTCCGTCAAACCCGTCTTGGTGCAAGTAGGTGCCACAGCCTTGTCGATAACCTCGGTATGTCCCTTAGCCGGAACGACTTTCTGTTCCACCAGCACCGTATTGCAAACCGAGCAGTGCTTTCCTTCCGTCAAGCCCGTCTTAGTACACGTCGGCTCCACAGCCTTGTCCACGACCTCGGTATGCCCGTTAGCTTTGACGACTTTCTGTTCCACCAGCACCGCACTACATACCGAGCAGTGCTTTCCTTCCGTCAAGCCCGTCTCGGTACACGTCGGCTCCACAGCCGCATCAATGACTTCCGTATGCCCAGTCGCCTTGATCTCCGTCAGGCCGGAGAGAACCTCACCGCAGACGCTGCATTTTGTCCCTGCCGCGCGTCCGGGCTGGGTGCAGGTCGGCTCCACCTTCGCCACCGTCACAGCGGTGTGCCCCGTGGCGCTGACCGTCTCCGTTCTGGTCGCGGCGCACGCGGTGCAGGTATACGTTTTCACGCCGGTTCCTGTGCAGGTCGGCGCAATGGTGATCTTGCCGCTGTCCCAGCTGTGCCCCTTGGCGGGCACAATCGTCTGCTTCACCAACACCTTGTTGCACACCGAGCAGTGTTTGCCCTCGGTCAGTCCCGCCTTGGTACAAGTCGGCTCCACGGCCTTGTCCACGACCTCAGTATGTCCCTTGGCCGGAACGACTTTCTGTTCCACCAGCACCGCACTACAAACCGAGCAGTGCTTTCCTTCCGTCAAGCCCGTCTCAGTACACGTCGGTGCCACAGCCTTGTCCACGACCTCGGTATGTCCCTTGGCCGGAACGATTTCCTGCTTCACCAACACCTTGTTGCACACCGAGCAATGCTTTCCCTCGGTCAGTCCCGTCTTGGTGCACGTAGGCTCCAAAGCCTTGTCCACGACCTCGGTGTGAGGGATGGCTGTGTACCGCGCGGTGAACTCCGCGTCGGCGGTGATGCTGGAATAGTCGCCGCCCCACCCGGCCAGTTCATAGTGATGCGCCTCGTCCGGCGCTTTTACCGCGTCCGGCGGCACAGCCGCAGCACGATAGCGAACCGACTGCCGCGAGAGAACGGTGCCGTCCTCATCCCGGAATGTCACCTCGAAGAAGGGATCCTTCACCTCGCAGGACGCGGCGCACATGTCCAGCGCGATGGGCCGACGGTCAGCGCCGACAGCCGATGTAGTAACGGTAGGCGTTAGGGTGACAGCTCCCTCCTTCTTCGGTTGGAACGTCATGGTCAGAAGCACCGCTTCATCCGCAAAACCCTTCTCACAGATAAAGGTAAATTTCACTTGACCACCGTCAAAGTTGGGATTCGTCACGATACACACGCCGTCCACACTCTCCATACCCGCGCTCACCTTCACGCCGGTGCATGTCAGCAGCGCCGTGTCGTAGGAAATGCAGAAATCGGCGGCTGCCAGACCGCTGCCTCTATCCAGCACAGCCACAGCGGTGATCGTTTCGTCGGTACGGGCAGCGGCAGGCATGGTCACCCGCAGAGCGGGCACCTCCGGTGTCACCTCGGCCTTACGCAGGGCAAGCGTCCGGGTAAAGCCGATGCCGTTCATGGCGGCCAGCGCCGTGTCGTACAGCTCGAAGGCTGCAAAGGTCACGGAGGTATCCGCGTCCACATCGGCCGCCGCCTCCAGCGTCAGCCGCAGCAGCTCGCCGCCGGGTATCTCCTCCTCAGACGCAAAGGCGGCGGACACATACCCCGCCCGGCTGGTGTCCAGCGACTTCACCGCCCCGGACAGTGCGGACAGCGGCTCCGCCGCCACGCAGGTGAACAGCGCGGCGTCATAGCGGAATTCCAGCTTACCGGCAGCCAGCCCCTGGCTGCCATAGGTGCGGGCGGTGATGCTCACCTGCTCGCCCTTGTGCAGCGTGGACACGCTGCTGCCGCCGTAAAAATACAGCGTCTTGGTGGTGGACTGCGGCTCCGTCACCGTGAACACGCCGGACACACCGTTCAGCGGCACGGTGGTCAACCCGGTGTTATAGGCGTTTTCGATCAAAATATCCAGCAGATAATCGCCGGGCGCGGCGTCCGCCTTCACGCGGAAATCCAGCCACAGGATGCTCTGGGAACCGGATATGCCATCCAGACAGGTGCCGTTAAAGGACACCTGTCCGGCCGTCTCTGTGTTCACCGTCCCCAGGGCAGAAAAAGCTCCCATCATCGCCGCGCCGGTCAGCTCCAGCGCCGCGCTGTCATAGGACACGATGCCCTGCACACCGGCCAGTTTGTCCAGATTGGAGCCGCTGACATACACCGAGCGCGTCTCGCCGGGCGCGGCGGAGGCGCTGCCCACCCGCAGGAAGGCGCTGGCCGCCCACGCGGTGGAGATCAGATTCACCAGCAGCGCAGCGGCACACAACAGTGCCGCTGCGCGCCGGGATGCGCGTTTTGCTCTCATGGAACAGCCCCCTTACAGCGTCAAGGAGCCGATGATGCCGTTGGCGTACTGCAAAATGGTCAGCACCTCCACAGCCTCCAGCGTCTTATTGCCGTTCAGGTCGGCGCGGGCGAACTGCTCCGCGTCCAGATTCAGCCGGTCGTTGCTGGCCTGCAGCACCATCAGCGCGTCCAGCACATTGATCTGACCGTCACCGTTGACGTCGCCCAAAGAGCTGCGGTCCACGGCCTCGCTGACCGTGATGGCATAGGGCTGCTCCGCCGTTCCCTTATAGGCGTAGTTCACGCCATCGAAGGCACGGATGTAGTACTCCAGTCCGGCGGTGGTCACTTCAGAGGACGGGATCACGGCGGAATAGCGGTCGTTGACGGCGGTCATAGTCACCGCTCTCCAGCTCTCCGTGCCGGTGACGCGGTAGAACAGCTCCACCTTGTCGATCTGCAGATTGTCGTTGGCGGTGGCGCTGATGATCAGCTTGCTGCCGGTAAAGGCGCTGTACACGCCGTCGTGATAGATGTTGGGTGCCATGGTGTCCTTGGCGCGGACAGAGATCTTGCCGGAGGGCTTGGACTCGCTCAGATCCGTCTTGACCACGGTGAAGTTGTAGTAGTACATCTGGCCGGGGGTCACATTGGTGTCGGTGAACGTCTTGACATCCGCCGGGATGACGGAGGTATTCAGCTTGGCGTACTGGCCATCCTCCCTGTCGCAGCGGTAGACGTTGTAGCCCGCCAGCGTGTCGAAGTCGTCCTGCGCCCAAGTGAGGATCACGCCGTCATCGGCGGCCTCGGCCTGCATGGTCATAGCCAGCGCGGAGGAGGTGTCAATGTTGAAGCTGAAGCGTCCCCAGTCCTTGTAGAGCTTCAGGTGTCCCTCGGCGGAGCGACCGTTGGCGATGGACCAGTACTGGATGCCGTTGGCGATCAGGGAGGTCATGGTGGTGGAGCCCTCCCACGTCCGGCTGTCCATCCACTGTCCGGCCACCTCGAAGTCGGCGTAGGGATAGCTGCTGCCAAAGCGCACCTGCAGCGGCATTTTGGTGTCCATATCCCGGTTGAAGGTCACGGTGAACGTGGTCTTGCCTGCACCAACGGTGGTGATCGCCTCGCCGTTGGCGTCCCGCAGGGACACGGAGCGCACCACCGGCCACACCGTCTCGGGGATCGTCTCCAGAATGGTGCCCTCGTTCAGGTCGGCCATGGACTGATAGTCGTCGAAGTCCAGTATCTGCTTGCTGATGGCCTCCTTTTTGGTCTTTTCGCTGAGTCCCTCGGTGCCCCAGTAGTTGCCGCCGATGCCGTAGCGGACGTAGCTGCTGGCGCTGGGCGCGGTGATGCGCAGCCACTTCTCCACGTTGTTTTCCGTGAAGCGGTTGAGGATGGCGTTGCCGTAGAACAAAGTGTCGTAACCCTTGTCGCAGAAGGCTTTCCAGCCTGCGGTCAGGCGCTCGGACGTCCACGCGCGGGCGGCCGCGGCCTCGTTGTCGGACACGGCGCCGCTTGCCAGAACGGTCTTGCCGTCACCGGCGTCAGCGGTCAGGGTATCCAGATAAATAAAGGTAAAAGTGATCTCCTCGTTGGGCGCGCCGAAGTAGGTGGAAATGGAATTTTCCGGAATGGTGACGGTGTAGGAAGTGCCGGAAACGAGGGGGGCGGAGGGGGTGATGAGCAGCTGATTGCCGGAGGTGACAGCGCTCGCCGAACCGCCGGAAATGGCTATATTACTGAGGTTTTCGCCCTGGCAGAGGGTCTTGTCGGCGGTCAGGATCAGGGTCTGGGAGCCGACTAAAACCGTGTCGGAGGTACGGGAGAGCAAATTGGTATATTTGACAGAAATTGGCAAATCCTCTGTTAGCTCGCCGTCGCAGTAGAGGGCGTCGGCTGTCTTGACCCAGAGGGAGCCGCCGTCCCAGTGGAAGTCCACAGCGTCGGCGAAAAGCTGCTGGGTCGTGCCATCAGCATGCAGGGCGAAAAGTGCACCATTGCTGAGCAAAACCGTGCTTTCCGCGCCATTTTGCACGGATTTTGTTGCGGTCACAGAATCGTCCTCGCTGATGTAGAGCAGGGCAGTGGCCGCAAGATCGGTGCCGTCGAGGGCGGCGGTGACGGTGGTGCAGCCGGTGGAAAGGGCGATTAAATTGCCATTTTCTACCATCGCGACCGTGTTATCCGCCACTGTCCAGGTGATACTTGCATCGGGGTTAGAAACGCACTTGAATTCAAGTTTAAAAGCCTCTTTAATTTCACCTAAATCAACTTTTGTACCACTTTCCGGGGAAATGGCACCGGTGAGGACGGTTTTGCCGAGGGTGAGACTGTCCTCCTCCACCGGGGCGGGGGTCTGGTAGGTGAAGGTCAGCTCCACTGCCTCGCTGGCGGCACCGAACTTGGTCTGGAGGGCACCGGCGGGGAGAGTCAGGGTATAGGACATGCCGTCGGTGAAGCCGGAGACGGGGGTGAGGGTCAGCTTATCCAGATGGAGGGTGCGGCGGAGGGAGACAAGCTCGCCGCTGCCGTCCTTGAGGGTTATGGTGCCGAAGTTACCGCCCTTGAGGAGCGACTCGCTGTAATCCAGCACAAGGGCGCTATCCGTGAGAATATCGTTGGTGATGTTGGTCTGCTCAAGGCGGAAGGGTTCCTCGTTGGCCTGCAGGCCGAAGAAGATGCGCACGGGCACGGCGCTGTTTTCGGTGGTCAGGTCAGCCAGCGCACGGCGTTCGTTGCAGCCAGTGCCGTAGAAGCCATCGGCGGTCTGGATGTAGGTGGTATCCGAGAAGTTCCACACCTGTTGTGCGCCGGTGATCTTTAGCATCTGGACATAGTCCTCGTGGTACTCCGTATCGCCTACACCCAACTGGCCATCGTCGTTTCCTCTGCTATCGGTCGTTTTACCAAACACAATGCCATTCTGAATGTAGAAATCGTTGTAGATACCGGCCACTTGGCCGCTGCCCTGAACAGGGACGGTACGCTGCACGCTGCTTCGGAGATAGCGGTGCAGGGTCTGTCCCTTCTGGGCGGTGAAGTGACTTACACTGCCGTAATCCTCCGTGATGGCGCTGACACCGGCGGTAAGCTGCACCGGCGTGCTGCCGAAGGTCTCTCCTGCGCCGTACAGGTTGCCGCTCTCGGTCAGGAACACGGCATAATTATTCCGACCGAGCACATCCATGACCTTTTCGGAGATGTCCACCTGCACCGCCTGACTGCGATAGGTGGTAGAGCTGTCACCCAGCTGTCCATAGCCATTGTCGCCCCACGCCCAGACGGAGCCGTCCTGCTTCAGGGCGTAATGGGTGTAGCTACCATAGCCGGTCACTTTCTTCACACCGGTCATGGGCTTGCCGTAGTTGAAGCTGTTGGAATACACGGTGCCGTTTATCATGTACCATTGGAGCGTGCCGCCGGAGAGAATATATATGTAGTCCGAGCCATCTACTGCAAAATCGTCCACATCGGCAAAATTCAGCTTCTGGGGGGTCATGTAGCTGCTGCCCCAACACCAGAGGGTGCCGTCGCTAAGCCGGGCGTAATACACGCCGCCAGACCTCTGGATATCCTCTACCCGAGCGGATGGAGCCTCGTCGGAGATGCAAACCACCAGCTCGGCGGACAGACCGGTGCCCACAAGGGTGGCGCGGAGGGTGGTCGTACCGTTCTTGTGCTTGATGAGCTGGCCGTCGGCACCCATCTCGCAGACGTCCGGGTTGGAGGACTCCCACACGATGTCCCGCTGGGTGGCGGAAGCCGGGGTGATGGTCAGCTTCAGGTCGTCGTCTGTCTGCTCCAGGGTGGTGACATAGAAGCTCTCCGCAAAGGAGATGCTCTCCGCCGGCTGCACCACGGTGACGGTGACGGAGGCGATGTACCAGACGCCGGTGGAGGTGTCCATAAGCTTTTCAAGGCCGGTGATGCCGGCGCGGACAAGGGTGGTGTTCAGCTTGCCGCGGAAGCCGCGGGCAAACTTGACCATGATCTGGTCGCCGGCGTAGAGACAGTCGTCGCTGGCGAATTCCTCCGGGAAGGCCAGATCGTAAGGGATGGTCAGGGCGTTGTTCTCGTCCAGCGTGGCTGTGCCGCCGGAGGAGGGCTGCGCCGTGTCCGGTTCGATGTCGCCGGAGACGGACAGCTCCGAGCCGGACAGGCGGATGGCCGCCGTGTCTTCGTCGGTGATGCGCTGACCGCCGGAGGCGGTGTCGGTGTCGGAGGTGGGCGCCGTATCGGTGACGGCGGGCGCTTCCGTGCCGGCGAGGATGTTCGTCCCCGTCAGCAGACTGGTGAGCTCCACTGTCGAGGCCAGCATGACCACTGACAGCAGTATAGCGAGTATCCGTTTTTTCATGACGTTTCCTCCTGTGAGATAATTGCCCGGAAAGGGCATAGTACCCCTTATTTTCGCAACTGTATGGCATAAACCTCTGGCCGGGAAAAACAATTAGCTGCTTGCATAGTATCGGTAATTTTGTGATTTGTCACAAGGAGTGGGGCGGAAAGTTGTAGAAAACGACAGATGGCGGGATATTTGTCCGGTATAGAGCGTTGCGCCGGAGCGGATGGCGTGATATAATGAGGGATAAGTCGAATTTTGCGCGGAGAAGGTGAGACGGCGTGATCGTATTGGATCTGGAATGGAACCAGCCCTTTGGCGGGCGGCGGATGGAGGAGATCATCCAGATCGGCGCGGTGCGGCTGGCGGAGCCGGGCGGTGCGGTGCAGGACTGGTTCAATATGCACATCCGGCCGTCCATCTACCCCAAGCTGTCGCCGGTGGCGAGAAAGCTGCCGGAGTCGGCGCAGGCGCTGACGGCGGAGCTGGACTTCCCGGCGGCGTATCAGGCGTTTCTGGACTGGTGCGGGGACGACACCCTGTGGGCGGAATGGGGCGCGCAGGATCACGGCGTGCTGGCGGCCAACGCCGCCTATTGGCGGATGCCGGAGCCGCCGGTGACGGCCTGCGTGGATCTGCAGGCGGCCTTTGGCCGGACGCTGGGCATCGGCATCGGACGGCGGGTGGCGCTGGAGCAGGCGGCGGAATACTGCGGCATCCCGCTGATCTACGAGTTCCACAACGCGCTGTATGACGCGCTGTACGCGGCGCTGGTCAGCGCATGGCTGACAAAGGACGCACTGGCGGCGTCCGTACCGCCGCCCTCCACCGGCAAGCCCCGCCGCAGGCGGAGCATCCGATTCTCCCCGGTGGAATATCCCCGGCAGCCCCGGCAGAAGGTGGGCGTGTTCCCGGAGCGGGAGCAGGTGCTCAACAGCCGGCAGGCGCGGCTGGTGCCCTGTCCTCTGTGCCGCACACCGGGCGCGGTGGAATCGTGGTACCCGCAGGGAGACGTGTTTTACGGGACGTTCCGGTGCCAGGAGCACGGGCGGTTCCCGGTACGGATGGCGGTAACGCGGCAGAAAGACGGCTGGCAGGGGCGGCGGGTGGTGCCCACCCTGACGGAGCCGGAGCGGGCGGCCTTTGCCGCGGCGCACCAGCATGAGCCGTTCCAGTGCCGCCGGGAAAAGGCAAAGCGCCGGAAGCGGCATCGGAAAAAAGGAAAAGGGACAGAGTAAGCCGGGCGCATAAAGGCCGCCTGACACAAGAAAACACACGGTTTTGCCTGTGTCTATCCGGCTGA
>ERZ824978.2384-NODE-2384-length-16641-cov-5.927167_pt1 | contig 16641 bp, 25 predicted proteins | sample MGYA00519860_ERZ824978 | MGnify/ENA primary metagenome ERZ824978 (study PRJEB31778, sample SAMEA3449184) | human gut metagenome | biome: human gut; feature: human-associated habitat; material: faeces | place: United Kingdom | collected 2010/2012 ... | reverse complement strand
TCCCTCTGGGAGAGCTGTCACCGAAGGTGACTGAGAGGGTATTGCAGCCTAGTTTCCCCGCTCCGTCCTCGCTTTGCTCGGCCACCTCTCCCATAGGGAGAGGGAAGGGGCGCTGGCATTAGAACAGGCACAGCGGATTATCCCGCTGTGCCTTTCACTATCTGATGCACCCCGCCCATTCCGGCGGTGGCGGCAGTTATGCTTTCGGCGCAAGCGCCTTTTCCGCGAACTCAGTCACGATTTTTTGGTATCTGGAGGTGTCCACCAGATAGCTGAACCCGTGATCGGCACCGGGGAAGGTGTATCGTGTTATCAGCGCAGGATTTTCTGCCACGATGTCGCTCATTTCGCAGGGGACAAAGCTGTCGCTTTCCCCGTGGATGATGAGAATGGGCACCGTTGCCTGTTTCACTGCCCGGGCGGCGTCCATTTCGTCAACGTCAAAGCCGCCGTATCCCCGCCCGCCGATCTTCACGAAGGGCCATGCCAAGCGGTCGGGCATGTGCATATCCCTTGCGACCTTGCGGATGATGTCTCTGGGGGAGGAATAGGGGCAGTCGGCGATGATTCCTTTCACGTTTTCGGGCAAGTCCAGCCCGGCAGCCATCAGCACCGTCGCCGCACCCATGGAAACGCCGTAGAGGATAATCTGCACATCTGCACCGAATCGCTCCACGGCGAAGCGTGCCCAGCTTTCCACGTCCCACCGCTCCTGAATGCCGAAGGTGATGGTACGGCCTTCGCTTCTGCCGTGGGCGCGTTCGTCGATGAGCAGGAGATTGTGCCCCATGGAAAAGCTCAGCTCGCTGCCCCCGGCGAAGTCCGTCAGGGCGCTGCTGCGGTAACCGTGAAAGCCGATGTCCAACGGCGCGCCGTCCTTAACGTGGTAATAGCGTCCGAAGAGGGTCAGCCCGTCAAAGGATACGATGGAAACTTCCTCGTAGGGGCGGTCGCTGAGCTGGCAGAACAGGCGGTTGATCTCCTTGCGGTAGGGGTCATATTTGTGGCTGGCGAAGGTGGAGATTTTGTCCCGCCCCTTTTTCGGGGAGTAGAATGCGATGCGGTAGGTATAGTACCCTCCCATCAGCAAAATTGCCGCGATGGCGCACAGAAGAAATAGAAAAACCGTCATATCATAAGCCCCGGATATAGTCCATCAGCTCCGGGAAACTGCCGTATGGATACTGAGAAATGTCCCTGTTTTCTTTATTGATGAGGCAGTCGGTGAGGAGGAATACCTGCATACCAAGGGTTTGGGCGATCATGTCCTCGTTTACGTCGTTGCCCACCATGAGACATTCTCCGGCGTTCAATCCCAGTTTACCCAGAATTTCCCGGTAGTAGTCCGGATTTGGCTTGCAGAAGGAGGAATTATCATATGTAGTGATGAACTCGAAGTCCTCGGGCGTCAGACCGGCCCACCGGACCCGGCTCTGGGTGGCCGTGGGCGGGAAAAGGGGATTGGTGGCGAGCACGGTGCGGTACCCCATGGCGTGGAGGGTGCGAATGGTTTCCGCCGCGGCGGGCTGAAAGCCGCAGACGTGGCGGCATTCCTGAAATTCCGTTTCGTAGAATTCGTCGTAGAGGGGGACGTCTTCCAAAGCGTCCTGACCGAACATGTCGGCGAAGGTTTCCCAGAAGACGGCCTCGTTGCTCTTCCTGCCGCTATTCGCGACCATGGCGCCGGTGCCGCGCCAGACGGCCTTGACCAACATCTGAGGGTCGTAGCCATAAGGCACCATTTTGGCTGCCAGACGGTTCAGGTAGTCCTTGACGAACACCTCCTGATCCATGGGAAGCAGTGTGCCGTCCAGATCAAAAAGAATTGTGGTGAGCATCGTTTTAACCTCGCAATTCATATTTTCCAGAATTATACAGCAGCCGCCGTCCCATTTCAAGTGTGGGACGGCGGCTGCATTGTAAACTTTTATTCGCGGGTGGATTCCACGCCGACGGCCATGATGTCGTAAGGCGTCGTCTGATAGACAAAGTAGTTCAGCCAGTTGCTGAACAGCAGATGGGCGTGTCCCCGCCAGCGGACGACGGGGCGCTGGGTGTCATCGTCGTTGGGATAGTAGTTCGCTGGGACGTGGATGGGCAGACCCTGCGCTTTGTCCCGGAGGTATTCCTTTTCCAGCGTGTCCGCATCGTACTCGGCGTGGCCGGTGACGAAAATCTGACGGCCTTCCTTGTTCATGGCGGCGTAGACCCCGGCGTCCGGAGAGGAAGCCAGAATTTTCAGGCCCGGAACGGCCTCGATATCGGCACGCTCCACGGTGGTGTGCCGGGAGTGAGGAATCCAGAATTCATCGTCGAAGCCCCGGAGCAGAATGGCACGCTTGTAGTCCGCGTGATGGGGGTACACGCCGAACAGCTTTTCCGGGAGGGCTTTTTTCTGAATGCCGTAGTGGTAGTAAAGTCCCGCCTGCGCGCCCCAGCAGATGTGGAAGGTGGAATGGACGTTGGTTTTGCTCCACTCCATGATCTGGCACAGCTCCGGCCAGTAGTCCACCTCTTCAAAGGGCATCTGCTCCACCGGCGCGCCGGTGATCACCATGCCGTCGAATTTTCGGTCTTTCAGCTCGTCGAAGGTTTTATAGAAATTCAGCAGATGCTCCTGCGGGGTATTTTTGGAGCGGTGGGAGGAGACCATCATCAGCTCCAGATGCACCTGCAGGGGCGTATTGCCGAGCAGACGGCTGAGCTGGGTCTCCGTGACGATTTTCGTTGGCATAAGATTCAACAGCACGATTTCCAGAGGGCGGATGTGCTGGGTCTCTGCCCGGGTCTTTCGCATAACGAAAATGTTTTCCTGCTGCAGAATGCCCGCTGCCGGCAGGTCGTTGGGAATCTGAATGGGCATACGCTTTCCTCCTGATTACACGTTCTCCAATGCCTGCGCGATGTCCTCGATAAGATCCTGCGCGTTTTCCAGACCGCAGCTCAGACGGATGAGGTCGGCACCGACACCGGCGGCGTCCAGCTCCGCGTCGGTCATCTGACGGTGGGTGGAGGAAGCGGGGTGCAGGCAGCAGGTGTGGGAATCGGCCACGTGGGTCTCGATGGCACCCAGTTTCAGGTGCTTCATGAAGGTCTCGGCCGCTTTCCGGCCGCCGTAGAGGCCGAAGGAAATAACGCCGCAGGTGCCGTTCGGCATATACTTATGGGCAAGATCGTAATATTTGTCGCCCTTCAACCCGGCGAACTTCACCCACTTGACCTTCTCGTGACCTTGCAGGTATTCCGCCACGGCCTGGGCGTTGGCGCAGTGCTGCTTCATGCGGAAGGGCAGGCTTTCCAGACCCAGATTCAGCAGGAACGCGCTCTGGGGGGACTGGACGCAGCCAAAGTCCCGCATCAGCTGGGCGGTACACTTGGTGATGAACGCGCCGCCGAGACCGAAGCGCTGGGTGTATGTAACGCCGTGGTAGCTGTCGTCGGGGGTACACAGGCCGGGGAACTTGTCCGGGTAGGCCGTCCAGTCGAACTTGCCGCTGTCCACGATGGCGCCGCCCAGAGCGGAGGCGTGACCGTCCATGTACTTGGTGGTGGAGTGGGTGACGATATCCGCGCCCCACTGAAAGGGCTGGCAGTTGATGGGGGTGGCGAAGGTGTTGTCCACAATGAGAGGAACGCCGTGGGCGTGGGCGGCCTTGGCGAATTTCTCAATGTCCAGCACCGTCAGGGCGGGGTTGGCGATGGTCTCGCCGAACACGGCTTTGGTGTTGGGACGGAAGGCGGCGTTCAGTTCTTCCTCGGTGCAGTCCGGGTCGATAAAGGTGGTTTCCAGACCCATTTTCTTCATGGTGACGGAGAAAAGGTTGAAGCTGCCGCCGTAGATGGCGGAGCTGGCAACGATGTGATCGCCGCATCCGGCGATGTTGAACACCGCCATGAAGTTGGCCGCCTGTCCGGAACCGGTGAGCATGGCGGCGGTGCCGCCCTCCAGCGCGCAGATCTTGGCGGCGACGGCGTCACAGGTGGGATTTGCCAGACGGGAGTAGAAATAGCCCTCGGCTTCTAGATCAAAGAGCTTTCCCATATCCTCGGAGGTGTCGTACTTGAATGTGGTACTCTGGACGATGGGGATCTGGCGGGGCTCGCCGTTTTTGGGCGTATAACCGGCCTGAATGCACAGTGTTTCGGGGCGCAGCTTGGAATCCATGAGAAATCACCTCATAATGTAATTTTTGTCTATTGTAATCGTTCGGAGGGCGTTTGTCAACGCCTGACCGACAGGTTTGCGCTGACGCAGAAAAACCACCGCAATTCCGATAGAATTGCGGTGGAGTAAGTGGCGGAGAGAGTGGGATTCGAACCCACATGATAAATTTGTAAATATGTTGCGGCACTAGCAATTTTTAATTTTCATTTCCCGTGTCATTGCCAATTTTGCGGTTTTTCATTGCCTCTGGCGTGAAATAATCCGTGAACTCTTTCGAGCGTTTGGCAATATCCCGTTCCGCTAAGTGCGTGTAAATTTTGCGCATCGTCCCTAAGTCTTTCCATCCGCCTATGTCCGCCGCCATCATTTCCGGGATTCCCATATGGTAGGCCAGCGAGGCGAAGCTGTGCCGCAATCCGTGCATCCCCACCTCTGGCAAGTTGTTTTCCCGGCATATTTTGTTGATGCGATTGAATAGCGTACATGTCGCGGCGTTTACAACAAATTCCGTATCTTTCGGCGCGGCCGTAAGTGCATCGTAAAGCGGTGGAATCATAGGCACGGGGCGACGGGATTTTTTCGTTTTGTTCTGCGGCTTGAGCTTCAGCCCGTCTTCACCACGGACTTTTGCACCACGAACATAAATTGCCCTGTTTGCAAAATCGATATTCTCCCACGTCAGAGCCAACATTTCAGAGCGGCGTAAGCTGGATAAGCAAAGCAGTGCCGGGATTTCCACCGGATCACCTTTTACGGCCTCAACAAAAATATCAATCTGGTCAGGCTCTAGGAATGGCCGCTCGTTGTCCTCTTTCTCGAAAAGGACGACTTTCGGCTGCTTCCCGGTTTCTTTTTTGATTGCCGCCGACATTAGCCCCCACGCATTCTTGATGTACTTCGGGGATCTGCCCATTTTCTTTTCATCGTCTATAGCGGCCTGCCATCGTGCGTCCGGCGTGGTGTAGATATTGTATGCCATTGCCCGCTGAAAGGTATTATCCCGATATCTGATATAGCCGTATACCGTAGACGGAGAGCGCCGACCACGGCGGACTAAATCACGGGTATTCTCTATGTATGCGTCTACTGCTTCGCCTAGCGTAAGCTGCCCCTGTGGCCGCTCCTGAGCTTCCAGAATGCCGTTTTTGACTGCAAGGTATTCTGATAGACATTCCTCATAAGTATCACGTGTAATTGATGTTCGATGCCCGCCCAAGTATACACGTGTGTGCCACGCCCCGGAGGGGAGCTGCTTAATTTTTGGGAGCCTGATTTCCGGCTCCTTTTTTCTTTTTGCCATCCCGTTCACCTCCACTTAAAAGCTTGTGGAAAATCAAAAATGCCGTGAGCATAAAAACAGCGGCGATTCCTGCCGCACCGAATAAAATCACCGCAGAAATCTTTTCGGAGCGAATCAGCCCCATTTCCGTGTTCCGGGCATCCAGCACCATATAGATTATGAGTACCGCCGCCAGCAGAATGTTTAACGCGCACTGCCCGTAAATCAAGGGCTTATCTTCCCTTTGTGCGGATGCAAGCGCACTGTCTTTTTCTGAAAGGGCGTCGCTTTGCTTGCGGATTCTGGTATCCCGGGCAGATATTCCCGCCTCCTGTATCCGGCTCCGATCAAGAAGGCGGGATATTGCGGCGTCCTTTTCTTGCAACATTTCGTCTTTGTGATCGAGTTCAAGCTGCAAAAAATCCACGGTAACGGAATCGTCGCTTTTCTGCGGGGAAAGCCCGATAAGCTCGTCTGCGGATAATTCCAGGCTTGCGCATAGGGAGCACACATCCATGAAGCCCGGGTTCATCAGTGTCCCGGCAAAGAAACGGTTTAGGGTCGTTCTCGGTATCCCGGTCTCGTCGGCCAGCTGCTGAACGGTTTTGCCTTGCTGCTGCTTGGCGGTCTTGATTTTTTCCACCAACGTCAGGCTTTGCTCATGCAGCGCCAAAATACGTTCCTCCGTGGGCAAAATAACTCGCTCCTTTCATTTTGGCACGCAAAATCTACGCCGTGTAAACGGATTGTCCGATTTGCGCGTTTACTTTTATAGTGGTAGGGGCTATGGTAAAGGTGCAACCGGCAAGGGACACACGGCATTACCGGCGGCAAGCCCCGCCACCTTGTGGCACGGGTGGCGGGGCAATCATCACTTGACGGACGTAATTTCCAGAGATTCTTTTTCCGTGGTGATGCCATTGGCAAACTCTGTAAATTGCTCGCCGCGCGAAGATGCAGAACCCGTACCGGAAAAGGCATATATGATTGTGTAAATATATTCTCCATCATCAAATGTTCCAATTATCCCCGTAAGGCCGCCGGACGACGCGACAAGATCAAGATTGATCGTGGCGCCGAGGATTTTGCAGGTTGTATGGTCGGTTGCTGCGGCGTTGTTCCCAACTAAAGCCTCTACACACGCCGAATGCTGGGTTTTGGGCTTAAATGTCCGCATGATATCGGATTCATCCCCAGAGAATTGCCTCACGTAAATACCAATATAAGTGTTTCCATCTGGCAATGTTATATCTGTAAGCCCTTCGCCCGCTTCTTTGATGGTGCTATCTTTATCAACGGGGAATACCAAATTACCGATTTTTATTGTATCTTCGTTTTGCGCCTCAGTGGCCGGCGTTGCGGCTTCGGTATTGGGAGTGGCGTCTTGCTGCGGCACCCGCCCGACTGTAATTTCATCTGTAGTCCACAGCCGCTTCTTCGTTTCGCTATCGGATGCGTGCAAAGAAAAAGAAACTTCCTCTATAGAATCGATATCGTTTTCCTCTAAATCAGATGATAGGAAACTAAGCCCGTCATACGTTACGCACCCGGCGTATGCGTGCGCAACCATGCTACCATAAATCATGAATCCGTTTACAGAAACGTCATCGGAAAAAATATTGATATCGGAATCTGTTCTATTTTCTACATAGAATGAAAGAATTTCGTTATCCGTCCAGTCCGTTTCAATTCCACGGTACTTTATAATTATGCCATCTTTATCATATATGGTTTGGCCGGACTTATCAATTTCCTGCACATATCCGTCAGAAATGGAAGTTTCAAGGGAAAACTGGAATCTTGTAATTGTCTTCTTATCATCTTTGTTGTATATATAGGCATCTTGCGCCTTTACAGTTGCGATACTTTTAATTCCGTACTTTTCCAAATTTTCACGGGTAATATCAATGGAACCGTTTGATTTCTTGCCGGGAGCCACATTTTCATGTAATCCACAATACATTGTGATTCCATTTACTGAGAATTGAGTTCCAGTGAAAGAAACGTTTTTATCAGAGTTATTTTCCGCAAGGACTTTTATTTTGATGCTGTAGTCATCGGAATAGTCAATTTCTTTCGCCGTGAGTTTGAAAGTGCCATCGTCATACACCACGGTTTCCGCAATGGTTCCCTCTTCGGCGGCGACCGCTTCCGTGGGCGCTTCCGTTTCCGCTTCGGTGGGTGCTTCCGTGGCTACCGTTGTAGGCGTGGCCTCCGTGGTCTCTGGCTGCGTCTCAGCCGTGGGCGCACCGCACCCCGTTAGAAACAGGGATATGCAAATCAGAAAAGCAATCGATTTTTTCATAGTGGATACCTCTTTCCATAAAATTCTACAATAAAATAATACCACGTTCGGAAAATAATTTCAACGAAAAGAAAAATTTTTGTGCAATTTCCTAATAAGTCCGGTTTATTGGACACATGACGTGCTATTATACGCTATGTAATCAAACAAACGTTTATAAATACACAATGGAGGGACAAAATATGGAGACCAGGGAAGAAATTATTGCGTGGATTGTGGAGCAATTGCGGGCGCTGCCGTTGGGCTATCTTTATCAGGTGCGGGGGTTTGTGCGTGGATTCTTAAAATAGCGAATGTACATAGAGCCGGGGCGTTTCAGGTAAGCGCCCCGGCTCTTTTTATAGATTTTCGTATACGCTTCGGAGCGCGGCCTCCAGGGCTTCCAGCTCGCTGTCCGTCCGGGAGCAAATCATCTTGATAACTGCCCGCTTGAACTCGCTGGAACCGTTAATGGCTCCGTTCACAAGCTGGGCTATTTCTTCCTCTTTGGTCATCGGCGGCTGCATTTCTCCACTGCCTGTTCTCAGCCATTCCTCCCGGATGGCAAAGATGCGGCAGATATCGGAGATCGTGCGGTCACTCGGCATTCGATCTGGTTCATTCTTCAATTTAGAGATGTATGCCGGGGTAACTCCAATCTCTCGCGCGAACGCGCTCATATTCCCATCGGCACATTTTGCGCATACCTCTATAATTCTGCTTGCGATTGTATCCATAATACCACCCCCTTTCCTCTTGCCATAACTATACCACAGGTTCTAGTTAAAATCAAGAACTATTTTCAACTCAGTCCAAAAAAGTCTTAAAATAGGGCCTGACATTTAGACGGAGTTGATGTATACTTAAGACACAGTTGAAGAAGAACTTCAACAGACAGCAAATCGGCAGGAGTGCTGTTCCCACCGATTTGCTACCAAATTTGTTTACCCTATGCCCCTTGCAGGCTTTCACCGCCTGAGACAGCACCCCAAACTTCTTGAGGAACTCCGCCACTTTTGCGGTTTTGGTTCCGCAAATGCCGTATTGCTGGCAGACTACATGGAGCGCTGAACCCGGTGGGATGTGATTGCTTGTCACATCAGCGTGTGTTTGTTTCCCTCTTCTCTGAGGCCTCCGCCGGAATCAGCCGCTCAGCCCATGCAGACGGGAGCAGGCAAAGTCAAAAGTTTGGTCACGGCGACCACTCCTTCCTATGCCAGTAGGCACGGAACAATTTTAACTCAGTTTAAGAAAGTTTTCAAGGGGCTTGGGTAAACATTTTTCAAAAATTTTTAGCAGCAAGCAATCCTAGCAAACCAGACCACGCGGGGCAACCCGCCCGGTGTAATGCAGCCTTGGACGGTTCCAAGCCCGTGTAAATGCAGAGGACACCGTGACAATATGAGCGCCCCCGCTTTTATGGCTCTGGGTATTGGGTATCCATCCCCATGTAAAAGGCACGACCACCCGGAAATTGCTCGACGGGGCTTGACGGTGAAGAAAATATCGGGGAGCTGGCATTCAGCTTGAATGAAAAATTTAGTAAAGGAGGAAATGAAAATGCCTGAGAAAATCGTAACCGTTCTCGAAAATATCGCGGCTGTAAAAGGCCAGGACTACGTTGAGGGGCTGGTGGATATGGCGAATATCCTTGCCCCCAAGGTAAAGCCCGCAGATAAAGAGAGCGAGGGGAAAAACAATGCCTAGAATCCAGCAGTATGCCGAGCGCTACGCAGTGGAGGATTTCTGGAAGGAAATCGACCGCTGCTGTCCCCTGGCGGGGATTCAGAGCGATAACGCTGTAGCGCTAGAAGAAAAAACCGGGGTAGACCATCAGACCCTTCGGAACTATCGGAAGGGCAAAACCGAAATGCGGGTAAGCGTCCTGAAAAAGCTGGTGACCACCCTCCACCCCAACCCGGCGGTGATTCTGAAAACCCTGGGGTACTCTGAGAAGGAGATACGGGCGTTTGCGAGGGAATTGCAGTGATCAGCCACGCGGTGGCGTAGCGAGGCTGAGCAGTGGTAGGCGCTGCAAAGGCGAGGATAGCACGGGGAGGCGAAGCCGCGGCTTGGCACCGAGTGGCTGAGCAAGGGCTATGATCGGCTCAGCGGCGCAGCGCACAGCGTCGCAAGGGCATTGCATAGAATCGCTAGGCGAGGGCACGCACAGCAAGGGCACCGATAGGGACAACAAAGCAAGGCAGAGCAGAGGCAAGGGGAAGCACAGCTGGGCAAGGGCACTGATATGGTGCGCGTTGCAACGAGAAAACCGCCCCCGGGCGTGCGGAACACCCGAGAGCGGCAGTCAATGGAAATCATCTTTATTTTACCAAAAGAAAGGGAAAAAGTCAAATGGAAATCAGCAAAATCAAGGCAAGAATCACATTTTTTGAGGAACTTCTTGGCACGTGCAGCGGGAACAAGGAGCTGCACCGGGAGTTCATCGCTTCCAAGGCTCCCGACGCCGAGAGCATGGAAGAGGAAGTCGCCGCAATCGGCGTGGACGGCATGATGGAGAAATCCATGACGGTATTCCCCCGGGACGAGAACGGGCAGCCGTTCCTGTATGACTACCAGATCAAGGGCTTTTTCAAGGATTCCTGCGGCGTTCTTCGGAAGGTTCCCGGCACCAAGGCCAGCAAGATCAAGGCGTACAAGAAGGAAATCGACGGCCTTCTATTCGTCTCCCCCCGAAAGATTCCCCTGAACCTGAACGGCGGCGAGATCGGCGTGTGTGAGCGCCCCCTCCGGGCATCCACGGCGCAGGGTGAGCGGATTGCCCTTTCCAGCAGCGAGACAGCACCGGCAGGGACTTCCATTGAGATTCAGATCGATTGCCTGACCAAGGACATGCACGATCTGGCACTGGAATGCCTGGAGTACGGCAAGCTTCGGGGTATCGGCCAGTGGCGAAACAGTGGGAAGGGACGCTATACATACGAGCTGATTTAAGGCGCAAGGGCATAGCGTAGCTTGGCCTCGCTCAGCAATGGCCCAGATATGAGATGCGTTGCGGAGGCATGGGATGGCCTGGATACGCGCGGCCAGGGCGGTGCTGGGTACAGCAGAGCTTCGCTGCGGCATGGCCAAGCAACGAAAAGCGACGCAATGGCATGGCAAAGCATCGAAATCATATGCAGTGGCGGGGCGGTGAGCAGCACGGTACGGCTTGAAAAAGCATGGATTTGAAATCTACGGCAGAATGCCGAAATTGAAAGGAGTTATTTATGGCGAAATACAAAGTTGGGGATAAGGTGCGGATTGTAGGCTACCGAACCTTTCACATGAACAGTTTTGGGGAAATGGACAAGTGGCTGGGAAAAGTCATGACGGTCAGGGGCATAGAACGCGGTTTGCACGGATATTGGATGGTGGAAGATTGCGGCGAAAATAAAGGACGCGGCTGGCTGTGGGTTGATAGCATGATCGCTGGCCTTGCAGAGCCTGAGCGGGAATACACCGTGGAACTCCGCTTTGACGGGATGATTACCACGGCCACGCTGAAACGTGGCGGACGGGACGTGAAGACCGCAGAAGCCCGGTGCAATCCGAAGGACACCTACAGCAGAGCGGAGGGCGCAAGGGTCGCCGTTGAACGGCTGTTTGAGAAGAAGCGCAAGGAGGACAAGCCAAAGGAGAGCAAGCCGAAGATGGGGGACAAGTTCGTTGTCACGGTAAAGGGCGGTAGGTTTGACCACGGTTTCGATATCGGTGACATTGTTGTGCTGATAAATATCCAGCAGGACGGATGTTTCCGCTTGGTTGACAAGAGCGGCTTCATACAAATACTTCATCCGAGTGAGGTTCGCCCCTACAAGGGGAACGCCAAATGACGCCCAACGAAACGACCCAGCTTCGCACCATGGCGGAGATGAACCGCCGCTTGCGCCGGGAAAATGAGCATCTGCGGGAATCCCTTTTGATGGAATCGAAGGAAAGCAAGGCGTTTGACGACGAGAACGTGGAGCTTTTCGACGTAGTTCACAAAAACCACGACAGGAGGTGAACGATATGGCAAGCAGAAGCAAGCCCGTGGATGCCCGGTGGGAGCCGGTGCCGGAGAACCGGAAGCCGTTCAATATCAAGGAATGCGTTTTCCGTGTTCTCCCCTATGCGGGGCTGAATCTGGTGCTTTTCTGGTGGCAGCAGGCCGATTTGCTGGCAGACAAGGCGGCAGTTCCCGCAATGTGGGTGTGCGCTATCCTGATGGGGGCCGGTATCGGACGGTGCATCAGAGGGAGATAAAAAGCCGCCCCCGATGTTACAGCACCGGGGACGGCAAGCGATATAAAAAATCTATTCCATTTACAGTATATCAAACTGAGAAAGGAAAGTCAATGGATGATGTTGGTGTGAATCCGGATTACGATTATCTGTACGATTCCCAGGCAACGGACAGCAGCATTCCGGTGTGCATCTGCTGCGGGAGAATCGTAGGACACAGATACTGGAAAATCCGGGACGATGCCATTTGCGACCTCTGCATGGACAGTCGGGAGGAATGGCGGGAGATTTCCTATGATTGACAATACCACTTACAAAATCATGCTCATTCGAGTGAAAACCCCCGTTTCCATGGCGAGGGCGCTTATAGCATATCTGGAACGAATGGGACTTGCTTACCGGATCGAGCAGTACGAGGAGGAAAAGAAATGCTGAAAAGCTACGCAGAAATGCGAAAAATTGACGTGAGTAAAGAATGCGATAAGCGCAAGGCAAAAGACGACAGGGGGCGTGAAATCGAAGTCCCTTATCTGAATTGGGCAAAGTGTGTGGAGCTTCTGCACAAGAACGGCGCTGATGTGGTGTACTTCGAGCCGTGTGTAAATGCCAACGGTTCCAGCCTTTTCATGAGCGATCAGGTGTTTACCGACAGCAAGGGAAACACAAACCGCTGCTACGAAGTCCGGGTAAAAATCGTGATCGATGATTTGGAGTTCGAAGCACAGTACCCGCTTATGAACGGCAGCAACCCGGTAAAAGATAATTCCCTCACCCAGCAGCGGCTATGGAATGCTCAGGCAAGGGCATTCGTCAAGGGCGTGGCAATGCGTACCGGCTTAGGTTTTGGGCTGTGGCTGGACGATATGGATTCCAGAGATGATGAACCCGAGGACTTGAGCCGCCATAATCTGTTCGCTATCAAGGAACGCCTGCAAATCGCCTATACCCGGCTTATCAAGCGTGGTATGTCCACTTCCGATATTGCGGAAGCGGTAGGTATGACGGAGGACGAGGTAAAGATCATTTTCACCTACTTCGATCAGCTGAACCGATTCGAACAGAAACTCAACGCCTTATGATCTCAAATCATGATCGTTCCGGGTACATAGGAGCCAGCGATACGGCCTACGTGGTAGGAAACTGGAAAACAAAAACATGGCTTTCGTGGTGGATGCAGAAGCTTGGCATAAATCGAGATCATTTCGATAATCGGTACACGCTGGCCGGGACGAATTTCGAGCATCGGATTTTGAAAAGTCTTGGTATCCAGGGGCTTCGTCTGGACGAGCAGATTATACATGAAAATTTGAAACTCCGGGTGAACTTCGACGGGCTGACAAACGACTGCACCTACGAATGCAAAACTTTCAAGATAGAAAATGGCTGGAAGATGCCGAAGAAATACTGGCAGCAAGTTCAAGTGGAAATGTACGCCGCTGGTATCAAAAAAGGCCAGATCGTCGCGTATGGCCTTGAAGATGCAGATTATGACAACTTCCTCCGCCCCATCGACCACGGGAGACTGAAACTGGAATATATCGCTTATGATTCCGAATGGATAGATATGGTATACCTCCCCAAACTCCGAGTTCTGGGGGATGCACTGGAAAAAGGGGTGCTCCCTATGGAGGCGCGCAATGGGTGATATTACATTTCGTGAAATAAAACTCGAGGGCGGCTGGCTGATGGTGCGACCGGAAAGGCAGGATTTGGGGAAGGCCATGGCCTTGGTTCGCAAGCACAAGAATCGGCTCTACGATCTGGATGTCAAGGAGCACCGGGAAAAGCGGAGCCTGGACGCAAACGCCTATGCCTGGGTACTGATTCACAAGCTTGCCGCCGCTATGGGGATTCCTCCGGTAGAGGTCTACCGGAACGCCGTTCGGGGCGTGGGAGACAATTACACGCCCATGTGCGTCCGGGAACAGGACGTGGAGCGCTTCACACGGAACTGGCAGAAAAACGGCCTTGGATGGCTGGTGGACAGCCTGGGCGCGTCTCAGATACCTGGGTGCCGGAACCTGGCGGCATACCACGGCTCCAGCACCTACGACACCAAACAAATGGCGCGGCTGATCGACAATCTGATACAGGACTGCAAGGCGCTGGACATTGAAACCCTGCCCCCGGACAAGCTGGAACTGCTCAAGGAGGAATGGCGTTGAGGAAGGACACCAAAGCGAGGGACTTCACCCGGGACGAGAAAATGGCGATTGCCCAGCGGGACAGCATTGACGGCTGGACGTGCTGCGTATTCTGCGGCGCTCCCGCCCCTGCCCCTCTGGCATGGAGCAACGCCCACTACATATCCCGGGCGCAGGGAGGGCTTGGCATTGCCCAGAACGGGCTGACCCTCTGCCCCAGATGCCACAACCGGTACGACCAGACCACGGCGAGAATGGAAATGAGGGCGTATTTCCGGGAGTACCTGATGGGCATTTATCCCGGCTGGAACGAAAACGATCTGATTTACAGGAAGGAGAACACATGAATAATTGTCAATTTGTCGGGCGGCTCACCGCCGACCCGGAGCTGAGAAGAACCCAGGAGGGGACGGCAGTCTGCTCCTACAGTCTCGCCGTCAAGCGTCCAATGACGAAGGATGCCACTGACTTTCTGGATTTCGTCACATGGCGGCAGGGCGCTGAGTACCTGACGCAGTACGGCCATAAGGGCGATATCGTGGCCGTTTCCGGAGCGCTGCAAGCCAGGGACTGGACAGACAAGAACGGGAACAAGCGCCGGGCGTTTGAGGTAGTGACCACAAGCGTTGAGCTGCTTTCCAGCAAGCGCAACTCTCAGGATGCCACCAATACCGGAATAGCGCAAAACGTCGGATACGGGCAGCCCAGCGCCCCACAGCAGACGAACCGGGGCAACGGATACAGTCAGCAGGGGCTCGGAGGATATCAGGAGATCACCGCAGACGACGCCGACTTGCCGTTCTAGGCCGGAAAAATCAATCTTTCCTCAAAAAGATTGACAGTATAGTTTGTATTTTCCCTTGGCGGTGGGAGGTGAAACCGCCAACTCCAAAAGGAGGAGAATCGTGGCAAAAGAAGTTTTCAGAATCGCCTACCCGAAGACCGGCGCGGAAAAGAAGAAGTGGGCGAAGGAGTACGGCATGAATGCGTACTACGCCGGGAAGCACTGGGCATTGCGGAAGAAAGACGCTGAGTTATGGCACTGGCTTACATTGGCGGCCATGAACGCCCAGGACATTCGCAGAACACCCTTTAAGCTGCCCGTAGCCGTGACGTTCTACTGGAATGACCGGCTGGATATCGACAACCACGCGATCATGGGAAAGATGATCGTGGATGCCATGAAAGGCCGTGTCATCGAGGACGACAACCGGCGCTGGCTGAAAAGCGTTTCCCACAATTTCCACGACGAGGATTACATACAGGTTGAAATACGGGAGGTAAGGCCGTGACACAGTGTGAGCGTATCCTGCGGCATTTGCAAGATTATGGAAGTATCACCCAGGCCGAGGCTGTTACCGAGTACGGCTGTTACCGACTGGGTGCTAGAATCTGGGATTTAAAAGCCCAGGGCGTTCCCATCAAGAGCGAAACCGTCACCGGGAAAAACCGGTACGGGGAGCGGACGTGCTTCGCGCGGTACTCCATCATTAAAGAGGCTTAGATATGGAAGATGAAGTAAGAAACCAATTCACTTTTTACCGCTCGTTTTTTGAAGCAGTTTTCAAGATAAAAAACAAGGCCGCAAGGGCAGAAGCCTATGACGCTATTTGCAAATACGCTCTGTTTAACGATGCTCCGGACGTAGACAAAATGTCTGACGCCGCCGCCATTGCCTTTATGCTTATCAAGCCGAATCTGGACGCAAGCAGGCGGAAAGCAAAATCCGGGAAAAACGGAGGAAGCACCAAGCAAATAGCAAGCAAAGCGGAAGCAAATAGCAAGCAAAGCGGAAGCAAAGTGGAAGAAAACGATAAGCAAGAGCAACCCGCAAGCGAGATAGAGAAGGAGAAAGAGAGAGAGAAAGAGAACGAATGTTATCCCCCTAACCCCCTTGCGGGGGGAAGCGAAAAGAAAAAGCGATTCACCCCGCCTACGGTGGAGCAGGTGGCGGAGTATTGCCAGGGAAGGGGGTACCACATTGACCCGGAAGCCTTTGTAGCGTTCTATGCGTCGAAAGGCTGGATGGTTGGCAAAAGCCCCATGGAGGATTGGAAGTCCGCCGTTGTCACTTGGACGAAGAGCGAAAGGCAGAGAATAGGCAACGCAAATACCCGCAGCGGCTACACCAGCGGCGTTGACCGTCTGGCGGAGATGTACAGGGAGGAATTTGGGAATGGATAAACAGGAAGCGTACCAGATTCTCACGCTTTTACAGGCAAATTATCCCGATTCTTTCCGAGGAATGTCCAAAGAGGCGGCAAACGTGAAAGTCAATCTTTGGGCGGATATGTTCTCCGAGGAGCCATTTGAGGCCGTTGCCGCCGCTGCAAAAGCGTACATAGCGACGGATACCGGCGGCTTTATGCCCACCATCGGGAAGCTGAAAGATATGCTCCATCGGATGCAGTCGCCCCAGCAGATGACCCAGATGGAAGCATGGGGGCTGGTTGCCGGTGCGCTGAGAAACAGCGTGTACGGCGCAGATGACGAGTTCCGGAAGCTGCCACCGGCGGTACAGCGGACGGTGGGAAGCCCCGCC
>ERZ824978.2382-NODE-2382-length-16650-cov-3.100090_pt1 | contig 16650 bp, 14 predicted proteins | sample MGYA00519860_ERZ824978 | MGnify/ENA primary metagenome ERZ824978 (study PRJEB31778, sample SAMEA3449184) | human gut metagenome | biome: human gut; feature: human-associated habitat; material: faeces | place: United Kingdom | collected 2010/2012 ... | reverse complement strand
TTCCGATCTCCGCACCGATTTTCCTTGGCGGGTTCCGGAACTTCGGAGAGGAAAATCGGTGCGGGCATGAATGCGCAGTGCTTTTCGAGCGTCGCGCGCACCGTCCAGACGTTCAGGAAATCCGCGTCCTCATCGCTGATATACAGCGTGATCGACGTGCCGCGCTCCGTGCGGTCGGATTCCTCCATGTCGTAGCTCATGCCGTCCTCACTCGTCCAGCGAACGGCGGGCGCGCCGGTATAGCTCTTGGTATCGATCACGACTTTCTTCGAAACCATGAATACGCTGTAAAAGCCCAGACCGAAATGACCGATGATCTTCGTGTCCTCGGTTTCGCCGTCCTTGGCGTATTTCTGAATGAAATCGGACGCGCCGGAGAACGCGACCTGCGCGATGTACTTCTCGACCTCGTCCGCCGTCATGCCGATGCCGTTATCGGTAAACGTCAGCGTGCCTGCGGCTTTGTCGACAATCACGTCGATGCGATAGGGGTTTTCGTCCTTCTCCGCTTCACCCGAGGCGACCAGACGGCGATGCTTGCTGATCGCGTCGCACGCGTTGCTCACGACCTCGCGCACGAAAATATCTTTATCCGAATACAGCCATTGCTTAATGACCGGCATAATGTTTTCCGCATGAATGGATACGGTTCCATGTCCCAACATAATAACGACCTCCCTTGGGATGATTTACCTCTATTTTAATCACTGAACGCGTGTTTGTCAACACTTTTTTGGCACTCAAATAAAAAGAGTGCTAACAAATTGGATTCAACCATGATTTTAGATGATTCAACCTGTGGTTGCTTGCAATGAGAAATAGAATATGCTAGAATCTGAGCATGGTGAAGGGGTTCGCCAAACACAAAACGCTTGATGCGGGACGGAGGTAAGACATATGGTAGATACGCGGGCGGTTGGAAGGTTGATCGCGACGCTTCGACAGACGAAGGGACTGACTCAGCAGCAGCTGGCTGCGGCGCTGAATGTCTCGCATCAGGCGGTTTCCAAATGGGAAAACGGCGCGGCACTTCCGGATATTCAGACACTGCTGGATTTGACGAAGCTGTTTGGAATTACGGTCGAGCAGCTTTTGAACGGAACCGTGCCGGAAGCACGCCTTGAGCGCGAAGAGCCGGCTGCCGGCTCGACGATCGGCAGCTTTGTTGGCGGCGTGATCGACGATATCGGCAATATCTTCAAGAGTGAGCCGAAGGAGACGATTCCCGAAGACGACGGCGCGATGGACGCGAAGGTGGAAGGCACGCCGGAGAGTGCGGCGCGCGAAAAGGTTGATCTGAAGAGCCTTGCGAGAATGGCGCCGTTCATGTCGAAGGGTGCTGTGGAAGAAATGCTGAACGCGCAGGGAGCGCTGACCTGCGCGGAGCTGATGCAATTCGCGCCGTATATTGGCGGCGCGTGCCTCGAACGGCTGATTCGCCTGAACGCTTCCGAGATGGATTGGGATCAGCTGCGCCAGTTCGCGCCGTATCTGAAGAAGGAAACGGTGGATTCGTTCGCGCGGTCGATTGCGCGGGGCGAAAGGATTGCGCCGCCGAGCGACAATGCGCGCACGCCGGATACGCCGTCGCTGGAGGACGTTTCGCGCGCAATCGGACAGGGCGTGGACACTGTGGTGCGCAAGGTGGTTCGAATCGGCGAAACGGTTGTCGACGGCGTGAGCAAGACAATTGACAGTCTGACCACGGATGCAGCTTCGCGCGAGGAGCGCCTGCAGCGGCTGCGCCGGAGTGCGTTTGAGCGCGCAATGGACGACGGGCGCTGGGAATGGATCGAGGCACACCTTTCGGAGGTAAACGACGAAGAGCTGAAAAAGCGCATTTCCGAACGCGCGAATGCGCTGGGAATGCAGGATTGGGTTTGCAAAAATCTCGGCGGCTATGCCGACGCAGGCACGATTGAAACCGCGATTGCGAACGGCGATTGGGGCTGGCTGGGCGAGCACGTATGGAAGTTCGACGATCATCTCCAGCAGCGCGTGGCGCTGGCGGCGATGAAGGCGGAAAACTGGCAGTGGCTTTCGACGTATGCCGAGCAGATTGATATGAAGAATTGCGTGGTCGAGATTGCAAATACGGCGCGGCGCGCGGGCGCGCGCGTACTGGCTGCGCAGCTGACGCGCTACGATATGGACGACGCTCAGATTGAAAAGGCGGCGCTCGATGCGACGGATACGGAGGATTATGAATATCTCGATCTGGTCGCGAAGGATTTGAAACAGGATGTGCTGCTGAAATGCTGCATTCGCCTGGCAAAGCAGGGCAAATGGGAAGGCGTGAAGCGCTTCGAAGGCGTTTTGAAGCCGCAGAGTCTCGAATGGCTGATGCAGCTTGCGATCGATGCGGGCGATTTCGATGCGGTGGATATGCTGGACGGCATGATGAAGGCGGACGAGAAAAAGGATGGCGAGGCATAAATGAACGGTTTTACCTATGAAGATATGCGCGAAAACAAAACAAGAGCAGCCTTGGGCTATATCATCTTTTTCCTGCCGCTGATTCTGTGCAAGGATTCAAAGCTCGGAAAGTATTGTGCCAATCAGGGTTTGCTTTTGTGGATTTGTTCGATTCTGGTGGGCGCGCTGTTCGGAATTTTCACGTGCATTCCGCTGATTGGCTGGCTGTTTAAGCTGGTCGGCGGACTGGCGCAGTTCGTGCTGCTGCTGATCGGCGTGATGTGCTTTTTGCAGCTGGCGACCAACGAACGCGTGATGGAGCTTCCGTATATCGGCAAATTCAAAATTATCCAGTAAAAAACGATGCGCTCGGGCAAATGCTCGGGCGTTTTTCCATGCCCCTCTCCCGTAGTATGTAAAATCTTTCCATGCGCGAAAAAGGGCGAAAATGATGCAACAAAAACCGCGCGTGTTGCGTCTATATAGTGCGCACAAAAAGACTGGAACCGGAGGGGCTTGAATGAACAGATTCAGAAGCATACTTGCGATCGTGCTGGCGCTGACGCTGCTTGCGTCGATCGTCGCGATTACCGCGGCGGAAACGGCGGAGCCGGAAGCGTGGCAGGCGGATATACAGAAGCTGATGAGCGAAACATCGATTCCAAAATCGACCGCGATCAACTATGATCTTTCGCTGCCGGAGGGCGTCGAGCCCGAAGAACATACCTGCGCGATTGAAAAGGTGAGCACGTCGGGCATCACGATGCGCGCGGCGCTGAATCTGATTGCGACGGAAAACTATTCCAAAGAGGATTGGGAAGCGCTCGACGTATGGCTGAACGATCTCGCGAGCGCCGCGATTCAGGGCGTCGCTGTCGATACCAAATCGCTGGCGAACGCGGTCGATCAGGCGATTGCGAGCGGCAGAAAATCCGCGATTCCGGAGGGCGAAACGCCGGTCTGGGCGCGCGACAGCTGGATGATTTCGTCGATCGAGGTTACGGTTCCGTATTATCCGGAGCTTTCCAAGAATGTAAACGGCACGGCGACGCAGCGGCTTCAGGAAAAGCTGATTCAGCTGGGCTATCTGGACGACAAGGCGGACGGATTCTTCGGCAATAACACCAGAGCAGCGGTTGAAATGCTTCAGCAGTATGTGCGCGAGCTGGAGCAGGATCTGATCGATGCGCGCCCGACTGCGGAGCCGACGATTGCGCCGATTGCGACGGCCGTTCCCGACAGCGCGCTGCCGGACGATCATCCGATTGCAACCGAAGCGCCCACGCCTGAACCGGAACCCACGCCGGTTACGGAGGTCAACGGCAAAGCGGACGCGCTGCTGCAGGCGTATCTTTACAGCGACGCCTTTAAGATTACTCGCGGCGAATTGAAATCCGGCGACAAGGGCGACGCGGTGAAGCGCGTTCAGAATCGTCTGCACGATCTGGGCTATATGACCGATAAGGCAGACGGTATTTACGGCGGCTCGACTGCGCGTTCGATTCGCATCTTCCAGTATTACAATGCGCTGGACGTAACCGGAATCGCGGACGAAAGCACGCAGCTCGCGCTGTTTTCCGAAAACGCGAAGCGGCCGGACAACCAGATGCTCGCATTCGGTTCAGAAGGCGACGCGGTAAAGACGCTGCAAACCCGCCTGCGCGTGCTCGGCTTCGGCAAGGGCTCGTCGGACGGTGATTACGGCGCGAATACCGTTCAGGCGGTGAAGAACCTGCAAACGTATATGCGCGCGCTCGAAGAACGCGCCGTGCGTGCGGACGATGAAAAGATGGCGGCGGTGAATGCCGGAACTGCGACGATCGAAAGCTTCCTGACCGTCGAGGTCAACGGAATTGCGGATCCGCTGCTGCTGGACGATTTCTATTCCGATTCTTTCCCGGCGATTCCGGAAAAGATTGATTCGGATTCCTTCTCCGGCGACGTGGTTCGCCTGCAGCGCCGGCTGAATGCGCTGGAATACTACTACAGCAGTCTCGACGGCGATTACGGCGGAGGCACGAAGCGCGCGATTGAGGATTTTCAGAAACGGCACAAGCTCGATCAGACCGGAATTGCGGATCAGACGGCGCTCGAGATTCTGTTCTCGGACGATGCAAAGAAGGCGCTGAAGCCGTATGTGCTGAAGGTCAGCGTCGACAAGCAGCGCGTTTACGCCTATGCGCCCGACGAGAACGAGGAATACACCGTGCTCGTGCGCACGATGAAGTGCTCCACCGGCAAGAATGCAACCCCTACCCCGAAGGGCACGTTCCAGAACGGAACCGGCCCCGGCGCGCGCTGGCATTATTTCAAGAAGTTCAAATGCTGGGCGCAGTACGCGTACTATATCGAGGGCGATATTATGTTCCATTCGGTGCTGTACAAGGAAAAGGATGGCCCAGTGACGCAGAGCTCGGTCAACAATCTTGGCAGAAAGGCGTCGCATGGATGCATTCGTCTGAGCGTTGAGGACGCGAAGTGGATCAACCAGAATTGCCCGAGAAATACGAAGATCATCGTGTACTGATTAGAAAACGACCGCCGCGGTGAGAATGCCGCGGCGGTTTTGCGTTATCCGTGATGTTTTTTCTGATTGGTTTTTCGGTTCGGACGGCGATCGAAATTGCGGTTGGGACGATTGCGGTCGCCTTTGCGCGCGCCGATTTCGAACCGATCGAGGTGCTCCGAATCGAGAATCCGCGCCTTTGCTTCAGGCGAGAGCTTCTGCTTTCCGCGCTTCTGAGGAGCGTTTTCCGTGCGGCGCTCGGCAAATTCTTCCGGACGGCGATTGCCATAGGGCTTGCCTTCGGCATTTCGATTTCCATATTCACGGCGATCGGAGAAATCGCTGCCGCGATTGCCGTAGGGCTTGCGCTCGGCGAATTCGGCGTTTCTGTTTCTGCGATCGGGATACGCGGGCTTTCCGTAAGGCCCTTTGCGTACAAAATCGGCGCGCTGCGGGCGCGGCTCGGGCTTGTCCGGCAGCAGAACGGTTTCGGTCGGCACGCCGCAAATGGTCAGTCCCTTCAGATCAGCGACGATCTCCTCGGCGATGTCCGCGGGAAGACCGACAATCGCGTGGTCGTCGTAAATTTCAATCTTGCCGATGAGCGAACCGCGAATGCGGCCTTTCTCGGCGACGGCGCTTACGATGTGGTTCGGCGCGACCTTCTGAATGCGGCCGATGTTGATCATCGCGCGGCGATAGCGCCCGTTCGCATTCGATTTGCGTTCGAGAAGAATGTCCTTCAGCCCGCTGTCGTCGCGCGCGAAACACAGATCAAACGCAGCGGCGGCAACCATGTCCAGATCATAGCCCTTTTCCACCAGCGAAGCGATCAGCTTCTGGTTGCGCTCGGATACGCCGGAGAGGATCGCGTCCTGAATGCGGGCGAGGTTTTTCTCGTCCATTCGATTGCGGATTTCGGCGACGGTCGGAATCGAAATCGGCGTAATGTCGGATTTTGCGGCGCGCGCGGTATCGCGCAGCTGGAAAAACTGGCGGCGACCGGAGATCAGCGAAATCGCGCAACCCTCTTTGCCTGCACGACCGGTGCGCCCGATGCGGTGAATATAGTATTCGCTGTTCTGAGGAATGTCGTAGTTGATGACGTAGTCCACGTCGCTGACGTCGATGCCGCGCGCCGCAACGTCGGTAGCAACCAGAATCGGCAGGCGGGACGCTTTGAAGCCTTCCATAACGCGCGTGCGCTGCGATTGGTTCATGTCGCCGTGAATCGCTTCGGAGGTGAATCCGTTGCGGTTCAGATGCGCGGATACCTCATCGACCATCAGCTTCGTATTGCAGAAAATCATGCATCTCTTCGGGTCATACGCGTGCAGAAGCAGAATCAGCGCATCGAGCTTTCTGCCCATCGGGACTTCCATTGAAAGCTGTTTGATTTTTTCGAGCGTTACCTGTTCACGATTGATTTCCACGCGCTCCGGTTCCTTCAGAAACTGTTCGGTGAGCGCGAGAATTGCGTCTGGCATCGTTGCGGAGAAAAGAACGGTCTGATGCCCCTCTGGAACGTCGGTCAGGATCGTCTGAATGTCCTCGATAAAGCCCATGCTGAGCATTTCGTCCGCTTCGTCGAGCACGACGAGCCTGATATGCTCCAGAGAAAGCGTGCCGCGGCGCATGTGATCCATGATTCGCCCCGGCGTGCCGATCACGAGGTTTGCACGGCGAAGGCGCATGATCTGGCGATCCATCGCCGCGCCGCCGTATACGTCTACCGGCCAGATATCGCGCATGAAGCGCGTGAGTTTTTTGATTTCCTCGCAGCCCTGCTGCGCCAGCTCGCGCGTCGGGCACAGGATCAGCACCTGTGGCGTCGGGTTTGCTTCCTCGCGATCAATCTTTTCAATTGCCGGAATCGCAAACGCGAGCGTCTTGCCCGTGCCGGTCTGGGATTTGCCGATCACGTCCGCGCCCTTGCGGATCAGCGGAATCGCGCTCGCCTGAATATCGGTGGTCTGTTCGAAGCCCAACTCGTCGATTGCGCGCTGCATTTCGGGAATCAGACCCAGCTCGCTGAATTTCAATTCGTTCATTTCATTATGCCCCTATCATTCACATCCTGTCTATTATAAAGGAAATCCCCGTTTTAACGCCAGCGAACCAGCGTTAAAACGGGGTTGCATTTGATATATTAGGGCAACACCGCACAATTCGGCGGCACGTCAGGCTCTGTCTTTTCCGCCATCTGCGGCATGCAGATTTCTCGATTTACCTCCAGTAAACCTTCGAAATTTGCATTTGCATCTTACGAAAAATCCATTTGCCGGCCGACTACCTCATTTGTGCGGTGTTGTCTTAGACTTCTTCGAAACGGACGGGCTTTCCGTCTTCGAAATAGATCGCATATCCGTGGCAGGATTCGACACTCCAATCGTAAAAGCTCGGTCGAGCCTCGGGAAACAGATACAGCATTGCAGAACAGATCACGCCGCCGTGACAGACGAGCATGACGTCGCCGGAATAGATTTCGTGAAGCCCGTCCAGTGCGCGCGCGACGCGACTGCGGAAGATTCGGTTGCTTTCGCCGCCGGGGATCGTGGATTCGCCCGTTGTATCGGTCATCCATGTCTGAAAAGCCGGGTCGTCCTTCAGCTGGTCATAGGTTTTGCATTCAAACGCACCGACGTTCATTTCGCGCAAGTCGGGATAAGTTTTGTGCGGATGCGCGCCGAACATCAATTCAAGCGTTTGTTCCGTGCGCAGCATTCCGCTCGTTGCGTATTCGATCGTATCAGGGAGATTCCATTTTTTCCCTTCAGAAACGCACAATGCGCGTCCCGCTTCCGTCAGCGGCATATCGGTGCGACCGTAATATAGATGCTTTTCAATGCCTTCGGTGATCCCGTGGCGAATCATATACAATTTTCTCATTTGAGTTCCTTTCCGAGACCGCAGAATACGCGGTATACTTTCGTTGCTTCGCTTGCCAGATAGTTGTTCGCGCGCCCGGTCGCTTCGCGCCACGCGCGCAGGGTTTCGTCGATCGGAACCACGCCGCAGGAAACGTCGTCCGCGATCAGGATTTTGTCCTCGAGATCCGCGCGATGCGCCGCCCAGAACGCCTTCGGTTCTTCTCCTTTTTGGACGCAGGAAAGCGCAAAGCGCTCGATATGTGCAATCGCCCGGGCGCTGAGATCCACCGAATCGCCCTCACAGACGAACAGATCCGAATCCTTCAGTCCGAATTTGACTTTTGCGAAATCACATTTTCCCTGATAGCTGCCGCCGATAATAAAAATCATGGTGCCCTCCTAAAAGATCGACAGCGCGACAAGTCCGCAAAGCTCGCCCACGCTGAGTGCATAGCCCGCCAGATCGCCGGATACCCCCTTGAGCAGTTTGACCGCGTGCGCCATCGAAAGCGCGTAGCCGAAAACAGTTGCGGCGATTGCGATCAGCGCCCAGCCGCCCAACCAGATTTGTGCGAGCATTCCCGTGAAAACCAGCATGATCAGTGCGGCGATCGGTGCGGCGGAACTGCGGCTCAGATTTGCATATTCGCTGTGACCGATCGGCGGAATGGCGCGCACGCAGAACGCCGAAAGGCATCTGGAGGCGACCGGAATCAGAACGAGCGCGCGCAGCCTTTCGCCCGAAACATCATGCGCAGCGGCGAGCATTCCGATCAGCAGAAGCGCCAGCGCGACTACTGCGAACGAGCCGCAATGCACGTCCTTCAGGATTTTCTGCCGCTCCTCCAATGGCCGCCAGGAGAGAATCGCATCCGCAGTGTCCATAAATCCGTCCAGATGCATGAATCCCGTCAGCAGAAGCGGAATCGCCGCGATTGCCGCCGCGCGCAGCATTGCCGGAAGAAACGCGTTTGCCGCGCACGCCAGCGCGTACCAAAGCCCGCCGATTACCGCGCCGACCATCGGCAGACACGCCGTCATCCATTCGCGCGCATCCTCGTTCCATGGGCGATAGGGACACGGAATCGACGTAAACATTCCGAAGCACATGAAAAATGCGTAAATCAGCTTCATATCGATTCTCCCTTGTAAAAATCGAGCTGTCCGGCGACGACTTCGATCACCGTGTCGCACGCATTTGCCAGCGCACGATCGATCATCGCGAGCCCGCGGCGGTAGGTTTCCGTCCATTCGTCGTAAAGCGCCGCGTCCGAATCGATGAAATCGGAAACGAGCACGATATTCGGCGTTTGCGAAACGAGCGCAAGCAGATCGTTTTTCACCTTTTCCGCCGCATCGGGGCGAAATTCGGGCGCGAACATTTCGTTGGAAAGCAGCGCGGTTACGCTGTCGAGCAGGAACGAGCCGTTTTGATCGGCATTGTTCAGTACGTTCTGAATGTCGCGCCCCCATTCGATCGTTTCAAAGCCCCAGTTTTCGCGCTCCTTCCGGTGACGAAGGATTCGTGCGTCGTCCTCATGATCATGGGGAATCATCGTGGCAATGTAATACAGCGGCGCGCCCGCCGCTTTCGCGACGCGCTGCGCATAATAGGATTTGCCGTTTTTGCAGCCGCCGGATATGAATACGCGCATTGCGTTCACTCCTGATAGCGCTCGTTCGAGCGAATTTCGTTCAGATACCCGTCGTCGATTGCCGCCTGCTCGAACGTCGCCATGTTTTCCATTACGTCGAGCGCTGCGGACACGATCTCAAACATAATCGGGCAGCCGCTGCCTTCGCCGAGCCGCATATGCAGATTCAACGCCGGTACCAGGTCCAGTGCGCGAATCGCGTGCGCGTAGCCGCGCTCCATCGAAGCGTGTGAGGGAATCATCGCGCATTTGCATTCCGGCGCGATGCGAACCGCGCACAGCGCTGCGACCACGCTGATGAATCCGTCGATTACGATTGGAATCCGATTTGCCGCCGCCGCGAGAAATGCGCCCGTCATGCCGCAAAGATCGAAACCGCCGACCTTGGAAAGCACGTCGATCGGGTCGTTCGGATCGGGCTTCATGCGTGCGATTGCGGAATCGATGATTTCCTTTTTGTGCATAAACCCCGCGTCGTTTATGCCGCCGCCGCGACTGACCGTCTCCTCCGCCGGAAGATTCAGAAGCGCGCTCAGCACTGCCGACGAGGTGGATGTATTTCCAATGCCCATTTCGCCCGCGCCGAGAATCTGAATGCCGTCGCGCGCCGCGCGGTCGACCGCCGAAATGCCGATCGCCATCGCGCGTTCCGCCTGCGCGCGCGTCATCGCGGGTTCGCGCGCAAAATTCTTCGTGCCGAACGCGATCTTTTCATTCAGCACGCCCGGGTATTCAAAATCCGCGTTCACGCCGAGATCGATCACGTCCAGCTCCGTATTATAATGCTTTGCGATTACGCCCACGCCGGTCAGTCCCCGCGAAATGTTGATCGTCTGCGCCAGCGTAACCGACTGCGGTGCGGATGCGACGCCCTCTTCGACGACGCCGTTGTCCGACGCGAACACGATCACACGCCGACGCTCCGCACGGTTGAATACCTTTCCGGTCAATCCGGCGATCTGAACGGAGATATCCTCCAGCGTTCCGAGGCTGTGCGGCGGCTTTGCGAGCGTTTCCTGATGCGCGCGCGCCATTTCCATCGCCGCCTCGTCCGGCGGGGTGATTCTGTGAAGGGTTTCCCGAATCAATGCTTGCATATTCAGCCTCCGTTTATCTATCCAGCATATTATAGCCCCGAAAGGCGCGTTGTGTCAACCGCAAGCAGCGTAATCGTTTGTTAGCAGCCGTGGCGCGGCTATGTATGACGCGGAATATTCGCTGCGGGGAATTTGTTCATGCCGCGCGTGTTCGCGGAGCAGTGAATGCAGGGGCGAGCCAATCCCCGTTCCGCCGTGGAGAATTTTGTCCGATTATCGATTGTTCAGCCGCCTTGGTGCAAGGACAACCATTCCACAGCCCGGCGCAAGTGTCTATGGAAGCGCCTTGCATATTCCGCACGCGTTTGCTGAGGACTGCGCGAAAGAGCGGGCGTTTGCGCCAAGTCCCGCTTTGCAGCGGAGAATTTTGTCCGATTATCGATCGTTCAGCCGACTTGGTGCAAGGTCGTCGACGGTACGCATATATTCCCGCGGCGTGATGCCGAGTCTGGAGCGCAACTGGCGCGAAAGAGCGGGCGTTTGCGCCAAGTCCCGCTTTGCGGCGGAGAAATTTGCACGATTCACCGATCATTCAGCCGCCTTGGTGCGCGGTCGTCGACAGTACGCATATATTCCCGCGGCGTGATGCCGAGTCTGGAGCGGAACTGGCGCGAAAATGCGGGTAGGCTGGAATATCCCAGCTCATAGGCGACTTCGGATACGTTGACCCTGCCCGTTCGCAGCCGGCGGCATGCTTCTTCCAGCCGCAAACGCTGATAGCGTTCCATTACGCCCGCTTCGCGGCACTGGCGGAACAGGCGTTTCAGCGTCGTTCGCCCTACGCCGATATGACGGCACACGTCCTCCATTCGAATCGAACCGTCCGGATGATCGCGCATGAATTTCTCCGCTGCGTCGACCAGCGACTGCATTCCTTGTTCGTCCGTTACGGGCGCGCGCTTTATGCCGTCGCGTTCGCCGCGCAGCAGCTGAATCAGCAGAAGCTCGAGGTTTGAAACGATCACCTGCCCCGAGCCGATCGGCGCGTCCTTCGCGGGCGCGATCGATTCCAGATCGCTGATGTCCAGCACCGGCCCGCACAGCGCGTCGCCTTCGATCAGGATTCGCCGAATCAGGCGTTTGCTTTCGGTATTCAGCGCGTGCGCGCCGCGCGAAATGGCGCGGAGAATCGGGCTTCGCGATGAAAATGCGATCACGAACAGACTGCATTCCGGCGCGAGATTGGCTTTGATCGTGTGAAATGCATTCGGCGCGTGCAAAAAGCATTGTCCCGCCGCGAGGGGAAAGCCTTCGTCGGAATCACCGATCGTCGCACCGCCGATGTCCGCGTAAATCAGCTCCCAAAAGTCGTGCGATTCGCCGGGGAAGACATAGCCGCGGCGAAAGTTGAAATAGTGAAGGCTGTACAACGCGTCCACGCGGACGACCGCCTCCGGAACATACGGCTGATAGCGCATTTCTGAATCCCTCCGCGTTTATTTTACCACGGTTCAGCCGCGCATGAAAGGGGCGCCGGACAAATCTAAAATTATCTTAACGGTCGGTTTAGTTATCAATTCAGACGCTGAATGCGCGCGTCTCTTGACGCTTGAACAAAAGCGGACTAATATGGAAGTAAACAAAAATACATTCAGTTCAGGAGGAAATGTCTCATGGAAATTCGCATTTATGAAACGGCGCAGGAGGCGTCGAAGGCGGGCGCAAAGCTGATTGCCGACGTAATCAAATCGCAGGAAAGCACGGTGCTGGGTCTGGCAACCGGCTCTACTCCGGTGGGAATGTACGACGAATGGGCGCGCATGAACGCGACGGGCGAACTGGATTTCGCGACGGTTTCCTCGTTCAATCTGGACGAATACATCGGTCTGGACGGCGCGCACGATCAGAGCTATCGCTATTTCATGAATAAGCATCTGTTCAATCGCGTGAATATCCGCATGAATGAGACGCACGTGCCCCGCGGGAACGGTGCCGATCACGATCAGGATGCGCGCGAATACGACAAGATGATCGAAGCGGCTGGCGGCATCGACGTTCAGGTGCTCGGCATTGGCAACAACGGTCATATCGGATTCAACGAGCCCGGCGACGTGTTCTATATGGGCACGCACGTGGTCGACCTTACGGATTCCACGATCGATGCGAACAAGCGCTTCTTTGCGCATCGCGAGGATGTTCCGAAGCAGGCGATCACGCTGGGCATGGGCGGCATCATGCGCGCGAAGAAGGTCGTTCTGCTCGCGTTTGGCGAGAACAAGGCGGACGCGGTGCGCGCGATGATCAAGGGCGATATCGATCCGAAATGCCAGGCGTCGATCCTGAAGGTGCATGCCGACGTGGTCGTGCTGCTGGACAAGGCGGCGGCGAGCAAGCTGTAAGAATAGGAGGTTCCTCCCATGAAGGCGATTCTGGGCGGAAAAATCGTCACCCCGTCGGCAGTCGTCGACGGGATGGCGGCGCTTTTTGAAGACCGCATCGCGGCGTTGGCTCCTGAAAGCGAGGTCCCGACGAATGCGGAGATCATTTGGGCAAACGGCAATTACGTGCTGCCCGGGCTGGTGGATATGCACATTCATGGCTATCTCGGCGCGGATGCCTCCGACGGCGCGTTTGAAGGGCTGAAAACCATGGCGGAGGGCGTTGCGAAAAACGGCGTGACTGCGTTTCTGCCCACGACCATGACCGTTTCCTATCCCGAATTACGCGCGGCGTTTGAGCAGATTCGCCTTTGCAGGCGCGAAAGTGAAAAGGATACGTGGCGCGGCGCTCAGGTAATGGGTGCGAATGCGGAGGGTCCATTTATCAACGCGTCCAAAAAGGGCGCGCAGGCGGCGGAGCACGTGAAAAAGGGTGATCCCGCGTTTCTGAAGGAATTTGCGGATGTGATTCGCGTATTCACCATCGCGCCCGAGGTCGAGGGCAATCTCGATTGCATTCGCGAAATCGCGCGGGATACGGATTTGCTGATCTCAATGGGGCATACTGCGGCGAATTTCGATCAGGCGTGCGCGGGCGTTGAAGCGGGTGTGCGGCACGTGACGCATCTGTTCAACGCGCAGACGGGTCTCAATCATCGCGATCCGGGCGTTGCCGGTGCGGGACTGATCGACCCGCGCGTAAGCTGTGAATTGATTGCTGATACGTTTCATATTCATCCGGCGCTGTTTTCGCTCGTCGCGCGCATGAAGGGCGACAAAATGGTCCTGATTACCGATTGTACCCGCGCAGGCGGACTCGCGGACGGCGAATACACGCTCGGCGGGCAGCCGATCTTCGTTCGCGGCATCGAATGCCGACTCGCAGACGGCACGATTGCCGGAAGCGTTCTGAAAATGAACGAAGCGATTCGCAATATGCGCGCGCATACTTCGCTTTCGCTGAACGAAATTGTGAATATGGCGAGTCTGAATCCGGCGAAGCGTATCGGCATCGCCGATCGAAAGGGTTCGATCGAGCCGGGCAAGGACGCGGATTTCGCATTCGCGGATGAAAATATGAACATTACGCGCACCATTCTGCGCGGCAGAACGATTTTTCAGGCGTAAAGCGGCGCGCACCTTACGGGGCGCGGGCGAATATGCTTTGAAGACGGGGTTGAATCTCCAAACGAAATAGGCGGGAGAGTTTGATATGTGCAGGGAAATTGCAGCGCGGTTTGCCGTAAACGGGCGGGTCGCTTACTGTGAACGTTATGGAAACGGGCACATCAACGAGACGTATCTGGTTGAAACCGATGGCGGCGCGCGCTATATTCTTCAGAAAATCAATGATACCGTGTTTCGAAATGTGCCGGCACTGATGGAGAATGTCTCCGCGGTTACGCGCTATCTGCGCGCACGCACGGATGATCCGCGGCGCGCGATGCATTTGGTGCAAACGGCGGAGGGCGCGGATTATCTGCGCGATGAAGCTGGCGGCTGGTGGCGAATGTACGATTTTATCGAGAATTCCATTTGCCTTCAGACGGCGGAAACGGACGAGGATTTCTATCAGTCCGCGGTCGCGTTCGGCGAATTCCAGCGCGAGCTTTCCGAATTCCCGGCGCATACGCTGCATGAAACGATCGCGAAATTCCACGATACGCGCAATCGCTATGTCCAGTTCCGCGAAGCGCTGAATGCCGATCCGCTCGGCCGCGCTGCTTCCGTTCAAACGGAGATTGAATTTGCGCTCGCGCGGGAAAAGAATGCGGGCGAGCTGATGCGTTTGCTCGAAGCGGGCGAGCTTCCACTGCGCGTAACGCACAACGATACGAAGCTCAACAACGTGCTGCTCGACTGCGAAACGCGCAAACCGCTGTGCGTGATCGATCTGGACACGGTAATGCCGGGCCTTGCCGCGTTCGATTTCGGCGATTCGATTCGCTTTGGCGCATCCACCGCCGCGGAGGACGAGACGGATCTTGGCAAGGTGGAAATGTCGCTTGAATTGTTCGGAACCTATGCGCGCGGTTTCCTTGAGGCGTGCGGAAGCGCGCTTTCGCCGCTGGAAAAGGCGACGCTGCCGCTGGGCGCAAAGCTGATGACGCTGGAATGCGGCGTGCGATTCCTGACGGATTACCTGTCGGGCGATACCTATTTCCGGATTCATCGACCAAATCATAACATCGATCGCTGCCGCACGCAGTTCAAGCTCGTTTCGGATATGGAAAAGAAGCAGAATGAAATGCGCGCGATCATTGAAAAGCTGAGTAAATGAATGCGTCCCGACTGAAATTCAGTCGGGACATCTTTTTGAAAATCAGTTCTGCTCCTGCGCGCGCATCACGTAGCGTCGCTCCAGTTCGCCGATCAGCGATTCCGCCGGCAGTTCGCCGCTCAGATAGCGATTGATGACGTCCCCGAGCGAGGCGGCGTTTGAAATGTCGATCGAATCGAGACTGTAAACGTAGATGTGTTCAGCGACGGCGCGATACTGCGCGATGCTGCTTTCGCTCGCAATCCAGCTGCCTTCGAACATTTCAAGGATCGATTGCTTCGATGCGAGACTTTCCTCCAGCGGCTGGCGATCGACCTCGTTTTCACACGCGTCGAGCAGGCGCTGCGCTTCCGCGACGTTTTCCTTCTGCGATTCGAGCGTTCGATCGTAATTGTCGGGACGCAGCGGCGCGTTCTCATCGGGCATCAGCTCGACGCGCGCGAGCGGATCGAGGTTTTCAGCGCAGTAATCGACGAACGCCTTTGCCGCTTCGATATTTTTCGAATACGGGTTGATCGCGACGACGTTCAGCGTGGTCGCCATGTAGCTCTGCGCGCCTTCGGATACCTTCAGCGCCAGCGGGGTCATTTCTTCGTCTACGGTTCTTGCGGAGGGCGAGAGATCGCTGATCATCAGCGTCTGATTTGCCGAGGCGAGCTGCGGCTTGAATACCTCGCGGAAATCGATCGCGGAGAATCGATCGAGCAGATGGCGGAAAATCTCCGTGTTATAGCCGGTCGGCTCGCTCTGATCGCGGCGATAGTATTCATAATCGTTGAGCATTCTGCGGAAGAGAACATAGCGCGCATCATCGTTGATCAGCTCCGGATTGAACAGCGAAACGAATCGATGATCCTTCAGAATTTCGGGCCAGCGCTCAATCAGATCGAACATCTCGTCCCATGTCGTCGGCGCATTGCCGAGATTCATCTCGTTCCAGACCGCCATATCAATGCCCAGCATCGGCTGCGTCGTTTGGCTGATCGGCAGCGCGACGACGCTTCCATTGGAGGTTACGCTTTTCACGACGTCCGGATACATTTTTGAAATGACGCTCTGAACGGCTTCGCTCTCCAGCGGCAAAAGATAGCCGCGCTCGCGCAGATCGATGAATGCTGGATCGGTCATGGTGTGCATGAACAGCACGTCCGGCGTGGAGGACTTCGTCAGCACTGTATCGATCAGGCTGACGTCTGAATCCGCATCCACGATCGAGATCGACGGGTTCGCGCGCATGAAATCCTCTATCAGTGAATTGTTAAGACCGCCGTAAAGGGAGAGCTTTACGATGTTGTCCTTCGCGTTCAGGTCGATCGTGCGCAGCTCCCACGCTTCGGTCGTCCATGCGCCAATCTGATTGCCGGACAGGATGATATTAAAGTTATTAAAATCAAGGATTATATCAAGAATCCGAAACCAAATGGTTATCGTAGTTATCATATGATAGT
>ERZ824978.2381-NODE-2381-length-16653-cov-10.200386_pt1 | contig 16653 bp, 7 predicted proteins | sample MGYA00519860_ERZ824978 | MGnify/ENA primary metagenome ERZ824978 (study PRJEB31778, sample SAMEA3449184) | human gut metagenome | biome: human gut; feature: human-associated habitat; material: faeces | place: United Kingdom | collected 2010/2012 ... | reverse complement strand
GCTACCGGGAGATTTTAAGTCTCCTGTGTCTACCATTCCACCACACCGGCGGATACTGGCAAGGATTAGAATACCATACTTTCTCCATTCCGTCAACCCCTTTTCAAAATTTCTTTTTGGGATCTGCGAAATATCTTTCGACAAAAAGGAGAGAGCCTTGCGGCTCTCTCCTTTTATCCAATCATTCAATCGGCACTCAGCACTTCTCGAAGATGGTGGCAACGCCCATACCGCCGCCGATGCACAGGGTAGCCAGACCCTTCTTGGCGTCGTCGCGCTTCTGCATCTCGTGCAGCAGGGTGACGATGATACGAGCACCGGAAGCGCCCACGGGGTGACCCAGAGAGATAGCGCCGCCGTTGACGTTGACCTTGTTGATATCGAAGTGCAGCTCGCGGGCCACAGCGATGGACTGGGCGGCGAACGCCTCGTTGGCCTCGATCAGGTCAATGTCGTCGATGGTAACACCGGCCTTGGCCATAGCCTGACGGGAAGCGGGCACAGGGCCAACGCCCATGATCTTGGGATCCACGCCGCCCTGGCCCCAGCCGATCAGCTTGGCCATGGGCTTCAGACCGTACTTGGCCACAGCCTCGCCGGAGGCAAGCACGATGGCGGCAGCGCCGTCGTTGATGCCGGAGGCGTTGGCGGCGGTAACGCGCTGGGTGCCCTTATCGGGAGCATCCTGGCAGCCGGTGGGCTCGAAGGTGTTGACCACCACGGGGTTGGGGGACTCGGGGCCCACGGGGAACGCACCCTTCAGCTTGGCGATGCTGTCCGCGGTGACACCGGCCTTGGGATACTCATCCTTGGCGAAGGGAACCATCTCCTTCTTGACCTTGACCATCACGGGGACGATCTCGTCATCGAACCTGCCGGCGGCCTGGGCGGCCTCAGTCTTCTGCTGGGAGGCGGCGGCGAACTCGTCCTGCTCGCGGCGGGTGATACCCCAGATGTCGTTGATATTCTCGGCAGTGGTGCCCATGTGATAGTTGTTATAGGCGTCCCACAGGCCGTCCTTGATCATGGTGTCCACCAGCTTCTTGTCGCCCATACGGGCGCCCCAGCGGGCGTCCATGGAGGCAAAGGGAGCGGCGCTCATGTTCTCGGTACCGCCGCAGACCACCACGTCGGAATCGCCGGCCAGGATGGAGCGGGCGCCCTCGATGACAGACTTCATGCCGGAGCCGCAGACCATGCCCACGGTGTAAGCGGGAACGGAATAGGGGATACCGGCCTTGATGGCCACCTGGCGGGCAACGTTCTGGCCCTGGGCAGCGGTCAGGATGCAGCCGAACATAACCTCATCCACGTTTTCGGGGGCGATATTGGCACGCTTGAGGGCCTCCTTCACCACCACGGCGCCCATCTCGGCGGCGGGGGTGTTCTTCAGGGAACCACCGAAGGAGCCGATAGCAGTACGGCAGCAATTGACGACATACAGATCTTTCATGATGGAATTTTCCTCCTACATTTGGTTTTGGGGTTCTACTCTGTACCTATATCGTAGTCATTTTCGGTCGAATAGTCAACCCCCAGAATTGCTCCGCGCTGAAAAATCGTAGGACTGAACAGGAAATGGCCCGGTTCCTTTGTTAGTTTGACTAAAAATTAACAAACTATTTTCCTCAGGAGAGAGCCGAACGGGCCTCCTGGAGCCTGGTATAAAAGGCGCCGGGGTCCAGCTTGTTGAACAGGCGGGTGTTGTATTCCACCTTTGCGTCGGCCACGGCGGCCTTGATCTGCGTTTCAAACAGGGCATTGACCACGGCGGACTGGTCCAGCTCCTTGCCCACGGCCACATACAGGGCGCTGCCGGTGTCGATGACATCGCTGACCTGGCCGGGCTCCAGCGCCGACACGGCGGCGGCCAGGGTCTCGCCCATGTCCCCGGCGGAGGCGGTGACGCCGGCCTCCGTCACGTCCTCCATGCCCAGCTGGCCCGCCAGGTCCAGATACGCGGCGGTAACGTCCTGGGCGTCCCGCAGCTGCTGGGCAAAGCTCTCGGCCGCCAGGCGGGTGTTGTCGTCATCCTGGCCGTCCAGGGGCCAGTACAGCAGCAGACTGGTGGCATAGCCCTTCTGCCGGGCCAGGGCGTCAATGTCCTCCTGGGCAGGGTACAGAGCGCTGCCGGGGGTACAGAACGCCTGACGCACCCCGGCATACAGGTAATAGCCCCGGCTGATGGCGTCGAACATGGCCTCCGACACGCCCATGCCCTGGATCTGCTTGCTGTAGGCCTCCTGGCTGCCGTAATAGGTGATATACTGCTGGCGCTGGTTTTCCAGGGCCTCCCGGTCGGCGTCGGACAGGGTCACATTTCCCCGCTTGGCCCACTGGCGGACCACGGCGTACAGCTTCACGGTCTCCAGGGCGTCCTGCTTGGCATAGGCCCCGTAGGTCATCCCCTCGGACAGCTCCGCGTCAAAGTCAAGGTCCTGAACGTTGTACGTCAGATACTCGCAGTCATAGGCCAGCCAATACAGATACTCCTCGGCGTCAATGGTCTCTCCGTTGACGGTCAGCAGCTCGGCGTCGGGCCGGATGCCGCTGGCCTGATAGAACAGGCCGTCGGTGCGGTGGCCGTTGGTAAGGATACCGCTGGCGGAAATGCCCACCACCAGCAGCGCGGACAGGACCACCGAGGCGGTCAGACGGATCCATGCTTTTTTCATAAGTTATCTCCTTCCCGGGCAGCTTTGCCCAGCTCTTCTTTTTTCAGCCGCAGCTCCTCCGTCAGCTTCCCGGCAGCGGAGAGGGCGTCCTCCCCGGGGGCCAGGTGCAGCCGGAGTCGGGGAGGCTCCCCGGCGGACAGACGCAGGCGATTGCGGTAGCCGGGCATGGAGCACACGGCCATCAGGCTGGGTACGTCCACGCGGCTGTCAAAGGTGAAGGCCACCACACCGGCCCTCTGGGTGATATCGGTGATGAACACCTCGGCGGCGGCGGCCCGCAGCAGGGCCACGTCCAGCAGGGCCATCACCGGCTTGGGCGGGTCGCCGTAGCGGTCCGTCAGCTCGTCCACCAGGTCCGACGCCTCCTCCGTGGTGCGGATGGCCGCCATGCGGCGGTACAGGTCCATGCGCTGGTGGGCGGAGGGCACATACCGCTCCGGAATGTGGGCGGAGGTGGCCAGGTCCGCCGAGCAGTCGGGGCGGATGTCCTTTCCCCTCCCCTGCTGCTCCAGCACCGCGTCGTTCAGCAGCCGCAGATACATGTCGTAGCCCACACTCATCAGATAGCCGGACTGCTCCGGGCCCAGCAGGTTCCCCGCCCCGCGGATCTCCAGGTCCCGCATGGCAATGCGGAAGCCGGAGCCGAAGGCCACATACTCCCGGATGGCGGACAGGCGCTTGCTGGCCACCTCCGTCAGCACCTTGCCGGGGCGATAGGTCAGATAGGCATAGGCCCGGCGGGCGCTGCGGCCGATGCGGCCCCGGATCTGGTGCAGCTGGGACAGGCCCAGCCGGTCCGCGTCCTCGATGATCAGGGTGTTGACGTTGGGGATGTCGATGCCGGTCTCGATGATGGTGGTGCACACCAGCACCTGGATCTCGCCGTCGGCCATCTGCTGCATGACGGAGCTCAGCTCCCGCTCGGCCATTTTGCCGTGGGCAATGCCGATGGCCGCATCCTCCCCCAGCCACTGCCGCAGGCGTCCGGCGGTGGACTCGATGTTCTCCACCCGGTTGTGCAGGTAATATACCTGGCCGCCCCGGCTCAGCTCCCGGCGGATGGCCTCGGCAATGACGGGCCACTCGTGCTCCATCACATAGGTCTGCACCGGCTGGCGGTCGTGGGGCGGCTCCTCGATGGTGCTCATGTCCCGGATGCCGGACAGGGCCATATTCAGGGTCCGGGGAATGGGGGTGGCGGACAGGGTCAGGGTGTCCACCTGCCGGGCCCGCTCCCGGAGCTTTTCCTTGTGGGTAACGCCGAAACGCTGCTCCTCGTCGATGACCAGCAGCCCCAGGTCGTGAAATTGCAGATCCTTCTGCAGAAGCTTGTGGGTGCCGATCAGCAGGTCCACCTTTCCCGCCTGGGTCCGGGCCAGAATGTCCCGCACCTGGGCGGGGGTCCGGAACCGGGAGAGCACCTCGATGTTCACCGGGAAGGACCGGAACCGGTTCACCGCCGTGGCATAGTGCTGCTGGGCCAGGACGGTGGTGGGCACCAGAATGGCAGCCTGCTTGCCGTCCAGAATGCACTTCATCACCGCCCGCAGGGCCACCTCGGTCTTGCCGTAGCCCACGTCGCCGCACAGCAGCCGGTCCATGCGCCGGGGCTGCTCCATATCAGCCTTGATGTCCCGGATGGCCTGGAGCTGGTCGTCGGTCTCCGTGTAGGGGAAGGCGTCCTCAAACTCCTGCTGCCAGGGGCTGTCCGGCGAGAAGGCATGGCCTGCCAGCCGCTGGCGCTGGGCATACAGCCGGATCAGGCCCTCGGCCAGATCCTTGGCGGCGGCCTTGGCCTTGCGGGTGGTCTTGGCCCACTCGGTGCCCCCCAGCTTATTGAGCTTGGTGCGCTCGTTGTCCTCGCCGGGGCCGATGTACTTGCTGACCAGGTCCAGAGACGTGGCCGGAACGTACAGCACGTCCTGCCCGGCGTAGGCGATCTTGATATAGTCCTTTTCCACCCCGTCCACCGGCATGCGCAGCATGGCCACGAACCGGCCGATGCCGTGATGGGCGTGGACCACCAGGTCCCCGGGGGTCAGGTCCGTGTAGGACTGGAGCTTCTGCTGATTGCTGTCCCGCCTGGGCCGGGGCTTTTTGGCCCGGCCGGACAGGGGCGTGGTCAGCTGCCCCTCCGTCAGCACCGCCAGCCGCCCCTCCGGATATTCGCACCCGGCGGACAGGGCTCCCACGGCAATGAGCACCGTGCCCTTTTCCGGGGACTTTTCCCCGGACAGGTCCACGGCGGCGGGGATTTTCCGGTCCGCCAGCATCCGGCGGAGGTTCCGGGCCCGGACCTCGCCGCCGCACAGCACCATCACCCGGTAGCCCGACGTGAGATAGTGGGTCAGGTCCGTGCAGGCCAGCTCCAGGGAGCCGCCGTAGCTGGACAGCTGCTTGGCCGTCAGCTGGAGAAGGTCCCGGGGCTGCAGCAGCTGCCGCCCGGTGGTGAGGCCGTCCAGCTGCACCACCGGATGCTTTTCCAGCCCCAGGGCCAGCTCCGGCTCCGAGGCGGCAAAATCCGCCAGCTCACCGGCCAGAAAGCCCGCCTCCATTCCGGCGGACACGTCCTCCTTCAGCTGCCACAGCCAGCCCCGCAGGGCCTCCGCTGTGCGGCCGCTGTCCTCCACGCAGATCAGGGCATCCGCGGGCAGATAGTCCAGGGCGGTGGTCTTTTCCGGGTACACCGCCGCCATGCAGCGGTCCGCGCCGTTGGGGGTGACCCCCTGGCGCAGCAGGGCGGCATCGGCGGTCAGCAGGTCCCGCAGGGCCTGGGTGCCCTGCTTCCGGGCAAGGCGCTTTACTGCGGCCTCCAGCCGGGCGGCGGCGTCCTCCGCCGCATGCTCCTCCCAGCCGGGCAATACCTCCGCCGCCGGAAGCAGCAGCGCCTCCCGGCGGTTTTCCACCCGGCGCTGGGTGGCGGCGTCAAATATGCCCAGGGAGTCGATCTCGTCGTCGAAAAATTCGCAGCGCACCGGCTGCTCCATGCCCGGGGAGAACACGTCCAGGATGCCGCCCCGCAGGGCGAACTGTCCCGGGCCCTCCACCTGGTCGCAGCGGGTATATCCGGCTCCGGCCAGCCGCCGGGTCAGGGCGTTCAGGTCCCACTGCTGGCCCACGGCCAGGGTCAGTGCCGTCCGCTCCAGCACCCGGGGCGGGATGCACCGCTGCACCAGCGCGTCCGGGGTAGTGACCACCACGGGGCTGTCCGCCAGGCGGTACAGGGCCGCCAGCCGCTGGTTTTCCCACTGGCGGCTGGACTCCATAGGCCGCCACTGAAGCTCCCGGGCCGGGAGCACCAGGGGCGTCTCCCCGGTGAGCACGGCCAGGTCACCGGCCTGGCGCCGGGCCTCCCGTTCGTCGGCACACAGCACCCACAGGGGCCGTCCGCTGTCCCGGTGCAGGGCCGCCTCCACCTGGGCCCGGTGGACCGGTCCCACGCCGGTGACCAGCACCGGCGAAACGCCGCCGCGTACATCCTCTGTCAGCTGCCGCACCTCCGTCAGGTGCAGCAATTCCTTTACCAGCGCCTTCACCGGGCACCTCCCTTCGTTTTCCCCCAACGCATCCGGGGGCGTATACGGTAAGTATACGCCCCGAAGCTGTAATTTAACTTAAATTTTGTCCGCCCGCCGCCTGTCGGGGGCGGGAACCCTTCTATGCTTATGCGCTCTTTCCGGATTTCTTCTCCCGGGTAAAAACCTCTGCCGTGATCAGCGCCGTCAGCGGGATGGACAGGATCACGCCCACGCTGCTGGCTACGCCGCTGACCACCTCCAGGGATACATAGGCCGAGCTCAGCAGCTGCCGGGGGGACAGTCCCAGAGAATACAGGTACAGGATCAGGGTAAAGCCGCTGCCCAGAAACGCCAGGATCAGGGTGTTGGTCATGGTGCCCACCATGTCCCGGCCGATGTTCATGCCGGAGCGGAACAGCTCCCTCCGGGACAGCTCCGGATTGGCGGCGTGGACCTCCGACAGGGAGGAGGCAATGCCCATGGTCACGTCCATCACCGCGCCCAGGGCGCTGATGACGATGCCGCCCACCAGCAGGCCCCGCAGACCGATGGGCGTGCCGGTCTGCCGCAGCTGCAGCAGGGGCTCCACGTCGTCGATGCGCAGGCCGTCGATGCGGGTCAGTCCCTGGGCCAGCAGGCCGAACAGCAGGGCCAGGGCGGTGCCCGCCACTGCGCCCAGCATGGCGCACACGGTCTTTTTCCGGACACCGCCTACGATGGTCAGGCTTACCACCGCCACATAGGCGCAGACGATAAACGTCATCAGCAGCGTGTTGGCACCCTTCATCAGGGACGGCAGCAGCACGCCGAACAGGCACACCAGCGTCACCGCCAGGGCCACCAGGGATTTGACCCCCGTCCGGCCGCCCACGGCCACCGCTGCCGCGATGAACAGCACCAGCACGATGCAAAGGGGCAGCAGACGGTCGAATTCATACACCGTGGCATTGACGGTGCCGTCGGAATAGGTGGAGATCAGGACGGTGGCCCGGTCCCCGACCTTCAGCGGTCCGCCATACAGGGGCCCCACATAGTTATATACCTGCATCTGCTGGCCCTTATAGTCGCCGGAGCGGACGGTGACCATCAGCAGCTGCTCGCCGCGATAACCGTTGTCGGAGGCGGGGTCCTTCTCCGTGGAATCGGAGAGGATCTGGTCCACGGAGGCGCTTTCGTAATCCGCGCGGTTCTCCGGCTCGTCGGACTGCACCGGCACGGGAGCCGCCAGCAGCCGCGCCGCCAGCAGCACCGCCAGCGCCGCCGCCAGCACGATGCACGTCCATTTATTCTCCCGCAGCCAGGCGGCAGGGCCGGGCCCCTTCGTTTTTTTCTTCATATATACCGGTCCTTTCGGCAATTGGTGACACCAGCATAGCAAGTTGCGCCCCCCTTGTCAAGCAGGGCTTTGTGCAATCATCCATGCCTTGTGCACATATTAGCAAAATTTGTGTCAAATCTGCAAATAAAACTGGAAACTGACAGAAGCGTATGTTACAATGAAAATACCTGTGGGGCGGGAAGCTCCGGGAGAAATTAAAGGAGGTAATAGCTTGATGAAAACACCTGTTCGCACCAGACTTCTGTCTGCGCTGCTGTCACTGGTCATGCTGGTTTCCCTGCTGCCGGTGTCGGTATTCGCGGCAGAGCCTGCGTCCGGGACCTGGGAAAAGGTCACCGAGGCACAGGAGGACTGGTCCGGTCAATACCTGATCGTCTATGAAAAGGGCAGCCTGATCATGGACGGCTCCCTGTCCGCCCTGGACAAGGAGGGCAACAAGGTGGACGTGACCATCACCGACGGCAAGATCGTTGGTGATTACGCCAAGTACGCGTTCACCATCGCGCCCATGACCGGCGGCTGGTCCGTGCAGTCCGCCAGCGGAAAGTACATTTCCGGCAAGTCCGGCAAGAACAAGATCATCACCGGCTCCACTCCGGAGCTCAACACCATCACCTTCGCTGATGGTAATGTGAAGATCGCCAGCAACAACACCACGCTGCAGTATAACGCAGCCGCCACCAACGGCACCCGGTTCCGCTATTATAAGAGCGAGAATCAGCAGCCCGTGGCCCTGTATAAGCTCAGCACCGTTCCCGCCCGGGAAAGCGGCATCGTCACCGATCTGACCACCCTGCAGAACGGCGACAAGGTGGTGGTATTCAACCCCGCCAACAAGAAGGCTCTGTCCTCCGTGTACAACGGCTTCTATAACACAGGCGTGGATGTGGAGCTGACCGGAGGCAAGCTCACCGGCTACACGGATGCAGAGCTGTGGACCGTGAACCGCACCGAGAGCGGCGCCTATACCTTCTCCACCGCCGACGGCAAGAAGCTGTCCATGGACACCAGCTACAGCAGCACTCCCCTGGACAAGGCCAATGTGGATTGGGAGCTCAGCGCCGCCGCCACGGCGGACTGCTTCTACATCAAGAACGTGGGCCGCGGCAGCTATCTGGAGTGGTTCGCCGAGAAGAACAATTGGAGCTCCTACGGAACCATCGGCAGCAACGAGGCTCTGTTTGCCCAGCAGCTTTATCTGGTGGCAGACACCCAGAAGCCTGACCAGCCCGGTCAGCCTGATGATCCCACCGCTCCCCTGAAGAACGGTGACCAGGTGGTCATCTATAACCCCGCCAACCTGAAGGCCCTGTCCACGGAGTACACCGGCTTCTATAACAAGGGCACCGACGTGACCCTGACCAATGGCAAGCTCTCCGGTTATACCAAGGCCGACATCTGGACCGTGGGCGTCAACGCCGACGGCAGCTACACCTTCTCCACCGCCGACGGTAAGAAGCTGTCTATGGACGAAAAATACTCCAGCACCCCCCTGGATAAGACCCACACCGGCTGGAGCATCCTTCCCGCCGCCACGGAAAACTGCGTCTATATCCAGAACGTGGGCCACAGCAGCTATCTGGAGTGGTATGCCGAGAAGAACAACTGGAGTGCCTTCGGCACCATCGGCAGCAATGAGGCTCTGTTTGCCCAGCAGCTCTATCTGGTAGGCGACGAGATGGACCAGCCCGCCGGCAGCCTGCCCCAGGAGGGCGCGCAGGTGGTGCTGTTCAACCAGAATGCCCAGGGCGTCCTGGCCCAGCAGAATGACAACACCGACAGCCCCGCCATCAATAGTGTCTCCGCCCAGATCACGGACGGCAAGGCCATCCCCGAAAACGGCGGCGTGGTGTTCACCGTGGAGCGCAGCGGCGAATACTATCGCTTCCGCAACGAGACCTACGGCTACCTGTGCTCCAACGGCACCGGCAACAACGCCTTCTATTCCCTCACCGCCAGCGACGACGCCGACTGGACCGTGGAGCCCTGCTCCGGCGGCGTGGGCGGCTATCAGCTGGAGAGCCGCACCGCCAAGTTCAACGGCAGATACAGCCAGTTCCTGGAGTATTATAGCGACAGCTATAAGACCTATAGCATGTACAACGTCACGGACTGCACCATCTACTCCTTCTTCTTCTATGGCGTAGCCGACAGCGTGAAGCTGGACGGCGGCATCGTCAATGATCCCGCCGTGAAGTTCACCTCCGCCGACTCCGTGAAGGGGGGCCAGGATTACACCCTGACCTTTACCGTGGACGATGCGAAGGCGGTCCAGAAGCTGGAGATCCTGGTGGACGGCAGGTCTGCCGGTGTCATCACCGATTACACCGCCGACGGCAGCAATTACACCGCCAATGTGCCTGCCGCCATGCTGGCCGGGTCCGATCAGGTGACCTTCACCGTCCGCGTGACCAATGTCTCCGGTGCCAGCTACAGCGGCAGCCTGGTGGTCACCGTGGTGGACGAGCCCTCCATCGGCGCCGTGACGCCGCTCAAGGGCAGCCAGACCGGCAGCGACAAGCGGCCTGTCATCTCCGCTGAGCTCATCAACGCCGGTGAGAATCCCACCGTGGAAATGACCGTCAACGGGGAGAAGGTCAACGCCGTCTGTGCCGGCGGCAAGGCCACCTACACCCCCGCCGCCGACATGACCGACGGCCGCACCAATGTTACCGTCACCGTCACCCGCGCCGACGGCAAGTCCGCTTCCTTCAGCTGGTTCTTCACCGTGGGCGAGTCCCGGTATCAGCTGTACTTCGGTCAGCTGCACAGCCACACCCAGTATTCCGACGGCGCAGGCTCTCTGGAGTCCGCTCTGAGCTATGTGAAGAACCTGCCCGACAGCGCCAACGTGCAGTTTGTGGCCTTCACCGACCACTCCAACTACTTCGACAAGAGCGGCGCGGCCAACCCCGAGGGCGCTCTGTATGACATGAGCCTGGCCAGCGCCTCCAGCCAGGAGACCTGGAACAGCTACCGTTCCGCCGTGGCCGCCTTCAACGAGGCCAACGCCGGCTCCCTGGTGGCTCTGGCCGGCTTCGAGATGACCTGGTCCGGCGGTCCCGGCCACATCAACACCTTCAATACCCCCGGTATCGTCTCCCGCAACAACACCACCCTGAACAACAAGACCGACTATGCCGGTATGCGCGCCTACTATGCCCTGCTGAGCCAGCAGGAGGGCGCAGACAGCCTCAGCCAGTTCAACCACCCCGGCAACACCTTCGGCACCTTCGGTGACTTCGCCTTCTGGGATCCCGTCATCGACAGCCGCATGTACATGGTGGAGGCCGGCAACGGCGAGGGCCAGATCGGCGCCGGCGGCTATTATCCCAGCTATGAGTACTACACCATGGCGCTGGATAAGGGCTGGCACCTGGCTCCCACCAACAACCAGGATAACCACAAGGGCCGCTGGGGCAACGCCAACGACGCCCGCGACGTGATCCTCACCGACGACTTCTCCGAGGAGGGCATCTACGACGCGCTGCGCGCCATGCGTATGTATGCCACTGAGGACAAGAACCTGGAGATCGGCTACACCGTCAATGGCATGCTCCTGGGCAGCAGCCTCACCGAGGTCCCCGAGAAGCTGGACATCCATGTTACCGTCAACGATCCCGACGCCAGCGATTCCATCTCCAAGGTGGAGGTCATTGTCAACTCCGGCAAGACCGCCTATACCTGGGACGATCCCGCTGTCCTGGCCACCGGCGACCTGTCCGTGACCCTGGACCCCGACTACAGCTACTACTACATCCGCGTCACCCAGGGTGACGGCGACCTGGCGGTCACCGCTCCCGTGTGGGTGGGCGAGACCCTGAAGCTGGGCATCTCCGATGTGACCTGCGGCACTTCCACTCCCGTCACCGGCGAGAAGATGACCGTTACCACCACCCTGTTCAACAGCGAGAGCACCGACGCCAGGATCAAGTCCATCACCTATGCCGTGGGCAGCCAGGTGCTGACCTCCGCCACCGACGCGGGCACCGTTCCCGCCAGCGGCACCCTGGACCTGAGCTATGATATCTCCTTCGATACCGCCCGGGTCTATAAGGTCACCGCCACCGTGGTGCTGGAGCAGGACGGCAAGGAGTATGTGTTCACCAAGGACATTACCCTGGACGTGCTGAACGCCGACGACCTGGTGTATATCGGCATCGACGCCTCCCACTACAACGAGTATGTGGCCGGTAACTACAAGGATTCCATGGGCAACTTCGGCAACCTGGCGGGCAAGTACAACGTCCGCACCGTGGAGCTGAAGACCAGCGACGATCTGATCGCCGCCTGCTCCAATCCCAAGTTCAAGGCCCTGATCCTCACCGCCCCCTCCCGCCGCCTGGCCGACGCCCAGACCGATCCCCGGACCTACAGCGCCGCGGAGCTGGCGGCCATTGCCGCCTTCAACGCCGGCGGCGGCACCGTGATCCTGGCCGGCTGGAGCGACAACTACGAGAACTATGACGTAATCCAGAACAATTCCGCCATCAAGCACATGGCCGCCACCCAGAACGAGGTACTCCAGGCCCTGGGCTCCAGCCTGCGTATTGCGGACGATGCCACCTATGACGATGTCCGCAGCGCAGCCGACGGCGTGGACAAGTGGCGTCTGTACTTCAACACCTACGGTCAGAGCTTCCTGACCGACGGCGTGGAGGTGGACCCCGCTCATCCCTATGACCGCCTGTACACCGAGGTATTCAGCCACTATGGCGGCGCCTCCGTGTATGCCGTGGATGCAGACGGCAACCCCACCTCTGCCCTGCCCGCTACGGTGACTCCGGTGGTATACACCCATCCCACCACCTATTCCGTGGACGTGGATAAGGACGGCCTGGGCGGCGCCAACGTGCCCAAGTACGCCTATGCCGAAAACGACAGCCGTCTGCTGGCCATGGCCAGTGAGCAGCTGGAGGGCAAGGGTCTGATCATCGTGTCCGGCGCGGCCTTCATGTCCAACTTCGAGGTCCAGGCCACCATCAGTGACAACGGCTCCGAGAAGAACTACTCCAACTATAAGATCTGCGAGAACCTGCTGGGCCGCATCAACCCCGTGAAGATCACCGACATTGCCACGGTCCAGGCCCAGACCGAGGCCGGTCACAAGTACACCATTGAGGGTGTCGTGACCTCCAACGCCTCCGGTTATGACAAGGCCACCGCCTTCTTCGACTGCATCTATGTTCAGGATGAGACCGGCGGCATCAACTGCTTCCCCGTGGCCGGCGACTTCAAGATCGGCGACGTGGTCCGCGTCACCGGTGTGACGGAGACCTATCAGGGCGAGAACGAGCTGCAGGTTTCCTCCATTGAGAAGATCGGTGAGACCACTCCCGTCACTCCCAGAGCCGTCACCTCCACCCAGATCAACGACGGCTCCGTCCTGGGCCAGCTGGTGACCCTGAACGGCTACGTCACCGGCTATGAGATGGCCGACGGCCTGGTCCAGACCATCCTGGTCCGCGACAGCGAGGGCAAGATCGCCCGCGTGTTCATCGACGGCTATATCACCACCTCCTACGATGTGGCGAACCTGTCCGTGGGCTGCCAGATCTCTGCCACGGGCCTGGCCTCCTATGACAACACCTTCGTCCTGGCCGACGGCACCCCCATGGCTCCCCGCATCCGCGTCCGCGACCGCAACGACGTGGTCTGCACTGCCCATGAGCATACCTTCGGCGAGTGGATCGTCACCACCCAGCCCACCTGCACCGAGCCCGGCGAAAAGACCCGCACCTGCACCGGCTGCGGTGAGGTGGAGACCATGGTCATCGACGCCACCGGCCATCACTACAAGGATGGCAAGTGCACCGACTGCGGCGCAGCCGATCCCGGCTATCAGCCCACCCAGCCCGGCGTCAAGACCGGCGACGAGAGCAACACCACCATGTGGATCATCGTCCTGGTGTGCGCTGCCGCTCTGGCTGTGGTGCTGGTCATCGTGTCCCGCAAAAAGCGCAACAGCTGAGAAAAACGGAACTCTCAGGTAAGCGCTGAACAAAAGGGGGGGCCCGCCATCCGGCAGGCCCCCCTTTGCCTGTCAAAAAAGGGCAAAAACGGCGTCCGCCTTGGTCAAAGGCGGACGCCGTTTCTTTTCATCAATGATTTACTTTTTCTTGCCGCCGTGGGTGGCCTTCATGCGCTTTTCGTGATTGAGGATGGTCTTGCGCATGCGCAGATTCTCGGGGGTGACCTCCAGCAGCTCGTCGTCGGCCAGGAACTCCAGGCACTGCTCCAGGCTCAGCTTCCGGGGAGGCACCAGGCGCAGGGCCTCGTCGGAGCCGGCGGCCCGCATATTGGTCATCTGCTTCTTTTTGCAGACGTTGACGGTGATGTCCTCCTGCTTGGGAGACACGCCCACGATCATGCCCTCGTACACCTTGACGCCGGGGCCGATGAACAGAGCGCCGCGCTCCTGGGCGTTGAACAGTCCGTAGCTGACGGACTCGCCGGTTTCAAAGGACACCAAGGAGCCGGTGCTGCGGCGGTTCAGGTCGCCCTTATAGGGGGCGTAGCTGTCGAACACGGAGGCCATGATGCCCTCGCCCCGGGTGTCCGTCAGGAACTCGTTGCGATAGCCGAACAGGCCCCGGGCGGGGATCAGGAACTCCAGCTTCATGCGGCTGCCCACAGGGGTCATCTCGATCAGGTCGCCCTTGCGGGAGCCCAGCTTCTCGATGACCGCGCCCACGCATTCGCTGGGCACGTCGGCCACCAGACGCTCAATGGGCTCGCACTTCTTGCCGTCGATGGTGCGGTACAGGACCCGGGGGGGAGACACCTGGAACTCGTAGCCCTCCCGGCGCATGGTCTCGATGAGGATGGACAGGCTCATTTCGCCGCGGCCTGCCACATTGAAGGCGTCGGTGGCGCCCTCAAGCTCCGTGACCCGCAGGGACACGTCCTTCAGCGTTTCCCGGAACAGGCGGTCCCGCAGCTGGCGGGAGGTGACGAACTTGCCCTCGCGGCCGGCGAAGGGGGAGTCGTTGACGGAGAAGGTCATCTCCATGGTGGGGGCGGAGATCTTCACAAAGGGCAGAGGCTCCACGCAGTCGGGGGCGCAGATGGTGTCGCCGATGGTGATGTCGCCGATGCCGGACATGGCGATGATGTTGCCGGCGGTGGCCTCGGTGATGGGCTGCTTGCCCAGGCCCTGGAACTCGTACATGGACACGGCCTTGGCCTTCTTGGCCGGGGCGTCGGGGTCGTGATAGTTGCACACGGCGATCTCCTGATTCTGCTTCAGGACGCCGCGCTCCACCCGGCCGATGGCGATGCGGCCCACGAACTCGTTATAGTCGATGGCGGACACCAGCATCTGGAAGGGCTGGTCCAGGTCCGCTTCGGGAGCGGGGATATAGCTGAGGATGGTGTCGAACAGAGGCTTGAGGTCCGTGCCCGGCACGTCGGGGGAGTAGGAGGCGATGCCCTGGCGGGCGGAGCAGAACAGCATGGGGGAATCCAGCTGCTCCGGGGTGGCGTCCAGGTCCAGCAGCAGCTCCAGCACCTCGTCGATGACCTCGTGAATGCGCTGGTCCGGGCGGTCGATCTTGTTGACCACCACGATGACCCGGTGACCCAGCTCCAGGGCGCGGCTGAGCACAAAGCGGGTCTGGGGCATGGGGCCCTCGGCGGCGTCCACCAGCAGGATAACGCCGTTGACCATCTTCAGGATGCGCTCTACCTCGCCGCCGAAGTCGGCATGGCCCGGGGTGTCCACAATGTTGATCTTGGTGTCGCCGTACTGGATGGCGGTGTTCTTGGCCAGGATGGTGATGCCCCGCTCACGCTCCAGATCGTTGGAGTCCATGACCCGCTCCACCGTCTCCTGGTTCTCGCGGTACACGCCGCCCTGCTTGAGCATCTGGTCCACCAGGGTGGTCTTGCCGTGGTCCACGTGGGCGATAATGGCTACGTTTCTCAGTTTTTCGTTCTGCAAAGGAAAAACCCCTTTCTTTTGGGTATAAAAATTCATGCACTGTGCGGCGCACCACGAAAACAGGCAAACTCTTCTGTGCATGAAGTTTTGTGCATCATTCCCGGTTGCCCCGAAGGGGCGAGGGAATGGCACATTCTATTTTTTGCTATGCTTTTGCATAGCAAATCTCTCAACCTTCACATTATATCCCCGGATTTTTCCGATTGCAAGAACTTTTTGTGAATTCCGGCTGTTTTTTAGGTTTTGCTTTTCCTTTGACCCGGGACGTGGTATAGTGAGGGGGAAAGGGGGCGTTTGTATGGACCAGGAGACGCTGCGACGGAAATTGGCAGAGCACCGGCCGTCCTTGCAGCAGGCGCGGGGTGAATTTGCCGTGCTGGTGCCGCTGGTGGAGGGGCCGGAGGGGCTGAGCCTTCTGTATGAGGTGCGCCCGGCGAAGCTGCACCACCACAGCGGGGAGGTGTGCTTCCCCGGCGGACGGATGGAGCCCGGAGAGACGCCCCGGCAGTGCGCCCTGCGGGAGACCCGGGAGGAGCTGGGGATCCCGGCAGAGCGGATCGGGCTTCTGGGGGACCTGGACTTTCTTTATCTGCGGTCCGAGGGGCTCATGTACCCGGTGCTGGCCCGGCTGGATCCGGCGGCGCCTCTGCGTCCCAGTCCCGACGAGGTGCGGGACACATTCACGGTGCCCCTGTCCTTTCTGCGGGCTCACCCGCCCGCGATCTACCGCTACCCCCTGCGGCCGGAGATCGGGGCGGACTTTCCCTATGACAAGGTGGGCGCGGCGGCGGACTATCCCTGGCAGGCCGGGCACATGGAGGTGCCGGTATACGAGGGGCTTCCGTATCCCCTGTGGGGGCTGACGGCCCGGATCACCTGGTGGCTGCTGGAGCGGTATGGGGACATATTGACAGGTATGTTATAATGTAACGTGGCTGATTATATAGAAAAAAGAGGAAACTGCTATGGAATTTACACAGGGCGCGCCCTTTGACAGCTTTGGCCTGTCCGAGGCCACCATGCGCGCCATACGGAACAAAGGATACGAGATCAGCACCCCCGTTCAGGCCGGGTGCATCCCCCCCATGCTGGCGGGAAAGGACGTGATCGCCAAGGCCCCCACCGGCACCGGCAAGACCATGGCCTTCGGCATCCCCATCATCGAGCGCATCGACCCGG
>ERZ824978.2376-NODE-2376-length-16674-cov-2.841086_pt1 | contig 16674 bp, 18 predicted proteins | sample MGYA00519860_ERZ824978 | MGnify/ENA primary metagenome ERZ824978 (study PRJEB31778, sample SAMEA3449184) | human gut metagenome | biome: human gut; feature: human-associated habitat; material: faeces | place: United Kingdom | collected 2010/2012 ... | reverse complement strand
GATGGTCAAGTGCGTCAAGAAGGTCGAACCGGATTGTGAAATCGTGCTGAAGTAATCGATTGAGAAGAACATTTCGTTGGAGGCAAAAGCGATGACCAAGAAGCAGAAGAAGATGCTCATGAGAATTCTTGCAAGCGCGGTGCTGTTTGTAATCGCGCTGCTGATTCCGGCGGAGGGCTGGCTGAAACTCGTGATCTTCCTCGTTCCGTATCTGCTGGTAGGCTATAAGGTACTCATCAAGGCAGGCAAGAACATCCTGCACGGCCAGGTGTTTGACGAAAATTTCCTGATGTGCGTTGCGACGATCGGCGCGTTCGTGCTGGGCGAGTATCTCGAAGCCGTCGCGGTCATGCTGTTTTACCAGATCGGCGAACTGTTTGAGGATTATTCCGTCGGTCGTTCCCGGCGCTCGATCGCGGATTTGATGGACATTCGTCCCGAGGTTGCGCGCGTGGAACGCGATGGAAACGAAGTCGAAGTCGATCCCGAAGAGGTTCAGATCGGCGAAACGATTGTAGTGCGTCCGGGCGACCGCGTTCCGCTGGACGGAACGGTGATCTCCGGTCGTTCGTCGATGGATACTGCCGCGCTGACAGGTGAATCGGTGCCGAGAACGGTGCACGAGGGTGACAGCGTAATCAGCGGCTGCATCAACCAGAGCGGTGTTCTGAAGGTGCGCGTCGATAAGGCGTTCGGCGAATCAACGGTTTCACGCATTCTGGAACTGGTGGAAAACTCCGGCGACCGAAAGGCGCAGGCAGAGAAATTCATCACGCGGTTCGCCCGCTGGTATACCCCCGCAGTGTGCATTTCCGCGCTGCTGCTGGCGGTGGTTCCTTCGCTGATTACCGGCAGATGGTCGGAATGGGTTGGCAGAGCGCTGATGTTCCTCGTCGTGTCGTGCCCGTGCGCGCTGGTGATTTCGATCCCGCTGAGCTTCTTCGGCGGCGTCGGCGGCGCGTCGAAGCAAGGCATTCTGATCAAGGGCGGCAACTTTCTGGAGGCGCTGGCGAATGTTGATATCGTCGTATTCGATAAGACCGGCACGCTCACGAAGGGTACGTTCAAGGTCGTGGACGTCAATGCAAAGGAAATTTCGAGGGACGATCTGATCGAACTGACGGCGCTGGCGGAAAGCCAGTCCACGCATCCGATTTCCCGTTCTATTCAGGAGCACTACGGAAAAGAAATCGATCATAACCGCGTCTGCGAGGTGCAGGAAATTTCCGGCAAGGGCATTTCCGCAACGGTCGACGGTCGTGCGGTTGCCGCAGGCAATGCGGCGCTGATGCAGAGCATGGGTCTTAAGCCTGATATGGTCAATCATGCGGGAACGATCGTTCATGTCGCCGTAGACGGCAAATACGCAGGCTATATCGTGATTTCCGATGAAATCAAGGACGATGCAAAGCAGGCGATTGCCGATTTGCACAAGATGGGCGTTCGCAAAACGGTAATGCTGACCGGCGACCGCACGGCGACCGGCGAAAGCGTTGCGAAGGAGATCGGCATTGATGAAGCGCACTGCGAACTGATGCCGGCGGATAAGGTATCCCATGTCGAGCGTCTTATTGGCGAACGCCGCAAAAACGGTACGCTTGCGTTCGTTGGCGATGGCATCAATGATGCGCCGGTGCTGGCGCGCGCAGACTTGGGCATCGCGATGGGTGCGCTCGGTTCGGATGCTGCGATTGAAGCGGCGGACATTGTTCTGATGAATGATAAGCCTTCCTCGATTGCAACGGCGATTGCAATTTCGAGAAAAACGCATCGAATTGTTAATGAGAATATCGCGTTTGCACTGATTGTAAAAGCGATTGTACTCGTGCTGAGCGCGCTGGGCAAGACCACGATGTGGGCGGCGGTATTCGCGGACGTTGGCGTGTCGGTGCTCGCCATCCTGAACGCGATGCGCGCACTGCGCGAGGTTAAGTAAATCAAGGTTGGAAGGTCGGAATGCACTTCCGACCTTTTTTGCCGTAGAATATCAATATGGAAAGAAAGGGCTAATGTGGAGAACGCCTATAAGGAGTGGGTGTATAACGAGATATTCCGGACGATCGCGGAACGATGCGAGAAGGCACAGCAGGGAAGCAGCGAAGATCGAGAAGATGAATTCAAATCCGATCGTGCTTTGGCGTATTGGGAAATGAACGAGATCATTAAAGACAGATTGGCGATGCTGTAATACTCGTATGGACGATGCGAATGGAGAGAAAAAAATGCAATGCGGGATGCCGAGCCTGATCGAATGCGCAGGCATTGAGGAGAATGTGCGCCTTTGCCGAAAATTCGGATTGGATTTCATTGAACTGAATATGAACCTGCCGATGTTCCAGCCGGACGAACTGTCGCGCACGATCGATTATGCGCAGAAGCATGGCGTTGGAATCACGCTTCATGCCGATGAAAATCTGAATTGCATGGATTTTTCCGTGCCGGTTGCGGACGCGTATTTGTCCGTGTTGGTCGATACCATTCAAATCGCGCGCGAATGCGGCGTGCCGACGGTGAATCTTCATCTGAACCGCGGCGTGTATTTTAGTCTGCAGGATCGAAAGATATTTTTGTACGACACTTATCGCGAGCGCTATCTTGACCGCGTTCAGGAAATGCGCGATCGCTGCGCGGAGGCGGCGGGGAAGGACGTGCGCGTTCTCGTCGAGAATACGAACGGCTTTCTGCCGTTTCAAAGGGCGGCGATCGACCTGCTCCTGAAGAGCGATACATTCGGACTTACATGGGATATCGGACATTCGCAAACCGCAGCGATCGACGATACGTCGTTTCTGATCGAGCATCTGAATCGCGTCGAGCATTTCCACATTCACGATGTATACAACGGAAAATGTCATCTAACGCTCGGCATGGGCATAATGGATATTCAGCGCTATCTTGCGCTTGCGGAAAAGCGGAACGCGCGCTGCGTCATCGAGATTAAAACCGCCGAAGCGCTCGCGCAATCGGTTGAATGGCTTCGTTCAAGGGTATAAAATGCGCCTTAACGGACATCCGTCAAGGCGCTTCGTTTTTAGTTTTCAGAAAGATGAAAATCAAATCGCATCGACAGCATCGCAAAAAGCTCCTCCATTACCTTTTCGGCGACCTGTATCATGTCGATCTTCTGAATCGTTGCGAGTATGGATTTGATCTCGTCCTCGGGCACGCGATACGCGCGCAGCGACATCTTCACAAAATTATTCAGCTTATGATCGAGCGTGAAATATTTATCGCACGGACGCGCCATATAGCCGCGCATAATGCCCGCCGAACCAATATCCATCTCGTAAAAATCGCTCGGACCACATTCCGGCTGATAGGAACCCAGAAGCTCGTAAAGCGTCGAAGAGGTTTTCTGACAGACGTATTCAAACGTCTGCGGGTGCGAATAGGTTTCGACGTAGACCTCGCGAATGTTCTCGTTGAGCTCTGAAAGCGCCAGCTGAACAGAGCTTTCCACTGCGTACAGAAGCGCCGGAGAAGCGTTTTCTCCAACAACGCGGCGGGCTAATGTAAACTGGTTTTCGAACATCGATTCGGCAAGGTCAAGCAAAACGCCGTCCTTACTGCGGAAAATGTTCTGGAAGGTGCTTACGGATACGTCGGCGTCGCGAATAATGTCCGTCATGCGTGTCTGTTGGTATCCCTTTTCGATAAAAAGCTTTACGCACGCGGAAAGAATCCGCCGCTTGGAATCCTGACTGTCATAACGCCTGCTAATGGAAATCGCGCCCCTCTACGCCAATTTGATAATTCATTATAACATAAGAACATCGAGATGACAATAGGTAATGAGAAAAATCATGTGTTCTCGTTATCAAAATCATCGCCGATGACCGCTTCCACAGCCATCTGAGCCGCATCCCATGCAAATCCCCGCCGCGCCAGCGCCTGAGAAAGCTTTGCACGCGCTTCGCGATAGGGCAAAGAAGCGTATTTGCGCGAAAGCTTTTCAGCGGCGGCGCGTGCGGCGGCAGTTTGCTGACGATCGTCCAGACAGGCAAGCGCCGACTCGGCGTCCTCGTCGGAGACGCCCTTAGCGCGCAGCTTTCGCTTCAGCGCGTAAATGCCGACAGGCTTTGAAACGGCGTTTTCAGCGTATCGTGCGGCGAGCGCCGCATCGTCCAGCAGGCGGATTTCCTCCAGACGGTCGAGCGCCGCGGCAACGCAATTCGGAACGAAGCCCTTCGAAATCAGTGCGCGCTCCAATTCCCTGCGCGTTTTTGCACTGAAATCGAGCATACCGAGCGCGGCTTCGTATGCGGCAGGCAGTTGTATGGCTGCAAGGCGATCTGAGTACGCGTCAAAATCTATCTCGTCGCCGGATTCAACAGGCATTTTCTTAAAATCGGCGACGCGAACGCGCAGTGACTGCCCGTCGTCCGTTGAAACGATCATCACACCGCGAAGCGCGCGAATATCTGCGATTATGCTCATGAAATTCCTCCAAATCGCGTATTTGAAACACACTCTAAACATAATTATATATAGTTTTTCTTGACGAAACCACCTCGGCTGTGTTATCATAAGTATATATTTTGCTCAGGAGGGATCGTCCATGTCCGGACATAACAAATGGTCAACCATTAAAAATAAGAAGGCAAAGACCGACGCTGCGAAAGGCAAGATCTTTACCAAGATCGGTCGCGAAATTGTAATCGCGGTCAAGGCTGGCGGCAGTGCAGATCCTGCGCAGAACAGCAAACTGAAGGACGTTATCGCGAAGGCGAAGGCGGCGAATATGCCGAACGATAATATTCAGCGCTCGATTAAGAAGGCTGCCGGCGAAGGCGAGTCCGCGAACTACAAGGAGGTCACCTACGAGGGATACGCGCCGTGCGGCGTTGCGGTGATCGTCGAGGTCGTTACGGACAATCTGAATCGTACCGCGAGCGAGGTTCGCCACATCTTCGATAAGTGCGGCGGCTCCCTGGGCGCGACCGGCTGCGTCAGCTGGAAGTTTGAGCGCAAGGGTGTGATCGTCGTCGACAATTCGAAGGGGCTGGACGAGGACGAACTGATGATGCTCGCGCTCGATTGCGGTGCTGCGGATGTTGAAATGGACAGCGACAGCGCGGTGATCTACACCGATCCCGCAGATTTCTCCGCTGTGCGCGATAAGCTGGAAGCGGCGGGTTGTACGTTCCTGTCTGCGGAGCGCGCGATGATTCCGACAACCACGACTGCGCTGCCGGACGAAGAATCTGTCGAAAAGGTTACGCGTCTGCTTGATTGGCTCGAGGATTACGAAGATACCGAGAGCGTCTATCACGATGCGGAGCTCCCTGAAGAAGAGGACGAAGACGAATAAACCCTATCAAAATGAAAGGACGGAAACTACGTTTCCGTCCTTTTCGCATATAAAGTTTATACATAGTTGATAATCAGCGCATAAAATTCTGTATGCACCGTAAAAATGAGGGGGTAGCGCAATGGCAAAGACAATCGGCATCGATCTGGGAACGACCAATTCCTGTGTAGCAGTCTGCGAAGGCGGCGAAGCGCAGGTCATTCCAAATTCGGAGGGCGGACGAACCACACCGTCGGTTGTTGCGTTTACGAAAAACGGCGAACGCCTCGTAGGGCAAATCGCAAAGCGCCAGGCGGTGACGAACGCCGGACGCACGATTCAATCGATCAAACGCGATATGGGTTCGAACAAGCGCGTGAATATCGACGGCAAAAAGTATTCTCCGCAGGAAATTTCTGCGATGATCCTGATGAAATTAAAGGCGGACGCGAAAGCCTATCTCGACGAAAAGGTTTCCGACGCCGTGATTACCGTGCCCGCATATTTTTCGGACGCGCAGCGGCAGGCGACTAAGGATGCCGGCACGATCGCCGGACTGAATGTCAAGCGCATTATCAACGAGCCGACAGCTGCCGCACTCGCTTACGGCATCGATCGCGAAGAGCCGCAGAAGATCATGGTTTTCGACCTGGGCGGCGGCACGTTCGACGTATCGATTCTCGATATCAATTCGGACGTGATCGAGGTGCTCGCGACGGCAGGCAACAATCGCCTCGGCGGAGACGATTTTGACGCGCGCATCGCCGATTATCTGATCGACGAATTCAAACGTGAACAGAAGATTGACCTGCGCCGCGATCCGGTTGCAATGCAGCGCGTGCTGGAAGCGGCGGAGAAGGCGAAGATCGAGCTGTCCGGCGTGATGACCGCAAGCATCAATCTCCCGTTCCTGACCGCCGATCGCGATGGTCCAAAGCACATGGAGGCTACGCTGACGCGCGCGAAATTCGACGAGCTGACACGCGATCTCGTGGATGCGACGATGGGTCCTGTCCAGCAGGCGATGGCGGATTCAGGGCTGAAGCCGTCTGATCTCGGAAAGGTGCTGCTGGTTGGCGGTTCAAGCCGAATTCCTGCTGTTCAGGAAGCCGTCCGCCGTTTCACCGGCAAGGAGCCGTTTCGCGGAATCAATCCGGACGAATGCGTTGCGATGGGCGCGGCACTGCAGGGCGGCGTGATGGCGGGCGAGGTGAAGAATCTGCTGCTATTGGACGTTACGCCGCTGTCGCTCGGCATTGAAACGGTTGGCAATGTATTTTCGAAGATTATCGAGCGCAATTCGACGCTGCCGATCGAGCGCAGCCAGATTTTTACCACGGCGGCGAGCTTCCAACGCGCGGTGGAGGTACACGTGCTGCAGGGCGAGCGAGTGATTGCGAGCGAAAACAAGACGCTCGGCAAATTCCGGCTGAACGGCATTCGACCCGCAATGCGGGGTGTTCCGCAAATCGAAGTCAAATTCACGATCGATACGAACGGCATCGTTCACGTGTCGGCGAAGGATTTGGGCACCGGCCGCGAACAGGCGATTACGATCGCGAATTCCTCCAATCTCAGCCGCGAGGAAATTGAGCGCGCAATGCGCGATGCGGAAATCTATGCCGCGGAGGATGCAAAGAAACGCGCGGAGAGCGATTTGAATCATCGCTCGGACGATTTGATTCAGCGTGCGGAAAGCCTCATGCGCAAATGCTCGAAGGATGAACGAAAAGCGCTCGGCGAAAAGTTGGACGCAGTTAAGCGCGCGCGCCGGCGCGACGATTCCGCTACACTCGAGCAGGCGCTGAACGCGCTGGAGGATGCGATGAAATCCGCGAAAACCACTGATGACGACGGCGCGTATTCCGCCGATTATGAGCAGGAAAGGTAAAATTGTTTGCGAAGAAGCGCAAATTGATGTTGCGTTTACAATCGTGCGATATAATAAAATCATAGAAGGGAGTGGCGCGGTATGTTCGGCTATATCGTGCCGAATCAGTCGCTCTTGAGCGATGCGGACAAACAGCGTTTCCGCGCGGCATACTGTGGGCTTTGCCGAACGCTGCGCAAGCGGCATGGGCTGATTGGCAGTGCGACGCTGAGCTACGATCTGACGTTTCTGGCGCTTTTGCTGGGCGCGCTCTACGAGCCGGAGGAAAGCGCGGGTGAGCAGCGCTGCATCACGCGGCCGGTGAAAAAGCATCTGTTCGCATTCAGCGCGCCGTATGAATACGCGGCAGATATGAACGTGCTGCTCGCGTATCATAAGCGAATGGACGATTGGCTGGACGATCGCGATCTCGCCGCACGCAGTCAGGCAGGGCTTCTGAAGCGCGCCTATGAGCGCGCGTCGAAGCAGTATCCGGCGCAGTCGCAGGCGATTGAAAATTGGCTGAAAGGCATCCATGAAATCGAGAAGCGCACGGATCGCTGCATCGATTTGCCCGCGAACGCGACGGGGCGAATGCTCGGGCAGATATTCGCCGCGCGCGATGATTTTTGGAGCGAAAATCTGAATCAGATCGGCGACGGGCTGGGGCGATTCATCTATCTGATGGATGCCTACGACGATCTTCCGACGGATCTGCGCCGCAATCGGTTCAATCCGCTGAAACCGTATCGCGAAGACGCGGATTTTGAAAAAATGTGCTATGACGCGATGAAAATGGCGGTGGCGGACAGTGCGGAAGCGTTCGAAAGCCTTCCGATTTTGAAAGACGTCAATTTATTGCGCAATATACTGTATTCGGGCGTTTGGAGCCGCTATGCGGCGATTCAAAACAAGCGCAATCCGGAGAAAAAAGGAGCAAAATAATGCAGGATCCCTATCGCGTATTGGGCGTTTCCCCCGATGCAACGGAGGATGAGATCAAAAAAGCCTATCGAAACCTCGCGAAAAAATATCATCCGGACGTAAACAACGGTTCCGCTGAAGCGGAAGCGCGGATGAAGGAGGTCAACGAGGCGTATTCAACCGTTATGAAGATGCGACGCGAAGGAACGTCGTCGGGCTATCAGGGTACTTATTCAGGTTATCAGGGCGCCTATTCGGGCTATCAGAGCAGCTATTCCGGCGCGGACACGCAGGAACTGAACGCCGCGCGAAATTATATACGAAACGGCTATTATGCCGAAGCGATGCAGGTGCTTTCAGGAATCAGCGAGCGCGGTGCGGAATGGTATTACCTTTGCGGCGAAGCGAATTACGGTATGGGCAATCGCATCGCGGCGTTGAATTACGCGCGACAGGCGGTTCAGATGGATCCGAACAATATGGCGTATCGTTCACTGCTGGATCGTCTGGAGGGCAATACACATTTTTACGAAACGAACGGCAGCGATTTCGGCTTCCGCGGCGCGAATACGATTTGCGGCAATCCGTGCGTATCCTGCTGCGCGCTGAATCTGTGCGCAAGATGTCTGTGCGGTGGCGGATGCTATCCGTGCTGGTGCTAAGGGGGGATAAGAAATGTCATTCTGGAATCGATTCAAAGAGAGCGTACGCCGGTTTATGGTTGGGCGCAACGGCGTGGATGAGCTTTCTCACGCGCTGGTCATGTTGGAGCTCGTCGTGATGATTTTGACGATGTTTTTGCCGAGTACGTTGATCAGTCTGGTCGGCATGATCATCGCAGTATTCACGCTGTACCGTATTTTTTCGCGAAATATCGCCAAACGCCAAACGGAAAACGCAAAATATGTCGCGTTCCGCCGCGATTTTTCGACGAACGTCAGCCAGGCTTGGAATCGCCTGAAAAATATCCGCAAGTATAAGTATTTCAAATGTCCGGAATGCCACGCGATGCTGCGCCTGCCGCGCAAGGTTGGCGAAGTAACCGTGACGTGTGGAAAATGCAAGCATCAATTCAAAATGAAAGCGTAACGGGGGAAAAATATGAAGCAGCACATCGATACCGCGCCGGTTTGGGACGCCTACCGCCAGGACTGCGAATGCCCGCTTTGCGCGATTAAGGCAAAGCTTGAAGCTTCGAATGTTCAGTATTTCCTTGGCGAATCCGTGATGGAACCCGATCAGCGCATCGAAGTCAACCAGAAGGGCTTTTGCGCGCGTCATTTTCGCCAGCTTTACGATGCGGGGAACCGTCTGGGGCTGGGTCTGATGACGGATACGCACATCAAGGAAATGTTGCGCTCGCTCCGCAAGCACGCACAGGCGATGAAAGAAGCCGCAGCCGCGGAAGCCGGAAAACCGATCTATAAGCGCATCGGATCCAAACGCGGACTCGGTATGACGGAGGAAGCGGAACGCGCGCTTGAATTCAGCGGCAAATGTGTGATGTGCGAGCGGGTGCGCGAAAACATGGATCGCTATCTTTATACGACGCTGTATATGTATCGCCATGAGCCGGATTTTCCGAAACTGTTCGCAGAATCGAAGGGACTTTGTCTCGAACATTATCGCGAAATTCTCGCGATGGCGCCGAAACACCTGTCGGGCGAAGATCTGGTTCGATTCACCGGAACGCTTACGGATCTCGAGGTCGCAAATTTTGAGCGCATTGAAAAGGAAGTCGAATGGTTTACACTCAAATTTGATTATAAAAACGAGGATAAACCGTGGGGCAACAGCCGTGATGCCGTCAAGCGCGGCGTAAACAAGCTGCGCGGAAATGTAGTCGAATAGCGCTTGATTTTCCGTCGCTTTGCGTGTATAATTAATAATATGTGGAAAGGGGAGGCGGAACGCGTGGCGGAGCGGATGTGCGTGCTGGTCGATGGGAAAATCTGCGACGATTGCGGAGAATGCAAGCGCTGCGATCTGGATCCCGAAAAGATTTGCGATAATTGTATGAAATGCGTGTTTGGCGGGGCGGATTACCGCGCAATCGCAATCGACGAGATTATCGATGATGGAACTGGCGCGGAAGAATTCGGCAAAAATGTCGATCGTGACGACGATGATTTCATTCTATAAAGCGAATCGCCGCCCGGAAGGGTATACCGGACGGCATTTGCTTATTTGCTATATCTATGCGTAAAAGGCAGCTTTTGCGAAATGATATGCTCGAAAACGACGTTCAGGAGGCTTAAATGGCAACTTACAGCGAATCCCGCGCAAACGAACTGGCGATTTTGACGCGCGATGTTTTGAGGGAACTTCCAGAGGCTTGCGGCGATTTCATTCAGTCCATCGCTTTTACGACGCAGCCGCTCACCAGATATGTTTATTCCGGTGATCTCAAGCTGTTTTGCGAATATCTCGTCGCAGAAATTCCGCGCTATGCCGATAAAACCACATCGACGCTTACGGTCGACGATTTTGCTGCCGTAACGGCGCGAGATCTTCGCACATACCTGCAATACCTTGATTTTTACATCAAGGACGATCGCGAGCGCTCGAATTCGGATTACGGAAAAATGCGCAAGCTCGCCTCTCTGCGCAGCTTTTACGAATATATGTTCAAAAATGAGCTGATTAAAACAGATGTAACAAAGCTGGTTGATATGCCTAAAATCCACGAAAAGCCGATCCTCCGCATGGAAATCGATGAGGTCGCGCGGATGCTCGATTACGTTGAAACCGGCGAAACGCAAACCGAACGCCAGAAAAACTACAATAGACACACACGTACACGCGATTTGGCGATTCTATCGCTGTTTCTGGGCAGCGGCATTCGTGTCAGCGAGCTGGTCGGCTTGGATTTGATGGATGTAGATTTTTCGATCAACAGCTTTCTGATCACGCGCAAAGGCGGCGGCAAGGCGATTCTCTATTTTTCCGACGAGGTCGCTACACCACTGAAGGCGTATATCGCGCTGCGCAATGAGATGTCGCCCGCGCCCGGCAGCGAAAACGCGCTGTTTCTGTCGCTTCAGAACAAGCGAATTTCCGTACGCGCGGTTGAAGTCATGGTCAAAAAGTACGCGACCGCCGCTGCGCCGCTCAAAAAGCGCCTCAGCCCGCACAAGCTGCGCTCGACGTTTGGCACGAATTTGTATCATGAGACCGGCGATATTTATCTTGTCGCCGACGTACTCGGCCATAAAGATGTAAACACAACGAAGCGCCACTATGCCGCAATGACCGACGAACGTCGGCGGCTTGCAGCGAAAAAGGTGCGCCTGCGCGACGATGAGGACGAGAATTAGCCGCGATTTTTGCGAATTTCGCCCGTCGCCAGTTCGTCGCAGCGATTGTTCAGTGGATTATCGGCGTGTCCCTTGACCTTGATCCATTCGATTTTGTGGATATTCGAAAGACGCAGCAGCTCCTGCCATAAATCCTGATTCTCAACCGGCTTTTTGTCTGCCTTGAGCCAGCCACGGCGCACCCAGTTTTCCAGCCAGTGCTGGCGAAAGGCATTCACAAGATAGCTTGAATCCGAATAAACCTTGACCTCGCACGGCTCCTTGATGCGGGTCAGAGCGATGATCGGTGCAGTCAGTTCCATGCGGTTGTTGGTCGTGCGCGGTTCGTAACCGGCGAGCTCGAGCTTTTGCTCGCGGAAAATCAGAATCGCCGCCCAGCCGCCTGGACCGGGATTGCCGGAGCACGCGCCGTCGGTGTAAATCGTAATCTGCTTCAAATTTATTCTCCTTTGATCGCCTCGATAAGGGCGTTCGCATTGGCACGATGGGCGGCAAAATAGCCCTCCGCGCCTTCTTTTTCGGTATGCGTGTTCATGCAATCGATTTTTGCGATGGTATAACCCGCATCCGAAATCGCATTGACCAGCTTGAGCGGCGCCTGCTTTTCAATCAAAACGACGTCAACCTGCGATTCCGCAAGCGCATTCAGACAATCGTCGATTTCTGATCCATACAGCGCTTGTCCGCATTCACGCTCGACCGTACAAACGGCATCCATTCCGTACATTTTCGCCACATAAAACAGCGGTTCAGCCAGAATTGCAGCGCGTTTTCCATTGAGAATGGATGTTTTTGCGAGTAATTCATCGCGCAGTGCGGTCAATTCCTCGATTGCGCGATTGGCATTTTTGTGATAAAGCTCCTCATAATCCGGATCAAGTACAGAAAGACCGGATTCGGCATTTTCGATCATCCGAATCGCGCCGTCGATCGACAGATACAGATACGGATTCGCGCCTTCGAAATGCGATTCATCTTCATCTGAATGCCCCTGATAGAGATCGAGTCCTTCCAGCAGCTTGAGTGCGGCGATTTGAGTGTTGGATTCGCTTGTAAGGGCGTCGGCAAAACTTTCAAGTCCGGAACCGGCGAGCACGACCGCATCCGCCGAATACGCAAGCAAATACAAATCGCGGTCGGAAATCTGGTAATCGCGAAGACAGCCGTCCTGCGGTTCGACGAGACAATGAATCGTCATATCCGGTACATCGCGCGTAACCAGGCTCGTCAGCGCGTAGATCGGATAAAACGACGAGTAGATCGTCAGGTTCTTTTCTGTTTCTTCGACAATCGGTTTGCAGCCGCTAAGCGTGCAAACAAGAATCGTTATCATAAGCAAAAGACGCTTGAATTTATTTTGCTTCATTTCAGAATTATCCTCATGCGTTTTTTTTATTGTATCATAGAAATGTAAAAGCGACAAGCTTGAAATCCGGCGTTAGTCCACATAAATTAAACAGACTAACACCGGATTATAACAGGCTATGGTCTATCAATCAACAGATGAAGTATATTAATAACAGACTATGTTCTAATTATCACCACATCTGAACGATTTCAACGCCTGTAAAATAGTGTTTGATGATCTCTTCGGCGTTTTCTCCATCCTCCGCGAGCGCGTATGCGCCCCACTGCGACATTCCAACGCCGTGCCCGAAGCCGCGTCCGGTAAATGTGATCGTATCGTTTTTGAAATCGACGGAATCGATCAACGTGCTCTTCAGTTTGTTCGCGCCAATAGCAATTCGAAACGACGGCGCGGAAACACTCTGACCATTGACGGCAAAGGTTTTTGCCCGACCAGACTCTCCCCTTTCGCCGATTTCAAAGCTTTCAATCGAGGGAAGCTTCAGACCTGCGTCCGCGCACGCTTTTCTGACCTGATCCGCCGTAAAACTCGCTTTCCAATTTTTTACATTGTCTGGCGCTTTTTCCGAATCGTTGGATTCCACGACAGATAGATAATCTGGATCGTCCTTCTGATAGTCCAGTGCGACGCTCGGCAATTCTGTTTTTCCGCCGGCGTGTGCAAAAAACCATGCGTATGGATATTCGCCGTTCGCCGTCATGACGAGCCCCTTCGTTTCATTCACGGCTTCGCGGATGCGATCGTTGATATTCTCGGGCGCATACGCCTGAGCCTCGCTTACATCCGTCGAAATGTCTGCGCCGGAATATTTTGAGGATTTCGTATCACAGAATTTCAGAACGAACGTGCGTGCGAGAATTGCCTGAGTTTTCAGCGCTTCGATCGGCCAATCATTTTTCATTTCGCCGGCGATTACACCCGCGACGTATTTCTCGATCGATTCTTCGAGAACGGCGCTTTTGTTTACGTCGTAGACCTTGAGAATCGGTTCGCCGTTCGCGTTGGTATTCAGTTTTTCAGGCAAAGTGGGAATTTTCGCGCTCGATTCCGGTGTTTTCATGCATCCAGAAAGCACGATCACGATGAAAATAGACAAAAAAAGAAGCCGAATTGCGTTGCGCATGATCATCACCTCGCGGTTAGTATGCGTCAATCCGGCTTTCATATTCGCTTTTCAGGAAATCAGACCGAGCGCGGCGATTGCTTCCGCGACCGTTTCAACGCCGATCAGCGTTGCGCCGTGATCGCTGCGGACGGAGCGCAGGTTTGCTTTGGGCAAAATGATACGCTGAAAGCCCATCCGCGCGCATTCGGCAATGCGGCGTTCCGCCTGTGGAACCGCGCGAATTTCGCCCGCGAGACCGATTTCACCGATTACTGAGCAATCCGAATCAATCGGGCGATTCTTAAACGACGACGCGACTGCCGCGCACAGCGCCAGATCCGCAGCAGGCTCCGTGATCGACATACCGCCGGCGATGTTGATGTACACATCCTTGTCATACAGCCTGAATCCTGCACGCTTTTCCATAACGGCGAGCAGCAGGGCAAGGCGTCCCTGATCCATGCCGCTTGCCATGCGGCGCGGATTGCCGAATACCGTCGTCGCGACGAGCGCTTGAACATCGGTCAAAAACGGACGCGAGCCCTCCATTGCCGCCATAACCACGCAGCCGCTTGCGTCGTGCGCACGTTCGGAAAGCAGCGCTTCGCTCGCATTTGGCACTTCGATCATGCCCTCAGATGCCATTTCGAACATTCCAAGTTCGTTGACCGACCCGAAGCGGTTTTTGACTGCGCGCAGCAGGCGATACTGATGCTGCCGGTCGCCCTCGAAATAAAGCACCGCATCCACCATGTGTTCGAGAATGCGCGGTCCGGCGATTGAGCCTTCCTTTGTAACGTGACCGACCAGAAACACGCTGCAGCCACTGTTTTTCGCAAGGCGCATCAGGAGCGACGCACATTCGCGCACCTGAGATACGCTGCCGGGTGCGGACGCGATTTCGGGCAAATACATCGTCTGAATCGAGTCGATCACCATAACCGACGGCGAAAGCTGCTCCATCCGCTTGGAAACGCCGTTTACATCGTTTTCAGAGAGGACGTAAAAGCCCGCGCCGCTCGCGCCGAGGCGATTCGCGCGCATTTTGATCTGCCGTGCGGACTCCTCGCCGGAGACGTAAAGTACAGTTTCGCCCGCATCTGCGAGATTGGCGCACACCTGCGTAAGCAGTGTCGATTTGCCGATGCCCGGATCGCCGCCGACCAGCACCAGTGAACCGGCGACCAATCCGCCGCCGAGTACGCGATCGAGTTCGCCGATTCCGCAACTCCGGCGTTCGGAGTTTTCATCCGGGATCAGGTCGACACGCAGCGCTTCCGCGTCCGGCCGTTCCTGGCGCGCGGCGGATTTTCTTTTCGGGCAGCTTGCTTTCCGGCGCAGCCTGCTGCTCCTCAAGCGTATTCCAGCTGCCGCAGTCCGGACATCTGCCGAGCCAGCGCGGGGTTTCATAGCCGCACTGACTGCATACGTACATTGTTTTTGCTTTTGCCATAACGCACCTCAAAAGCCGTCGAACTGATTGCGCGGGTCTTTGCTGCGGCGCTTTTCACCGGTATCGTCGAGAAATTCAATTTCGAGCTTGTCGAAAGGCGCTTCCTCGATAAAATTCTCCGGCAGGAATGCTGTGCGGCGAAAATCGGCGTATTCACGGCGATGCTTTTCCAGCCACATTGGGCACGGAATATCGAAATCGCGGCAAATTTCAACCAGCGAACACTCTTCGTCGCCCCATGCGCAGTCGATTGTCGTTTGACGGACGATGCGATGATGCCTGATAATCCTTGCCCAGAGACGCGACATGGGGATTCCTCCTCGTTATTCTCCGCCCGTGACGTCCGTCGGGACGGAATTCAGATAGTATGCGATGTGCACGTGAACGCCGAGCGCTTCCTCAGCGAGACAGGTTCCGGCTGCGGAAATTACGTCTCCGCGCGCCACGAACTGCCCGATTTCGACCAGCTCCAGCGTATTCAGCGACGCATAGCGCGCGATTGCGCCGTTTCCGTGGTCGATCACAATCGTATTTCCGTACAGCGGATCATACGCCTTTTCGCGCACCGTTCCATCGGCAATCGCGAGCACCGCTTCGCCGTCCGCGCACGCGAAATCGACCGCAGGATGTGCTTGCCATTGATTCAGCGTTTCAGACCACGCAAGCGCGTCTGCGGAAAACGGCGCGACGATCACTCCCGTCGGCAGCAGCGGTGGAATCGGCGGCTCCTCGGTCGGCGCCGGCGTAATCTGAACGGCGACGGATTGCCCCCGCGGGATTTCAGCCGATTTTGCCGACTGCGCGCGCATATCGCGATAGCGATACGCCGCCGTGCCCAGAAACGCGAGTGCGATGATCAGAATGCCATAATAGCGAATCGTGCCCGCACGTTCGCCACACAGCGCACGGAGATTTTTCATCCAATTCAGCTTTGCGGCGTTTTGAATGAGACGCTTTGCGCGCGCGATCAGAGATTCAGCCAGTTTCTTCATATTCCATCCCTCCACGCATAGAAGTATCGGATGCGTAGAGAAATCTATACCGAAACGGGCAATCAAAAATCAGTTTCTGTGCGGCGCGCGGTTTCGATTAGAGCCGCTCGGTTTTCCCGAAGACGGGCGACCGTTTCTTTTTTCCATTGCCTGGCGACGAAGATATTCCTGGCGGCGACGCTCGTAAAGCTGTTTGCGGCGGCGCGCGAGCCTGCGGCGGCGGCTGGCGGAATAGAGGATAATTGCAAGAACCAGCAAGAGAATCACGATTACGAGCAGCACCACCAACGGATTTTCAAACACGCGCAAGAACGGGAATACATCGTAGAGCGTCAGCCTCTCCGGACGCGCTTC
>ERZ824978.2360-NODE-2360-length-16755-cov-3.807006_pt1 | contig 16755 bp, 16 predicted proteins | sample MGYA00519860_ERZ824978 | MGnify/ENA primary metagenome ERZ824978 (study PRJEB31778, sample SAMEA3449184) | human gut metagenome | biome: human gut; feature: human-associated habitat; material: faeces | place: United Kingdom | collected 2010/2012 ... | reverse complement strand
CTTTTGTGTAATCAAATTTTTCTACTGCTTTTATTAATCCCATATTTCCTTCTTGTATTAAGTCTAAGAAAAGCATTCCTCTTCCAACATATTTTTTAGCAATACTTACAACTAATCTTAGGTTTGATTCTGCTAATTTTTGTTTTGCATCTTCATCTCCCTCTAAGATTTTTTTTGCCAATTCTAATTCTTCATCATATGTTAAAAGTGGTATTCTTCCTATTTCTCTTAAATACATTCTTACTGGGTCATCTACACTTATTCCTTCGAAACTTGTATCTGTTATTTCATCTAATTTTAAGTTTTCTACTTCTTTTAAATCTTCTAAGTCTGGTTCTTCTTCAAAGTCATCTGGTAATAAATCTACACCAATTTCTTCAAAGGCATCAAAAACTGAATCCATTTCTTCTGGATTTACATCATTTAATTTTGTTGCTAAATCTCCATATGTCATTTTTCCGTTTTCTTTAGCTTCTTTGATTATGCTATTTATTTTTTCTTTATCTTCACTTGATATTTTTGTTTTTTTGCTTTCTTTTGTTTTGCTTTCTACTGCTTCATTTTTTGCTATTATTTCTTTTTCTTCTTTTTTCTCTGACATTATTTATTCACCTCTATTTTATTTTTGCTAATCTAATAATTATATTACTTAGCTCTTTTTCTAATTCTTTTTTTTGGTCATTTTCCAAATTTTTATCTAATAAATCTAAAATTTCAAATTTCCTTGTGTTTAATTTTTCTCTTTCATATGCTTGTACAACATCATCTATTGCTTTTTCTATGTCTGTTATTTCATAGTCTTCTGACATTATCATTGTTATTTGATTTTGTTCATCTTGCTCTAAATTATCAATTATTGCATTTATATTACTATTTCCTTTTTCAAATTCTTCATACAGTTTTTGAGCTATTTTTTTATTTACTTCATCTTGAAAATTTTCTACTTTTATATTTTGCCTTAATATTTCAAAAATATTTAAATCTCCCATTAATAGTAATGCTATAACTGTATTTTCTCTTCTTTTTACTGCTTCAGATATAACTTTTTCTTCTCTTTTTATATGAGTTACTACTGGTTTTGGTTTTTCTAGTACATTTTCAGTTTTCACATTTTTATATGTAAGTTTATTTACTTCTGCATATATTGCTTCTTTTGATATATCATATTCTTTTGCTATTTTTTCAATATAAACTTCTCTTTCGATTGTGTTGTTTACATTTGAAATTAATTTTGCAATTTCATTTAAGAATTTTATTTTATCGTTTGTGTTTTCTAAATTTAAATCTTTCTTTAATATTTTTACTTTAAATTCTATTATTGAAAGTGCTTTATCAACTAGGTTATTAAAACGTGCATTTCCATATTTTATTATATATTCATCTGGGTCTTTTGCACCTTCCATTTGTAGTATTCTTAAGTCACATCCCATATTTTGTAATATATCTAGTGCTCTTAATTTTGCTTTCAATCCTGCCTCATCTGAATCAAAGCTTAATATAATTTGTTCTGAATTTTTTCTTAATAACCATCCTTGTTGCTCTGTTAGTGCTGTTCCTAGTGGTGCTACTACATTTGTTATTCCTCTTTGATGAAGAGATATAACGTCCATATAACCTTCCACTATTAGTATTCTTTTTAAATCTCCCTTTTTTGCTACATTTAGTCCAAATAAATTACGACCTTTGCTATATACAACATTTTCTGGAGAATTTATATATTTAGGTTTTGAGTCATCTAAAACTCTACCTCCAAATGCAATTACTTTTCCTCTTGCATCACAAATTGGGAACATTAGTCTGTTTCTATATCTATCTATATATTGTCCTCTTTCGTTTTTATTTACTAGTCCAGACTCTAAAATTTCCCTTTCTCCAAATCCCTGTTTTTTTAGTTCTTGATATAATTCATCAAATTTACCTGAAAAACCTATTTTGAAAGATTTTAGTGTTTCATTACTTAACTGTCTCTTTTTTACATATTCTTGTGCTATTTTAGCTTGTGGTTTATATAAGTTCTGATGATAAAAATCTGCTGTAAATTCGTTTACTTTGTATACTTTTGCCTTTAGTTCTTCTCTTTGTGAATCTCCATTGTCTTGTAAAGTTGGTAATTGTATGTTTGCTCTTTCTGCTAACATTTGTACTGCTTCTACGAAGTTTATTCCTTCTATTTGAGTTATAAAAGAAAAAACATTTCCTCCTACACCACATCCAAAGCAATGGAAAATTTGTTTATCTGGTGAAACTGAAAAAGAAGGAGACTTTTCGTTATGAAATGGACATAGTCCAAAGAAATTTCTTCCGCTTCTTTTTAAATGTACATATTGTGATATAACATCAACTATATCATTTGATTGTCTAACATCATTTATAACTTCATCACTATATCTTGCCATTTTTCCTCTCTTTCCTTCAAATAAACATACTTAAATATAATATTCGACGAATTTTACATAAATCCTTCTCATTTTTTAAAATTCATAAAATAAATCATATATTAGATTCTTTCTAAATATATGATTTATTCTTATTTTGTTTTTTTCAACTATTTAATAACAACATTTTATTATCTAATTTATTAACTATTTTTGCACATTGAACAAGTTCCTTAGAAACATTCTTGCTTACATCTTTATTATTTTTATATTTCATTTTATGTTCCAAACTCGCCCAAAAATCCATTGCCATTGTTCTTATTTGTACCTCTACTTTTGCATAAACTGAATTTTTGGATAATGTTACTGGAACTTCTAAAATCATATGATAACTTGAATAACCACTTTTCTTTGGATTTGTTATATAATCTTTTTCTTTTAAAATTTTTATTCCTGGTAAATTAGTAATTAATTTTCTAATCATATATATATCTTTTTTTAATGGGCATATTACTCTTACACCTGCTATATCATTTATATTTTCTATCATTTTACTATATGTAAAATCAATTCCTTTTTTAGTCATTTTTTTAGATATACTTTCTTTGCTCTTTATTCTTTCGTTTATATGGTCAATCAAATCATAGTCATAAAACATTTTATATTCTTCTTTTAGTATCTCTAATTTGTGTTTTATTTCTTTTATTGCAATTCCATATATGAATTCTATCTTTTCATAATTTTTACTATTAAATTCTATTTTTTCATTATTAACTAAAAAGTTATTAATTTTTTCAATTTCCTTAGTTTTTGTCATAGGCATTTTTCTCCTTATTTTTTCTTATTTATTATATGCTACATTCTATTTTTTTATTGTTATCAAATGTTAATTTATTTGTGTTTTTTGTGTGAAAAAAGAAGGTAAAATTTCTTTACCTTCTTTTTCTAATGTTGCTTTTAAATGAGATTCATTCGCATCGCATTTACGATCTGTGCAATGAATTCAGAATTAGTTGGTTTTCCTTTTTCCTTAGATATTGTATAGCCAAATATTTCATTGATTAATTCTTGGTTGCCTTTATTCCATGTTGATTCTATAGCATGTCGTATTCCTCTTTCTACACGTGATGGTTCTGTATTATACTCCTTTGCAATATTTTGATAAAGTCCCTTCACAACATTATGTAATGCTGTTTCATCATTATATCCTATCTTTATTGCTTTTTTTATATAATAATATCCTTTTATATTGCTAGGAAAACCTAATCTTACTAGAATTTTTGAAACTCTCTTTTCAAAATCTTCTGTTTCTTTTATCTTTACTTTTACCGCTTCATTATTTAAATTAACATCTGACTTAGTTATTGTTACTTCAAATCGAAAAGTTTCACCTTCTTTTAATTTTTCTAGTTCTTTTGCTATTTCATTAATTGTTTCCCGTAATTCTTCTTTCATTTGCTTGTCCTCCAAATAATTAATGTTATTAACTAATTAATTATACCTCTTATCTAGATTTTGCAGGCATTTTGTTTATAAAAGTTACATAATATTTTATAAAAGGACATATTTTTTTATAAATATGCCCTTTTAGTTATTATATATATATTTTTGTGGATTAACATGTTGTCCATTTATTCTAATTTCTAAATGTAAATGTGGTCCTGTAGAATTTCCTGTACTTCCAACTGCTGCAATTACATCTCCTGCTTTTACCATCTCACCAGCTTTTACATACATTTTACTTGTATGTGCATACCAACTTTCAACCCCGTTGCCATGGTCTACCTTTACTAAATAGCCATATGAACCTGTGTATTGAGCTGATGTTACAGTTCCATCTGCAATTACTTTTATTGGTGTTCCTGTGGTTGCTGCAATATCAAGACCTGTATGTGTTGATACTCTTATTCTACTACTTACTCCATATCTTGATGATATAGTTCCTGTAATTGGTAATGTTGCAATTTCAATTCCATTTATATTAGCAATTTCTTCTGTTTTATCAACAGTTTGTGTTTTTTCAGTGACATTACTTTTTGCAACTTCTAATTCATGTGTATTAATTTCTTCTGCATTTTCAGTAATTATTTGAGTTATTGTTATATCTTGTAATCCTAATTGTTCTTTTATTGTTTCTGCATCTTCTTTTGAATTTACAGCTTCAATAATTTCTCCATTAAGTTCTAAGTTATAATATTCATATTGTATTTTCATATTTTTTTGTAAAGCTACTATAATCTCACTTTCATTTGTTTCTTTGTTTTTTTCAACTAATTTATATTCATATTTTGGAGTTTCCGTAATTTCTACTTTATTGATATTTTTTCCTTTATAATTTTTTATATTTTCTTCAATATCTTTTTCTAAATTTTCTTTACTATTAGTATAGCCTATTACTTCTCCATCTATTTTAACTTCATATATAGTTTTATATTTTATTAATACTATTGCTATAATAATCCCTAATGCAAATAAAGTTACATTGAAAAATCTTAAAATTTCTTTTGTGTAAAATTTAAGTTTTCTGTTTAAAATAAAATTCACTCTCCTTCTCATTTTTTCAATGCGATAAATATTATTATACTATATATTTTGGTTTTTTTCAAATTATGTATACTCTATTTAGGCAATTTTTTCTTTTTTCTCTCAAATTATTTTTATATTTTTCTTATTTTGTTTAAAATTGCTCATTTTTCCTTTTTTTTCCTTTAAATTTCTTGTTTTTTCTAATCTTGACATATGTATATTTTTCACAATTTACTGGATTTTTTCATATTATAGAATAAAATTGTAAGGAGGTTTTATCTTTGGCAAAGATATTAGTTTTTAATAATGATACTGATAGAATGGAGACTTATTATAGAGGTGAGTCTGAACCAATGCCTTATAATACTAATGGAACTTTAAGAGTTCGAGAATTTAGAGGTTCTAGTAAAAGTAATATTTTGTGGACTACAAAAAGAACTATGCAATCTTGGAATAGTCAAAGATATGTTTTTGGTTCTCCTATTCCTGTTGGTTTTGCTTTTAAAAGACCTTATGAAGGCGGACATGGAAATCAAAGTCAGCATTATGCTGGTACAGCATTTGATGTTGGTCAAACTTTAAGCTCTACTCAAAGAACCAGATTATATAATAGTGCTGTGAATTCAGGCATTTGGTATTATGTTGAACCAATTTCCTTGACTCCAACATGGGTACATTTTGATAAAAGATTTGGAAAACCTGCTTGTTCTACTGGTGGATTTCCTCAACTTAAAAGAGGTAGTTTGAGTAATTATGTTTGTATAGCACAAGATGATTTGAACACTCTTGGATTTAGAACAAATGGATTAGATGGTATTTTTGGTGCTGGAACTCAAAATGCGGTAATTGCATATCAAAAATCAAAAGGATTATCTGCTGATGGAATTGTTGGATGCAATACTTGGCGTTCTCTACAAGAAGATGTTGTAGGAACTGGTGCTACTAGTACAACTATAAATTAAAAACAATGGTAAATTTATTCTACCATTGTTTTTGACATTGTTTTTAAAATTATTATAATTATTCTTCTTCATCTGTTTCAGTTTCAGCAATTGTTTTTGCTACGTTATAAATTAATTTTTGTTTTGCTGGTGAAACACTTTTTATTAAATCTGTAAATTCTTTATCTAAGTAATTTTGTGAACTACTTGATGCACCATTTAAAAGGTAACCTTCTGTTACATCTAATAAACCACATAATTGGTTTAATCTTTTTAAATTTATATGAGAATTTCCTCTTTCTACTCTACTTAAAAAAGCTACAGAAATATCAATTTGGTCTGCTAAATCTTCTTGTGTCATATTTTTTGCAAGTCTAGCTTGTTTAATTCTAGAACCTATAACACTATAGTCTAAAGCCACTATAATCACCTTCCTATCTTTTTTATATAATATATCATTTAACTTATAAGTTTTGAAGATACTATTTGTTAAAAATAAACTAATATGTTATATTATATACTTTTTATAATAAAAAACAAAACTATAGCAATATTATTTTATATAAGCTAATAGTTTTGCTTTATTAATTATTTTACTTCTTTACATTTTACAACTACTCTTAATTTACTGTCATTTGTACAAGTAATTAATGTCAATTCTTTCTTTCCTCCTGTCATTTGTGTTGTACAACTTGTATCGTTTGGATCTACTGTATATACATCATATACTTTATATGTTAATGTTCTTTTTGATAAATCTGTTAATTGAATTTCATCTCCAACTACCAAACTTGGAACTTTACTAAAGAATTTTTCATTTCTATAATTGTGTCCTACAATACAGAAGTTTCCTATTTCATTTGGATTTCCACCATGATATTTAACTGGTGATATTTTCAGTAAATCTTCTGTTTCTTCTAAAGAACCTGTCTCTCCTTGTACAACAGAATAATTCAATTTTATTTTTGGAATACTTATTTTTGCAACTGTTGTATATGTACTACCTTTAGCAGTTGTCTTTTTTTCTGCTTGCACACTTTGGGCTGTTTGATTACTTGCCGTTTCTATTGCACTTGCATCTTCACCACTATCTTCTGCATCATCTAAGACTACTAACAAGATATTATCTTTTGCTATTGTTGTGTCTGTTTGTGCATCTTGTGATAATAGTTGGTTCATATCTTCTAATATTTGCTGTGATGTTTCTTCACTTTTATTTCTATCATATTCTGCATAAATATATAAAGATGTTAGAATGCATACTAGAAATATAGATATTAAGAAATCAAATTTATACATTTTCTTTTTTCTTTTTAATTCTGGTGTTATATATAGTTTTTCTGTAACTAATATTTGATTCATGCTAACCTCCTTATATTTTTTTATAACAATTTTATTATAACATATTTATTGTTTATTTCAAATACTTATTACAAATATTTTTTATATGTTATTAGAAATTTCGGCAAAATTTTCTAATGTTAATTCTTCTGGTCTTACATTTTCATTTAATTTTAATTTTTTTAATATCTCCGCTCCCTGTGTTTTGTTTTCTATCATCTTTGTATTTACTAATGAATTTAATAATGTTTTTCTTCTCTGTGTAAATGCATTTTTTATTGTTTTAAACATTTTTTCTTTACTTTCTGGTTTCACAGGCGGTTCTTTTCTTATATTTAATTTTATTACTTTTGATGTTACTTCTGGTGCTGGTATAAATGAGTCTTTTGGAACTTCTAATATTGCTTCTGCTTCAGCATAATAGTATACAGAGTATGTTATTGCTCCTGTATTTTTCTTTCCTGGTATTGCAATTATTCTATCTGCAACTTCTTTTTGTATCATAACTGTTATGCTTTCTAAGTCTAATTCTTCTTCTAGTAATTTCATTATGATTGGTGTAGTTATATAATATGGTAAATTTGCAACTATTTTTGCTTGTTTTAGATTTTCTTTTTCTTTTTGTTCTTTTATTAATGTATGTAAATCAACTTTTAATACATCTTCATTTAGTATTTCTAAATTTTTGTATAATACAAATCTATCATTTAATATTTTTAGCATTTTTGTATCTAATTCTATGCAAACTACTTTTCCTGCTTTTTCTAATAATTCTTTTGTCAATGTACCTAATCCAGGTCCTATTTCTATAACTAAATCTTCTTTTGTTATATTACTACATTCAACTATACTGCTAACTACATTTTCATTTATTAAGAAATTTTGTCCTAGACTTTTGTTGGCTCTTATGTTGTATTTGTTAATTATAAATCTTGTTTCTTCTAAAATATTATTCATACTCTCTCCTTCTAATATTTATTATTATACTAGAATTTGTTGAATATTTCAAGTTTTATACTTCAACCACTTCAATATTTTTTATATGATTAAGCCAATCTTTTTTCCCTTTTATTATTATTTCAATAACATCAAATCTAATAAATTGATTGTTATTTTTGTTTTTATATAAATAGTATCTTGCAGTTTTATACATATGTTTTCTTTTATTTATAGTTACTGCATCTTTGGGTCTTCCATATTTTGAATTTGTCCTAGTTTTTACTTCTATAAAAACTATTTCTCTTGTATCTTTTTCTTCTGCTATTATATCTATTTCACCTTGTTTTGAATAAAAATTTTTTTCGATAATTGTATATTTATTTTTTATTAAATATTTTTCTGCTATTTTTTCTCCTAATTTTCCTAAATTGTAATTGTATTTTTCCATTTCACACCCTCTTTCGATAATTTTGACCTGGCAAGGCTTCTATTTTTTCTTCCAGCTCTAACATCATTAATTTGTAACTAATATCTTGAATTGGAATATTAGATTTTTTTATTATTTCGTTTATGTGTATACTTCCATTGGTTGGTATTAATTTATATATTTCCATATATTCTTCTTTTATATTTGTATTAGTAATTTTCTTTTTTGTAGTTTTTGTTTTTTTCAATTTTAAATATTTATAATTTTCTATAATATCATTTACACTTGTAACTAAAATTGCTCCTTCTTTTATCAAATTATTTGGTGTAATACCTTTAGGATTTTCTAAACTTGATGGTATACAAAACACTAATTTTTCTTGTTCTCTTGTTAGTCTTGCTGTTACACTTGTTCCACTTCTTTTTCCACCTTCAACTACTAATGTTCCTAAAGCTAATCCACTTACAATTCTATTTCTTTCTAAAAATTTATTTGAAGTTGCTTTTTCATTTTCTTGATATTCTGTAATTATTAAACCATTATTTTCTAATATCTGATTGTATAGTTTTTGATTTTCTTTTGGATAAATATTAGAATGTCCACTTGGTATTACAGCAATAGTATTTCCATTTGCTTCAAGTGTACTAATATGAGCATATGAGTCAATTCCAAGTGCCATTCCACTTATTATCGTGATACCGAATTCTGCTAATTCCTTTGCAAATTTTTTTGCCATTTTTTCTCCATATTGTGTGCAATTTCTCGCTCCCACTATTGCAATACCTGGTGTTTTTAATAGTTTAACATTTCCTTTTAAATATAATTGTTTAGGTGGATTTTTAATTTGCTTTAAACTTTCTGGGTATTCTTTATCTTCTATTGTAATTTTCATTAAAATTTATCTCCATATTTTTTGTCTAAACTTCTATATTGAATTGCTTCTGCAATATGCTTTTCTTCTATTTTTTCTTTATTTTCTAAATCTGCAATTGTTCTTGCAACTTTTAAAATTTTATAATATGCTCTAGCACTTAATCCTAATTTTTCAAATGCAATTTCTAACATTTTTTTGCTAACATTATTTAATTCACAATATTTTTCAGTCATTTTAGGTGTTAATTCTGAGTTTGAAAATATTTTTTCTTTTTTATATCTTTCATTTTGTATTTGTCTTGCAAAATTTACTCTTTTTCTTATCATTTGAGAAGTTTCTAGTTTTTGATTTTGTTGTAATTTTTGATATTTTACTGATTTTACTTCAATATGTATATCTATTCTATCTAATAAAGGTCCACTTATTTTTCCTAAATATTTTTCTATCATTTGTTTAGTACATGTACATTCTTTTTCTGTGCTTCCATAATAGCCACACGGACACGGATTCATACTTGCTACCAACATAAAATTTGCTGGATAATTTATTGATGAATATACTCTAGAAATTGTTATAAATCTATCTTCCAGTGGACCTCTTAACACTTCAAGTGTGTTTCTATTAAATTCTGGTAATTCATCTAAAAATAATACTCCATAATGTGTTAAACTTATTTCTCCTGGTTGTGGAACTCTACCTCCTCCTACCATAGATGTTGGAGATATTGTATGGTGTGGACTTCTAAATGGTCTTTTTGTAATTATTCCAATTTGACTATTTAATTTTCCAGATATACTATGAATTTTAGTTATTTCTAAGGCTTCTTCAAAAGTTAAATCTGGTAATATTGTTGGCAATCTTCTTGCAAGCATAGTTTTTCCAGCCCCTGGGCTTCCTATTAACAAACAATTATGGGCTCCTGCTGCTGAAATCTCTAATGCTCTTTTTACATTTTCCTGTCCTTTAACATCTGAAAAGTCTAATACATTGTTTTCTGATTTATTTAAAATTTCATTTAAATTTATACTTTCATTTGATATTTGAATTCTTCCATTTAAATAATTAATACATTCTTTTAAATTTGATACTGCAATAACTTCTAATCCTTTTATAATTAAAGCTTCTCTTTCATTTGATTTTGGTAAAATCACTCTTTTAATTCCTAAATTTAATGCTTCAATACACATTGGCAATACACCGTTTATATGATTTATTTTTCCATCAAGTGATAATTCTCCTATAAAAATCGTATTTTCTAAATTTTTATTATTAATTTCTTTTAAGGCTCCTAAAACACTAATTGCAATTGGTAAATCATAACTTGTTCCCCATTTTCTTATATCTGCTGGTGCTAAATTAATTAAAATTTTTCTACTTGGGAATTCTATTCCTGAATTTTTTATTGCTGTTTTTATTCTTTGTTTGGATTCTTTAACACTTGTATCTGGTAGTCCTACTATAGAAATGTCTGGTAAGCCTCCTGTGATATCTGTTTGTACTTCTATGAGTTCTCCTTCTAATCCATTTAGTGCTATTGTTTTTATGGTTGATAACATGATTTGCTCCTTTCTTTTATAATTTGTTATTGATAAAAAATTCAAGACTATGTGAGATGAATGATGTGAATAATTGCTTTTTCGGCTTAATACATGATTTAAGAAATTCTAAATTAATTTTTTGGGACCCTTTCACTTAGTCCTCGCTAATCGCTCGACGTGAACATTCCCCAAAAAATTAATTAAGAATTTCTAAAATCATTCCAATCACACTCAAAAGCAATTATTCACATCATTCATCTCACATAGTCTCAAATTTTTTGCTAGCAATTACATATTTAATATATTTTTAAATTTTTATTGATTTTTCACCTTGTTTAATATAAAATATGGTTATCAAATTAAACAAAAGAGTGGTGAAAATTTTGAATAAATCCCCAAATAATAAAAAGAAAATAAATTCTAATAAAAAAATAGAAAAAAATAAACAAAAGATTTCAAAAAATACTAAAAGTAACGTTGTTAAAATGAAATCAGATTTTGAGTCACAAAACTTTATAAATATTAAAAAATTAAGAAACATATTTATTGTTGTTATTTTAATATTAGCATTGTTAATTTGTAGAATTGCATATCTTCAATTTTTTGAAGGCAGTTACTTAAAATCTTTAGCATATCAACAACAAAATATTAATCAGATTATAAGTCCTAAAAGAGGTTCTATATATGATTCAACTGGAAAAATTTTGGCTACAAGTGCTACTGTTGATACTATCACAATTAATCCTAGTAGAATAAAGAATTCTAAAGATGATTCTAAAACTCAGGAATTAAAAGAAAAAGTAGCAAAGGCTTTAGCTGATATTTTTGAATTAGATTATGATCAAACTTTAGAAAAAGTTAATAGCACTGCACAGGTTGAAACTATTGCAAAAAAAGTTGAACAAGATAAGGTTGAAACTTTAAAATCTTGGATGAAAGAAAATAAACTTACTGTTGGCATTAATATTGATGAAGATACTAAAAGATATTACCCTTATAATACTGTATTATCACAAGTTATAGGTTCTTATGGAGAAGATAAAGGTTTATCTGGAATTGAAAATGCATGGGATTCTGTTTTATCTGGTACTCCAGGAAAAATAGTAAGTTCTAAGAGTGCAAGTCAAGAGGAAATTCCAAATGCTGAAGAATCTTATATTGCAGCTGAAAATGGAAGTGATTTAACACTTACTATAAATTATAATGTTCAAACTATTGTTGAAGAATATTTGAAACAAGCTGTTGAAAATAACTCTTGTGAAAATGGTGGAAGTTGTATCGTTATGAATCCTAAAACTGGAGATATTTTAGCTATGGCTACATATCCAAATTATGATTTAAATACTCCTTTTACACCAAATGAAACTTTAGCAAAAACTTATGACAGCTTAAGTTCTAGTGAAAAAATAGATGCTATTTATAAAATGTGGTCAAATAAATCTGTTTCTGAACTATATGAACCTGGTTCTGTATTTAAAACTGTAACTTCTGCAATTGCTCTAGAAGAGAATATTACTGATACTGATGTTGAAGGAGATTTTACTTGTATTGGTTATGAAATGGTTAATGGTGTAAAAATTAATTGTTGGAAAAACTATGATCCACATGGTCCTCAAACTTTAAGAAAAGCTTTGATGAATTCTTGTAACCCTGCATTTATGCAACTTGGTGCTAGAATTGGTACAACTACATTGTATAAATATTATAAAGCTTTTGGTCTTTTTGATAAAACTGGTATCGATTTACCTGGAGAAGCAAGTTCTTTATTCACAGAGGAACAAAAAGTTGGACCAGTTGAAAGAGCTACAATGTCTTTTGGTCAAAGGCTTAGCATTACACCTTTACAAATGATTACTGCTGTTTCAGCAATTGCAAATGATGGTATTTTAATGAAACCTAGAATTGTAAAACAAATTACAAATACAGATACTGGTGCTATTACAAATATAGAACCTACAACTGTTAGACAAGTAGTTTCAAAAGAAACTTCTCAAAAAGTAAAATCTATGATGGAATCTGTTGTTACTAAAGGTACGGGAGGTCGTGGTGCTGTTGCTGGTTATTCTATAGGTGGGAAAACTGGTACTTCTGAACCAACTGATGATAAAAAGGAAACAGAAGGTTATGTTGCATCTTATGTTGCAATCTCACCAATTGAAGATACTCGAGTTGTTTTATTATTAACTTTATACAAACCAAGTGAAAGCAATCATCAAGGTGGACAAGTTGCAGGACCTGTTGTTTCTCAAATGCTAACTAAAATATTACCTGAATTAGGTATTCCTTCAAATGAAACAACATCTGAAGATGACTCTAATTTAATTACTGTACCTGATATAAGAAATAAAACAATAACTGAAGCTGAAAAAATTCTTAAAAATGCTGGATTTACAACTAAAATAACAACTTCAAATGATAAGAATAGTACACAAGTTATTGATCAAGTTCCAAAGCCTGGTGTGTCATTAGCTAAAAATTCTATAATAATGTTATATGACCAAAGTGTTAGAACTACAACTACAGTTCCTGATCTTACAGGAAAATCTGCTTCACAGGCTACTAGTGAGCTAAAGAACTTAAATTTGAATATTAGTATTACTGGAAGTGGTGTCATAATTTCACAAGATCCAGCTAAAGGTTCTAAAGTTGATGAAGGTACTGTTATAAAAGTTACTTTAAAGCCTGCTACTACAGATGTTCATTAAAGATAATATTTATTAAATTCTAAGAGGAAATTTATTTTTCCTCTTTTTTATTCCATTTTTTCGTGTTTCCAATAATTTTCTAATAATTCATCTAGTCTTTTTATATACTTATTGTCGTGTTTTGCTCTATCAATTAATTCTTGATTATCTCCTTTTAAATATGCTACCCATTGTTCTTTTCCTTCAAATTTTGTTAATTTGTCTGATTGAAATTTTGGTAATTGTATAATATTAAATTCTAATTCTTCTGCTTTTACATATTTTTCATTACATTCTATTTTTATTTTCTTGCTAAAATTCTCAAAAGAAAAATAGATAAAATCTAAAATATTTATTGTTATTGTCCTACAAAATTCTCTTTTTGTGTCATGTTCTAATTGATTTAAATGTATTTGTTCATAATACATTAATATTTTTGTTGGAATATATTTTCCATCGATAAATTGGATTCCAACATTTAATTCTTCATTATCATCTTTTGTTATTCTTACATCTGCAATGCCAAAATTTTCCTCACTTGGCAAATATTTTGCTTTTTTATATAAATATGGATTCAGCTCTATTGTTTTTATTTTTATCTCCAAAATACTTTCAATTATATCTTTTAAAATATCTATACTTTCTTTTGAATTTAATACTTTTCTAAGCACAAAATTGCTTTTTGATACAAATTTCCTATTCAATTATTATATCAGTCCTCCTTATATTAATTTTTTTATTGGGTATTTTTTAGATTTTAATTATATTAAAAATTGAAATAAATTTTGATTTAAAATTGTTTTGATTATAATATCATTTTTATATTATGTCAATATTTTTTCTATTTTTATTCAAACTTTTCATCGCATATTTCGACAAAGTCTGACATTATTTAAATAAATGCCAGACTTTTATTACTTCATCTATGCTTTCTTTAGGATTTGATGCTCCTGCCATAATTCCAACTTTTTTTATTGTTGATAAATTCATATTTTTCAATGTTTCTTCAGCATCTTTTCCATTTTCTACTAATATACTCTTTGAGCAATTTTGTTTTGCTATTTCATATAATTTTTTTGTATTCGAACTATTTTTCCCACCAATTATTATCATTAATTCAACTTGTTTTGATAATTTTTCTGTTTCTTTTTGTCTTGTTTCTGTTGCTAAACAAATCGTATTTTTTATTACTAATTCAACATCTTTTGAGATTTTTCCTTTTATCGTTTTAGTTATATTTTCAAATTTAGCAACACTATATGTTGTTTGTGATATTATTAATAATTTTTCAATTTGACTATTTTCAAATTTTTCTATTGCCTTATGAACATCATCTTCTTTTTCTATTAAAGAAAAATTTTTTCCACAGTAACTTTTTATTCCTATAACTTCAGGATGTTTTTCTGCTCCTGTTAAAATTATATAATAACCGTTTTTTTGCATATTCTTCTGCTATTTTATGTATTTTTAAAACATTTGGACAAGTATAATCTAGTAATTCTAAATTATTAATTTTAGCTTTTTCATATATATTTTTCTCTACTCCATGCGCTCTTAGTATAACTTTTGCATTTTTATCTTTTGCTTCATTTATATCTTCAATTATTTTTATTCCTTTATTTTTTAAATCTTCTATAACTTCTTTGTTATGAACCAATTCTCCTAAGCAGTATGTTTTTTTATTTTTCTTTGATTCTTCTATTGCTCCATCAACAGCTCTTTTTACTCCATAACAAAATCCTGCTGTTTTTCCTATTATTATTTCCATATTTCTTATTCCTTTTTATATTTCTTCTTTATACAAAAAAAGGGCTTTTAAAGTCCTTTTTCCATTTTATTTTGTTGCAATATAATAACCTACTCCTCTTTTAGTTATTAATATTTTTGGTGATGATGTATCTTCTTCTATTTTTTCTCTAATTCTTCTTACTGTAACATCAACTGTTCTTATATCACCATAATATTCATAACCCCAAACTTTTTCAAGTAATACTTCTCTTGTTATAACTTGTCCTGGTTGTGATGCTAGGAATTTTAAAACTTCAAATTCTCTTAATGTTAGGTCTATTACTTTGTCTCTTACTTTTACTTCAAATCTATCTAAGTCTAACTCTAAATCATTTACTTTTATTTTGCTATCTTCTTTTTCTGGTATTTCTTCTATTTTTTGTTCTTCTTCTTTTTTTAGATTTGATGTAATTTCATTTTTTCTTAGATTTGCTTTTACTCTTGCCATTAATTCTCTTACACTAAATGGTTTTGTTATATAATCATCAGCACCTAGTTCTAGTCCTACTATTTTGTCAATTTCAGCATCTTTTGCTGTTAACATTAGTATAGGAATATTTAAGTAATTTTTTACTCTTTTGCATACTGATAATCCATCTAATTTAGGCAACATTATATCTAACAACATTAAGTCTGGTTTTTCTTCTAATGCCATATTTACAGCAGTTATTCCATCTGTTGCTTCTAATGTTTCATATCCTTCTTTTTTTAAGTTATATACTAGTACATCTATAATTGCTTGTTCATCATCAACTATTAGTACTTTTTTTGCACCTTTTTCTAAATTTTCTTCCACAAAAATTCCGCCTTTCCGTAGCTTTATTTTTATATAAACTATTTATATCACAATTTTTGGGATTATACAAGTATTTTTATCAAAATGTTGTTATATTATTTATCATCGAATTTCAGATTAAATAAAATCTATTTAGCTATTTTTATTTTTTCTATTTCTTCTTTTGATAATTTTGTAATTTCACTTATTTGTGAAATTGGCATATTTATTTTCAAAAGATTTTTAGCTATTTCTAGGCAAGTTTCTTTTTTACCTTCTTTTCTTCCAATATTTATATACATTCTGTTTTCATTTCTTATCATATCTACTACTGCTAACATTTTTTCATCACCTCCATTTATTTTTTCTATTAATTCTTTTGTTTTTTCTTCTCCTATTTTTTCTCCAAATAATATTGAAGTTACTCTTTTTAATAACTCTTTATCTTCTTCTTTTGCATTTGGTATTATTTTTTCTAACATCTCTAGTGATTCTTCTGTACTTTCACTCTTTTCTAGTAACATTATTTTTGAAATTAGTGTTTTTT
>ERZ824978.2355-NODE-2355-length-16782-cov-4.405751_pt1 | contig 16782 bp, 11 predicted proteins | sample MGYA00519860_ERZ824978 | MGnify/ENA primary metagenome ERZ824978 (study PRJEB31778, sample SAMEA3449184) | human gut metagenome | biome: human gut; feature: human-associated habitat; material: faeces | place: United Kingdom | collected 2010/2012 ... | reverse complement strand
CCAAAATAGTGATGCCAAGGATCATATACATCGCTCCGATATTTACTTGACTTCCAAAAAAATAAACATTGCAATCAATGGAATCTTTTAGTTTTTCAACGACCTCTGTTGGAATGCCTTGATTTTGCATTTCGGCAAATACTCCCTGCATTGTATGATTTCGGATCAGTGACGTCCCGTAAGTGCCTGGCAAAAATGAGATTATTTTTTGAAGGCCTTCGCTAAAAGAAGAAATAGGCATATATGCACCACAGATGAAACCATACCCCGCGCTGATGATTGTACCTACCGCTGAAATTTGTCCTTGTGTTGATAAGAAAAGATTGATAATCGAAGATAATGCTGTTCCAAACAAAACAAGAAGTAAAATGTCAAGAAACAAAAAGAATATATCTGAAAGCGACATATACCAACCGACAATAGCCACGTAAGCAAGACAGATCCCCGTTGCAACAAAGCAAATAATAAGTGTTGAAAACAAGGTTGCAACATAATAACTCAGCGAAAGCGTCGCCGCCTTTACAGGAGAGATTCGTAAATCTCTTATCGTACCATTTGCTTTATCCTGCACCATTAAAAAATTAGAACAAAAAGCAACCGTTACGCACGAAACAGCAAGAATCGAGGAGATCAGCTGACCGCCTACCAGTCCCTCTATTATGTCTTCTGATAGTTTTAAAGAATCAGGTAAATTAGATGTAAAACTATCCCGATACACATTTCCAAGAAACGTTACATAAAGCACAAGCAATATAGCCGGTGTTATCAAAGAGGTAAAGAACATCCCCTTATCTTTAAAAAACAATTTGATATTTCTTTTGATAAGAATGAAAGCTGTACTCATTTTTCTGCACCTCCTACTAACGTTTTTCCTGTAACAGCAAGAAAAACATCGTCCATTTTTCCTTTTGTTATTTCGTAATCATCAAACAGCTGCGGATTACGAATGATCAATTCAGTTGCAGCCTTTGTATTCGGTACAGAAAGACGATAACCGTTTCGGATTCGCTCATATTCTATATTAAGTGCTTTAATATCCTTTTCATCTACATCATAAATTGTGATGTAATCCCCAGTATAAATATTTTTTAATTCAAGCGGAGTACCCTCTGCGGATATTTTCCCATCATCAATGATCACGACATAATCAGCTTCCGCAGCTTCTTCCATATAATGCGTAGTTAAAAATACGGTCATATCTTCAGATTTGCGAAAACCGGATATAACAGTCCAGATAAGTTGGCGTGTCTGCGGGTCAAGCCCTGTTGTCGGCTCATCAAGAATAAGGATTTTAGGCTTATGAAACAAAGCCCTTGCAATATCGATTCTTCGGCGTTGTCCTCCTGATAATTTACCAACTGTGCGTTTCAATAAGTCCTTAAAATCTAATTTTTTCGCCAGTTCCTCAAGCCGGTTCTTAAATGCCATTCCAGTAATGCCATATAAAGCGGCTCTACTTTCCAGATTATCATAGACAGAAAGGGCCGAATCCAAAACAGATGACTGAAAAACCACGCCCAGTTCACGCTTGATATAGTCCATATCCTCATCTAAATCGTGTTTATCAATAACGACGTTTCCACTATCTTTCGTCAGTTGTCCGCACATAATATTAATTGTAGTCGACTTTCCTGCACCATTGATCCCAAGGAAGGCAAATAATTCCCCTTTTTTCACACGAAAACTCAAATTCCGGACAGCGTTTACACTTCCAAAACTTTTATTAAGATTATCGATTTGAATAATATTGCTCATTCAATTTTCTCCTTACATTATGGGCATCCAGGATAATTCCCGTCATCTTCTCACATAAATATCTTATTGGTTATCGTAAAAGGCGGTTTGTATTCTCCCATATAAGCGACTCCTTTATCTTGCGTATTATCTTACGCACTTTCTTCCTCCATTTGAACTTTTCAATCCCAAAAGCTCCATAACAGCACTCCTGCCGAATACATAGTTGATACTTTTGATATTCTTTTACAGAAACTGCACCAAGTATATCGGCAGACAGAATATATCCTCATCCTTTGCAAAGTCCTTTGTATAAATAAGGTATTTATCTAGTATCCTGTCTGAGAATTTTCTGGAAAACGCATCTAAGGAAGCATGTGTCTTGTATCCGGAAGACTTCACCTCTATCGGACATACTTTGTTTTTTCTGGCCAGGATGAAATCTATCTCATAGTTTCTGCGAGTGCTTTCATTCATGAAAGTATGATAAAATAATGCATCCCCATTAGCAGTAAGTATCTGAGCTACTGCATTTTCATATAGATATCCAAGGTTCGCACTCGGTTTATCATTCAGCAGTTTTTCATAAATGATGTTCTCTGTGAAATCTCTGTCTTTAAACATCAACGTAGTGAACAATCCGGTATCACTCAAAAATAATTTGAATTTCCCCAGGTCTTTATTGTTCAACATTCCTGCATTGGGATCATTGGCATGATACGATACCAGTACTGTTTTTGAATCTTTCAGTTCTGCAATCGATTCCAGAATATTTTCTGCTCTCTCACCGTTCAAAACACTCGAAACCTGATATCTTGAAGCATTTTTATTAAGCTGTGCCGGGATCGCATCAAACAGACTTGACAACTTCCCTGTTGGATCTATTTCTTTAAAGTCATCTTCATACAGATTGAGAATATCCCTTTTTATCTGGTCTACTTTTCTGAAATTGTTCGTTTCTATATATTCATTTACAGCCTGTGGCATACCTCCTACAAGCATATACAAGCGGAAGTCTCTCATCAGTTTTCTATGGATCTGAGCTCCGACAGGTTTCCCGGAATCAAATACCTTCTTCAGCAATGGAATAGTTGTGGTATCTCCGACAGCCCATAGGAATTCTTCATGATCCATAGGATACATACTGATTTTTCGTTCCTCACTTGGGATAAGTATATCCTTCACGTTACGTTTGATCGAAATCAACGAACCGGTCTCCACGTAATCATATCTGTGATCTGCCACCAATGCTTTGATTGCCTGCCTCGCAAGGGGACACTGCTGTACTTCGTCAAATATAATCAATGATCTCCTCTCATGCAGATCGACCTTATACTGCAATTGCAGTTGGAGAAACAGATAATCCAGATCAGATATATCTTCAAAAAGTTCTTTTACGGCTTTAGATGCTCTCGAAAAATCAATAAGGATGTAACTTTCATATTCGTTTTTAGCGAATTCTTCAACAACTGTCGATTTCCCAACTCGTCTGGCTCCTTCTATCAGTAAAGCAGTCCTTCCATCAGACTCAGTTTTCCACTCTAAAAGCTTGTCATATATCTTTCTTCTGAACATAAAATCAGCCTCCATCGCAAAATCGCTATTTTTATATCCTCATTTCACTGCAAAATCGCACTTTTTTCATCATTATGTGAAGATCCTGGTTGTGGAGCTCGTGTTTCTCGTCCAGAAGCAGATTTCTGAGAAATATCTCAAGATATTCTGTGGTTTCATGGATACCTCTCTGTAAATCCGTATAATTCGCTCGAACAAGCGCATTTCTGAAATACTAGACATTTTCTGCAAAAATATCATTGGTTGCAGAAAAGCCAAGCGTTCTCAAATATTTGATAAAGAACACTGCATCTGGAACCATACTCGGCCCTGTTTTCTCCCTGCATTTTTATCTACAAGGTTCCAAAAGAATCGCTTTGATAGATTCTATGTCACTATCACTCAATCGATTTTTATTAAATGTATGTACCGCCTTATCAATATCGTTAGAACTGCCAAGAACTTCTTTGCACCAGACAGGACTATTTCCTTGAACAAAAAATGCATACCCCTCTACCCATACATAAAATCCATATTCCTCAAGATGCCTTGCAAGCAAATATACCTGCCGATTTACCTGCTTGATCGGATTTCTTACCGTTTTGGTAAAAGTGTTGCCATAAGGATCGGTTTTGCATTTTATCCAAGTATAATCATCTGTCTTGCCATAGATTGTGCCCGCGTAGTTTTTCACTTCAATGATGAAAACTCCATACTTGTTTATGATGACATTATCAAGCTCAGCTTTTCTCCCATCATAAGAAATATCAACATTTGTCAGAAGAACGTCCCCATTACGCAGAACTCTCCTGATTATGTTTATTGCAATATATTCTCCCTCACGACCCGCACGCTCTTCCGGACGTTCATACTCCTGCGAGCTACGATCAGATATGCTGTTTCCTATTATGGCTATGATTGCGATAATAATTACCACAATGGCAATGACCACAAACATACTTAATTCAGACATAATTCACCCTCTAAAGTTATTGATCATTGTAATTTAGCTGTGAGCTAGCGTAAAGGAATCCAGCAACCGCTGAAATCCCAGCATCGCTTCCTCCGGCCCTATGATACGAATCTTCCCGCCAAACTGAAAGACCCATCCATATCTGTCACCATTCCTTTACTATTACAAAACATTAACTCTGGTTTTATTATAACGGAGTGAAATCGGAAATAAATAAAAAATACTTCTGTCATATTTCCAAACTTACTTCAATTATCTCCCGGATCGGTATTTTCACACCGTCCGTCATGATCAACACATGCACATACTCATCTATCTTCTTCAGTGCTCCGGTTTTCGTCACATATGCTCCGCCGTCTTTCCTCTCGTCAGGCACGAAATATGTGATACTGACTTCCGGCTGCTCTTCTATATGCTCTAAAAGGATCCGAAGTCGCTCATTCAAACGCTGCCGTTCATCCTCCTCTAGTTCCATACGCTTGTCTGTGACTCTTGCCTCTTCCGCCACTGCTGCATCAAATCCTGTCAGTGCTGCAAATGGCGAGAACTGTGCAGCGCGGTCATGCATGGACATCTGCGGATGCGTCCGTGATACATGATGCGGATGATCGATGATATCGCTGTAATCCTTCATGCCTTATGCCCTCCGATCTGTCTGTTCCTGTTCTTTGCAGTAGCTCCCTCCTCGAGATTCATCCCTTTAAGGACAGCATTTTTACCAAACTTTTTTTTGATAGAGATCTCCGCCTCCTGCAGTTTCCGTTCCCGTTCAAGCTGTTCGGCTTCTTCCCGCTGTGCTTCCTGTCTGGCATCATAATCAGTAAAAAAATCAAGCTGTTCACATCCATCATTTTTCTCCGGAGCATCAGCTTCATCGACCACACGATTCGCAGAAATATTCATCCTGCGGACCAATAGGTCCTTATCCACTATCCGGTCATAAAGTTCCATCACTGCAGCCATGATCTTCCGGGTGGAAGATGTATATCCATCCAGGTTCGCAGTCCCGTGTGCATGCTGCGGGATCTGTCTGCCATAATGATCCGTAACGATCTTGCCGCGGTATCGTTTTCTCCGCGCCGGATCCGTCAGATTTTCCACATCATAACCTACTGTTATGACGATCTGATCCGTCACCAGATGCTTCTCCACCAGATCCAGAACCAGAGTATCCGTCATCTCCCGCATGACAAGCCTTGCCTTATCAGATTCATATGCACATTGCAGGACCTGACCTGCACCGAGGCTGCTCTTTTCCGGCTTGTACGCCTTCACATCCTGCATCGTGCAGGGCTCCCAGCCCCATGCATGATCGATCAGAAGCTCCGCATTTTTCCCGAAAAGATGATACAGCAGATCTTCATTTGTTTCCGAGTATCTGGCCACATCCCCCATGGTATACATACCGTTTGCTTCCAGCTTTTTCGCATAGCCCTTCCCCACACGCCAGAAATCCGTGAGAGGTCTGTGCGCCCAAAGCGCTCTCCTGTAGCTCATCTCATCCAGCAAGGCGATACGAACACCGTTTTCATCAGCAGGAATATGCTTCGCCATGATGTCCATCGCGATCTTTGCGAGATAAAGATTGGTGCCGATACCGGCCGTCGCTGTGATGCCCGTCGTCTCAAGGACCTCCTGTATGATCTTCTTTGCAAGGCCATGCGGGAAAAGCTCGTGCATGCTGAGATAATCCGTCACATCCATGAACACCTCATCGATGGAATATACGATAATATCCTCTGGAGCAACGTATTTCATGTAGATCCCGTAGATCCGCGTGCTGTACTCCATGTAAAGCGCCATCCGCGGCGGTGCTGTTATGAAGTCCAGTTCAAGAGCCGGATCTGCAGACAACTCCGACGAAGAAGCAGATTTTCCTGCAAAGCTTCCGCCTCGCATCCTCGAAAGTCTCCGGGCGTTCACCTCCCGTACTTTTCGTTTCACCTCAAAGAGCCGGGCACGACCCGGTATCCCATATGATTTCAAAGACGGCGTCACCGCAAGACAGATGGTTTTGTTCGTCCTGCTCTCATCCGCCACAACAAGATTGGTATCGAGCGGATCCAGTCCCCGCTCCCTGCATTCCACAGATGCATAGAAGGACTTCAGATCGATCGCTATATATGTTCTCTGGTTCAAGCTTCAGTCCTCCTTTTGTAACATTAAGCGGTTCAAGTCCTGTATTACTTTGTCTGCATCTATGCTGCATTATCTCGCTTCCGTATCCTTTACATAAATTGTGCTTCTTGAAGCACCTTCTTTTCTCAGCCAGCCGTTGTCAACCATTTTCGCCAGTATTTCTCTAGTTCTACGCTGTTTGATGCCAAGAAGTTTCATCGCCTGTGCCGTTGTAATGCCGACATTTTCCGTTACATACTTATAAATTTGCTGTTCCTGTTCATTTGCCGGCACTTTATCGGCGGTTTCCCGGCGGTTTAACGGCGGTTTAACGGCAGTATTAGGGTCACCAGTGCCGTCAACCTGTCCTCGATAAATATTGATACGCAAATCAACTTCACCACCAATAAATTCCGGCTCCCGCAGTCCAGCAGCTTTTACTTTATCAATAATTCTCGGAATGCCACTTCCCCAATGCTCGATTAAATTCATATAAGCAAACGCATGAGCAAGGGCTTCATTTCTGATTTTGGAATAGCCTTCTTTCATACGCTCCATAGTTTGTCCCATTGGCAACTTTCCTGGAGAAGTAATTTCCAATCGGTCGTCATATACCGCAACCTGTATCGTACCATGATCCAGATAACTGCGATGTACCATGGCGTTAATAATCAACTCACGAATGGCATCCGGTGGAATTTCATAAATATCCTGTCGATAGATTCCCACAATGGTAGCCCCCAGATGAATATTTCTCAGAACAAACTGAAATGCTTCATCTATCTGCTCCCAAAGCGGACCGGTATATTCTCTACGGTCAACAAATACCGCTTTCGTTGTACCTTTGAACACGCCACATTGCGTTGCAACATGAAGTCCTCCGTTGCCGGTTAAAATAGCAAAGGCATTGGACGGATAATCTTTCCCATCACGCTCAATCAAAACTCCCCAAGAGCGCAGCTGTTGTCTGCCAACATCTTTGATGGATGCTTTCTGCTCATCATTATGGGCATTCTTGACTGCCTGTTCTTTCATCGCTTTGCAAAGAGCATCAATATCTTCATCCGTGATATTCAGTTCCGTACACAAAGCCTGATCGTAGTAGCGGCTACTGCCCTCAAACAGCAACTCCTTTACCATATACTCGTCAGCAAGGCGGGTAGTTCCTGCAACACGAACATATACACCGCCATCTCTGCCAAGAGCTTTGATATAATATGGGCGCTGTCTGCCCTCAGAAACCTCTACCACAATAACAGTTTTACCTTCAACCGTCTGTAAAGTAATATCTGGGATAATCGCCGGTTCACAGCTGTCTGATACAGCATTGGCAATGGCATCCATTTTCTTAAACACCTCTTCCTTGTCAAAGCCAACAACCTCTCTAGTTTTATCGGCAATTCCAAAAATGATTTTTCCTCCGGTTCCATTTGCAAAGGCAACCACAGACTTCATATATTTAATACTTTTCTCCGGCAAGTTCTCTTTAAACTCCACATTCTTCGATTCTCCTGCAAGAATTTCTTCTATGGTCATCATAACACCTCGCTCTCAATTGCCATGCAGTACATAGCTTTTTTAGTTATTGCTTTGTCTGGATCTATCCAGTTCCTTCTTCCGAATCCATTTTTGTTCTTATGTAATAACTTCCTTTTCTGTCGCCCAATTCATTAACAAGGCCCATTACAACCAGCTCTTTCACAAGTTCTCGCGTTCTGTTTTTTTATCCGATAATTTCGCAAATTTCTTCCAGTTTATATTCTTTGCCAGTCCTCATTTTAGTTTGAATTTCTTGCAATTGCTGTTGCGTTTTTGCTGTCGCTTTTTTATTGTCGCTTTTTGTTGTCGCCTTTTTATTAAACGACAATATCACAAATGAATGATGCCTGTTGCGGTATCCATGAACCGATTCCATATTCAACTGATTTACGAACAACGTCTCAATCACATTCATATCCATAGTGTTTTCAGTCTGATCCCGAAGCATTGCTTTCACTTCAATGACCGCACACCGATAATCACCTTCCCAGTTTCTGCGATAAGTATTTTTAAAGATATCATCATTCAGATAAACTGGCTTTTCTTCCCTTTTGGCCATCAGAACATAGACGACGATAATGACATTGTCAGTGTTCTCCTTTCAATGTATCAATCCTGCAAACATTCTATCACCAGTAAACATTAATAAGACACTTTAATTATCACTAGCAGAATTATAATTTTTCATTCTTCATTTCATCAAACATTGCCTGAGCCAACGCACTCATAATAGCACGATACTTTCCAGCATCCTCAAACAATTTCGTGTATGTTTCCGTACTTTCAACATACGCTTCCTGTGCTGCATCATCGAACAGCTGTGGGAAAATATTCTTTTCAAAAATCTGACGACCATCTGTCTTTGCAGCTTTCATCAGCTTTTTATTGTTCTTCAATTTCTGATGTAACGCCGTAATTACAACCTTGTCACCATCAGTAAAATTCCCTACATACTGCTGATTGATTTTCTCAATGACCTGTTCCAATGGACTGAGTGTCTCAGACATTTTCACAGGCTTTTTCAACTTAGCAGGTTCATAAACACCCTTTTCTTCTTTCACAAGACCAATGGAACCTTCATAAGTTTTCTCAAGATTGTAATACTCAAGTTTCACTCTGTCACCAAGGTCAAACGGTGTTGTTGGGTCAGCTGGTATAACCTTTGCCAAGTAAGAGCAGAAGATATATTCATCATGCATCTGCTTATCAAACATACGTGCAATCTGTGTAATATATCCATACCATTTCACAAATGTTCTGCAAAGTTTACGGAACTGGTATCTTTGTTCCTGATTCAATGCGTTGTACTTCTGCTGAATCGGTAACAATGCATTTGTCACCGCTGCCTGAATCTTATTCGCCTTGCGTTTATCCTCATCGAAATAGATTTTATTTACCTTTTCGATGTCAGCATCATCATAGATTTTAAAAGCACGCAACATCTTTTGTGTCTTGTAAATCAAATCAGTATTGATTTCCTGAGACAATGATGTTTCCTGATAGAACGGCTGGAACGCTTTCAAAATATCTTCTTTTGTATTCACAAAATCAATGATGAACGTATCCTGTTTATCTGGATGTGTACGATTCAATCTGCTCAGTGTCTGAACAGCTTTTACACCACGCAGTTTCTTATCAACAATCATTGTATGAAGCAATGGTTCATCAAATCCGGTCTGATATTTCTCAGCTACAATCAGAATATTTCCTTCATCATGGAATACCTGTTTTGTCTGTGATTCATTCACACCGTTCAGCTTGCTTTCTGTCCATTCAACATCCTTCTGGTCATCAGGATCTTTGATAGAACCAGAGAACGCAGCCAGGATTTCCACATCATGATAACCATTTGATTCCAAATAGTTCTTAATCTCATGATAGTAACGAACCGCAGCAAGTCTCGATGATGTTACAAGCATCATCTTTCCTTTTCCCTTGATTTTCTGCTTCGTTACATTACGGAATGTCTCAACAATAATCGCTGATTTTTGCTGAATGTTATACGGATGCAGCTCTTCGTATTTCTTGATTGTCTTCAATGCTTTTGACTGCGGAACATCAGGATTATCCTTTGTGTTCTTCGCAATCTGATAACAGGTTCTATACGTTGTATAGTTCTGAAGAACATCCAGAATAAATCCTTCTTCGATTGCCTGACGCATCGAATATACATGGAATGGATGATAAGAACCATCATTCCATTCTGTACCGAACATCTCTAATGTTGCACCCTTTGGTGTTGCTGTAAATGCAAAGAATGAAAGATTCTTATGCTTTCCATGAGCAATCATTTCACGCACCAGACGGTCATTGTCATCCAACAATTCATCTTCGGCTTTCCCTTCCAGTTCCGCATACTCTTTCAGAGCATCCGACACATCTGCAAGGGCAGCCTTCAATTTCATCGCAGAAGAACCAGTCTGTGAAGAATGAGCTTCATCCACGATAATCGCAAATCGCTTATCTGTTGTATCATCCACTTCTTCATAAATGACCGGGAATTTCTGCAATGTTGTTACAACGATTCTCTTTCCGGCGTTCAATGCATCCTTTAAATCCTTAGAGGATTTCTTTTCATCAATCGCACATACACTGCCGATTGTATGGTCAAATCCTGTGATTGTTTCCTGTAACTGTGCATCCAGATTACGTCTGTCAGTTACAATAACAACCGATGTAAATACAGGTTCATTATCATCATTATGCAAGGATGCCAGACGATACGCTGTCCATGCAATAGAGTTTGATTTACCTGAACCAGCTGAGTGCTGAATCAGATAATTGTTTCCTGAACCATTCTCACGTACATCAGCAATCAGTTTACGCACTACATCCAGCTGATGAAATCTAGGAAAAATCAGACGCTTCTTTGTAACATTCTTTCCATCTTTCTTTTCGGTATTCACCTCAAAGCTGATGAACTTCTGGATAATATCCAGCAAGCTATCTTTCTGTAATACATTTTCCCAGATATAAGATGTCACATAATTATCATCTTCTGCCTGCGGATTTCCGGCACCACCGTCATTTCCGGCACCGTTGGAACCCTGATTGAATGGCAAGAAATATGTATCTGTGCCTTTCAGTTCCGTAGTCATCCATGCTTCATAAAGGTCTACTGCAAAATACGCCAGAATACGATGATTCTGCCAAAATGCAGGTTCCCTCTGGTCACGGTCATACTGCCACTGCAATTTTGCATTGTCCACGGTCTGACCTGTCAGCTGATTCTTTAACTCAATCGCAACCACTGGAATACCATTGATTGCAAGCATCATATCAACTGAATTGTTGTTCTGCTCTGAATAGTGCCACTGTCTGATGCACTGACACAAATTCTGCTCATATCTTTTTACAGCAACATCATTCAGCGTGGATTCCGGCTTGAAATAGCAAACCTTAAAATCCATTCCACGATGTTTAAAACCATGTCGCATGACAGACAGCAAGCCATCCATCTGTACGGCATCTTCAAAACATTTATAAAACTTCTTGTATGGGTCAGAGTTGCACTGTTTTTCAAAACGCTGCCACATAATCGGCTGGGTTGCTTTCACAAACCCAACCAATGTATGAATATCCAACGCCATACCAGAAGATGAGGTATATCCAGCATCTGCCCCTTTTTCATATCCACCGGCAGGTGAGATAAGAAAGGCTTCGATATTGGATTCAAACTGTTTTTCATTTTCAGCCATAGGTTATACCACCCTTCTTTTTCCTGTTACCACTTCGTAAATCAGTGATTTCTTGTATGCTTCAAGGTCATTGATAAGAGATTCTTTTTCGGTGATGAGAGAATCAATCTCTGCTGTTCTTTTATCGAGAAAATCTGCAATCTCCTTCTGTTCTGCTTTAGGAGGCATCGGCAACTTAAAATTCAAGAACATATCTGCAGGCAAACGCCAACGCCCCATTCCAGCGACACCATGTCCTAAACCATAATAAATTCTGCATGAATAACAATTTTGCATCACATATTTATAATACGGTGCATAAATATCTTCATATCCTGTCGGAACAAAAACTCTGTAATCAGGACTTGTAACACCGTCATATTCAGAAATATCCAACCAGCCTGTAAGCAAATCCATATGGTTCATTGCAAAATCACCTTTATTTACAAGCTGATAATTTGAATAGTCTGCTGCAAACTGACCCTTGCCACCAAACACTTTGGGAACAATGCCTTTCTGTGTGATAGAGAGCACTATATATCCTTCTTTTCCAGCAATATCTTTTTTGATTTTGAACAATCGTTTTGTAATGATAATCTTCCAATTATCAGGGACTTTACCAATCCAATCAACATTACTGTCTTTTACAGCATTGTTGTGAATACCATGTGTAACTGCATCATTCACAGCCGCAATTCGCAATTCCTTATATTCATCAATACTTGCCTTTGCTTCTGCAATGATTTCATCAATTTTGGAACAAGTTTCGTCCAAATAATCGGCAATGGCTTGCTGTTCATCTGACGAAACTTTCAAATATGGAATATTTAACAAGTCTTTTGCATTAAGCGCACTACGAACACCGTCACCACCAATATGATTGAATACTTCATTCATCCACATTGATAAAAAATAATATTCACCATAACGAGGATTCATATCTTTACGATGATGCAATACAATGTATGCAGGCGAAACAATACCTGTGTATGGTGATAAACCAACCCTACTTGTAGATACATTCGCAAGGTCAATAAGTTTGAAAACAAGTTCATGTTCTTTCAGAATTTGATACCCATCAAACTTCTCAGGCTGAAGACCATCGCCTGCATCTTTAGAACGCTTAATTACACCATTAAGAGTAAGTGCCAAACGCTCATAATCATTGACCTTATCTCCAACAATCGTTTTTGTAGCATAAAATTCATGCTTAACCTTACCAACACTCCACTCTTTTGGAACATTTCCTAACCACTGCACACCACTATCTTTCATTTCCGTTTCAGGTCTAATCATTGCCATAATCATTCACCCCCGAATAAATCATGCAATTTCGCCATCAAGCTCTTTTCATGTTCTTCAATACGTGCTGCAATCACATCTGACGGTTCAATCTGCTTATATTCATAGAATGTTTTGGTGAACGGAATCTCATATCCTACTTTTGTTTTGGCTTTATCAATCCAAGCCTGCGGATTATACGGAATGACCTCACGTTCAAAGTAAGCATCAATATCTTCTGCAAGCGGCACATTCTCTGTATCACGTTTTGATGTATCGGCTACTGGTTTCTTTTTCTTCATGACAACATTGCCATCTTCATCCAGCTTTGGTGTCTCCACTACAATCTTGTTATAACCAAGGTCAATGGCATCCATGACCTTACTCTTTACAATGATTACATTGTCATTTTCATCTACGCCATTGTATGTACCATCTACATATGCACCATACGCTTCAATAATCAAATCACGGCAAGCCTTTGTAATATCCACCTTTTTATCACCAATATTCTTACGTCTACTGGATGCACAAGCAGACGCATCCAATAACTGTACTTTACCCTGATGTACAACTGGCTTATTTTTCATTACAATCCAGATATACGTTGCAATCGGTGTATTGTAAAAAGCATTTCCCGGCAACTGTACAATCGCATCCAACCAATCATTCTCGATTAAATATCTACGAATCTCAGAAGAACCAGTACCTGCATCTCCAATATACAATGGGGATCCGTTCTGGATAATTGTCATCTGACCATCATCTTTTAATTTTGCAAGACCATTTAGCATAAATAAAAGCTGACCATCTCTTTTGTCTGGAAGTCCTGGTGCAAATCTTCCAGCTATGCCCTTCTTAAATTCAGCTGTGACTTCTTTTTCCTCACGTCTCCAGGGAATACCAAAAGGCGGATTGCTGATAATATAATCAAACTTATATCCGCTAAACTTATCATCAGATAAGGTATCACCAAACTGCATATTGTTAGGATCACCACCACGGATTAGCATATCAGCCTTTGCAATACCAAATGTAAACGGATTGAATTCCTGACCAAATACCGTAACGTCTGCATCTGCATCCATCTGTTTCAATCTTTCTTCCATGCAGGTAAGCATCTGAGATGTTCCCATTGCCATATCATATACGGTTTTAGAAATACCCTCACCTGTAAAAACAGACTTATCACCAGATACAAGAAGATCGCTCATCAAATAGATGATGTCACGGCTTGTAAAATGTGCTCCGGCTTCTTCGTTATAAGATTCAGAGAATCTACGAACAAGATTTTCAAACACATATCCCATATCAACCGCACTGATTTTCTCAGGTGAAAAATCGCCCTTATCTGTACAGAAATCAGAGATTACCTGATACAGAAGACCCGCTTCTTCCATGTGCTTAATCTGAGAGTCAAAATCCATACGTGCAAGAATATCCTGAATATTATCAGAGAATCCATTCAAATACGCCTTAAAATTATCTACGATATTTTCAGGGTCAGCAATCAATGTCTTGAACGTAAATGGACTTGTATTGTAAAACTGATAGCCTGATGCTTTACGCAGGAAACCATCTTTTACAGCCAGCTTTTCTACTTTCTTGTATGTATCAAGAACTGCCTGATGTGTTGGCAATAAACAATCATGGAAACGCTTGATTACTGTCATCGGCAGAATAACAAGACCATATTCATGAGGTTTATATGCTCCTACAAGGTCATCAGCAACAGACCATACAAGAGCTGCTGTATCGTTGGAATTTTTACCAACGCTTGTAATTAACTCATCACTATTAGACATACTATTTCCCTCTTTTTTATCATATCATTTTACACTTCAATTTATTAAAGACACATCGATCATTCTCCTATAGGAATCCACCGCTTCCTCCGGTCCAATGATCCTTATCCCTCCACCGAACTGGAACACCCAGCCATAAAAGGTCGGGCTCAGGTCTACTGGGACTTTTGCAAGGAACTTTTCTTCTGAAAGTTCCTCAGTCTCCAAATCAAGACCAAAGCGGTCGATCACGTATTTCATCAGTGCCGTGTCACATTCGAGTTCCACGGTGGTTTCTTCACCGCTAAACATCTGGAACACCTTATTGGAGTATGCTGATACATCGAAACCCTCAGGTTTTGGTACAGCATCTTCTTCCATTATCTTCGGTGTTTTCATCCTGTCGATCCGGAATGCCGTGACTGTCTCACGCTTATCAGAATATCCGAGGACATAATAGTAATCCTCGTTCCAGTAAAGCACATATGGACTGAGGATATAGACTTCACCATCGTTTCTCAGGATCTTCTCTTTCCTGCCGTTGTACTCCGTATACTGGAAGCTGATCTTCTTTTTCCGGTTTATAGCTTCCGTTATGGTATCGATGATGTAATACAGCCCTTTATTATCGGCTTTCGTTTTTCCGATGGCACGCACATGCCTTTTCAGCTGCTCTCGCTGCTGCATACCTGCCAGTGACATGATCTTTTTTGTGAGCCGTTTGCTTTTCGTTTCCGATATGAACCTTGCCGACGACACTGCATCCAGTAGCATTTTCAGCTCCGGTATCTCGAATGTACGCTCTCCCCAGAAGTATTTATTGGGAGAGCTTTTAACTACCACGATATCGTATCCCATCGATATCAGCAGTCTGAGATCACTGCGAAGTGTCTTCCTGTCTATCTGAAACCCTTTCCCTGCTAAATAGTCTATGATTTCCACTGTGCTGACAGGATGGCTTTCATCCGTCGTTTTATATAACAGCTCCAGTATCAGGAGCATTCTTTTCTTCGTGCTGCTTGTATCCATTCCAAATCTCCCCAAACTTTGCATTTTCAAGCTGCCCGGCTGTTATCTCCTATAAAGAAAATTATACCATAGACTGATGATCTATACAAATCAAAACGCCTCAAAACCCAGGCAAACAGGGGAACTGATTCCCCATCTTTGCCCTGTATCATCTTTTTATCCCAGAATGACCTGTTCGAATGCTTTTTTGCATTTTCTCCAGACATTCCCTTGATGTCATGATCCCGTGCATCATGACGTCATTGTTCTTTTGGGTTAAAATAAAACAGCAGTCGTTTTTCTTCGACTACTGTTTTCTTCGATGTAAATGTTATTCAGTTTTTCTAATGTTTGAGACCGCCCATATCAATTACCTCAAACTTATTTATAACACATTACTTAAATAAGTTTTTTCTCACTATCTCTTCTTAATAATCCATTCCACATGCATAGGCTCTTTCAATCAATGCACGGTCATTAACCACTGCATCATAGAAGCGGAATCCACCAGAGAAGTTATACGTTTCATAACCATTCCCTTCCAGAATACGACTGGCTATATAACTGCGCAGTCCACTCTGACAGATCAGATAAACCGGTTTTCCCTTTTCGATCTCTTTGATACGTTCCCTCAGTTCATCTACAGGAATGTTTTTAAATCCCTCAATACACCCTCTGCTGAATTCATCCACAGTTCTTACATCCACCAGCACAGCACTTCCATCTTTGGGAATCGTATCCACATCCTCCAAATGCCACTGTTTCAAGATTCCTTTTTCTATGTTGTCTACCATGAATCCAACCATATTTACAGGATCTTTTGCAGAGGAGTAAGGTGGTGCGTATGCAAGATCAAGATCTTTCAGCTGGCTTGCCTTCAGCCTTGCATGAATCGCTGTTGCCAGCACATCAATACGTTTATCAACCCCTTCATATCCAATAATCTGGGCACCGAGCAAGCGATAAGTCTCTTTTTCAAAAACCACCTTCATGGTCATCACTTTGCCACCAGGATAATAGCTGGCATGACTCATAGGAGAAAGAATTACTGTATCTACATCTAATCCTGACTTTTTGGCATTGGTTTCATTGATACCTGTAGTGGCTGCTGTCA
>ERZ824978.2352-NODE-2352-length-16790-cov-3.770541_pt1 | contig 16790 bp, 13 predicted proteins | sample MGYA00519860_ERZ824978 | MGnify/ENA primary metagenome ERZ824978 (study PRJEB31778, sample SAMEA3449184) | human gut metagenome | biome: human gut; feature: human-associated habitat; material: faeces | place: United Kingdom | collected 2010/2012 ... | reverse complement strand
CATATCTGATTCTGATAATATAATGTCTGCATGCTGATCTAATACCCCAAAATTGTCACCTCGATACTTTCTGATCTCTAGTTTTTAAAGCTGTGGATTGGTGCTGGAATTCTTCCACCACGATTTACGAATGCATCGCATGAGAATTCATTTACTGGCATGATTGGTGCATATCCAAGTAATCCACCGAATTCTACCTGATCTCCAACATCTTTTCCAATAGCTGGAATGACACGAACTGCAGTTGTCTTCTGGTTGATCATACCAAGAGCCATCTCATCAGCGATAATTCCTGATATGGTTGCAGGTGATGTATCACCAGGAATTGCTATCATATCAAGACCTACTGAACATACACATGTCATGGCCTCAAGTTTCTCAAGAGTTAATGCTCCTGCGGAAACTGCATCGATCATTCTCTGGTCCTCAGATACAGGGATGAATGCACCGGAGAGTCCTCCGACGTATGATGAAGCCATAACTCCACCCTTCTTAACCTGATCGTTGAGGAGCGCAAGTGCTGCTGTTGTACCAGGAGCTCCGGCGTATTCAAGACCGATCTCCTCGAGAATCTCACCTACACTGTCTCCGACTGCAGGAGTAGGGGCAAGTGACAGGTCAACTATACCAAATGGTACGCCGAGCATCTTGGATGCCTCTTTTGCAACGAGCTGTCCAACTCTGGTTACCTTGAAAGCTGTCTTCTTGATGGTCTCGCAGAGTTCCTCAAAGTTTTCTCCTCTTACCTTCTCAAGGGCTTTCTTTACAACACCAGGGCCGCTGACTCCGACATTGATGACACAGTCTCCCTCGGTAACACCGTGGAATGCACCGGCCATAAATGGGTTGTCATCAGGTGCGTTACAGAATACTACAAGCTTTGCACAACCGATGGAATCTGCTTCCTTGGTGAGCTCGGCAGTGTCTTTGATCATCTCTCCGAGAATCTTGACTGCATCCATATCTATACCGGTTTTGGTTGAACCTACATTTATGGAGCTGCACACCTTTCCTGTGCTTGAGAGTGCTTCAGGAATTGAACGGATAAGAAGCTCATCAGCAGGAGTCATGCCCTTATTTACAAGCGCTGAATATCCTCCGATGAAGTTGACTCCTATGGTGTCTGCAGCCTTGTCAAGAGCCTTTGCGATCTTTACAAAATCTCCGGTGGTCTTACATACGGAACCACCAACCAGTGCTATAGGTGTTACAGAAACTCTCTTGTTGACGATTGGTATACCATATCTTCTTGATATCTCCTGACCTGTTGATACAAGATCCTTGGCATATGTTGTTATCTTGTTATATATCTTTGTACATGTATCATCCACATCTGTGCCTACACAATCCAAAAGACTGATTCCCATTGTGATGGTACGAACATCCAGATTCATGTCTGAGATCATCTTATTGGTCTCGATTACTTCATTTATGCTAATCATGTATATCCTCTTTTCTGTCTGTCAGACTGTATATTATTAGATTCTGTGCATTGTCTCAAAGATCTTCTCGTGCTGTACCTTTATCTGTACTCCAATCTCTTCTCCGATCTGTCCGAGCTCTGATGCGATGAGCTCTGTTGATTTGGATGACTCCTGTGTATCAACCACCATCATCATGTTGAAGTACCCTGCAACTATAGTCTGTGATATGTCAAGTATATTGATCTGGTTGTTTGCCAGATATACACATACCTTAGCTGTGATTCCCACGCTGTCCTTACCTACTACAGTTATGATTCTCTTTTTCATTTCATTTATCCTCCTTGTTGATGATGGAGCCTGTACATACAGAACCCATCTTTATTCACTCCTAAAAATCAGCCTATGCCTCTATGGCAGCCATAGGCATGTCTCTTCTGGCTACTGCCAGCCCAAATTCCCTTACATCGTTGGCGTATGAATTGTTTTCAAGCTCCAGCTTGACTGTCTCGTATGCCAACTCTTCAAAATTGTTCTCCTTGCTCAGATGTCCCAGAAGGATACCCTTCACATGGTCATTCAGAAGTCTGTATATGAGCTGCCCTGACAATTCGTTGGACAGATGACCATAGTTGCCAAGGATTCGTCTCTTGAGATAATAAGGATATGGTCCTGCCTCAAGCATTCTGACATCATGATTGGCCTCAACTACCATTATATCTGAGTTGTCAAGCTTATCTACAATATAATCATTATAATTGCCCATATCAGTCGCTATGGACACTTTTTTGCCATCTCCATATAGGCTGTAGCATACCGGATCCGCTGCGTCATGCCAGATGGATGACGGATCAACGGTTATATCCTTTATCAGTATCTTTTCATCAGGACGGATCTCATGAAACAGTCCCTCATCGATACTGCCAAGGGAGGTCATCTTCTTCATCTCAGCTATGGTTCCTGCAGTGGCATATATAGGAACACCGTGCTTTCTTGCCAGAACACCTATGCCCTTCACATGATCTATATGCTCATGCGTTACAAGAACACCATCGAGTTCAGACGGCTTTATTCCCTCATCCTTAAGGGCGTTTTCAACCCTCTTGCAGCTTATGCCTACATCCACAAGAAGATGGGTATCGCTATTGCCGACGTAATAGCAGTTACCGCTGCTACCGCTTGCTATACTTAGTAATTTCATAATCTACTCTTCTGTTGTAATTTATTTGTACCATGTGACTGTGCGGTCCATGGTCTGAGATCCATATGACTGTAATATCTTCTGTCAAAGCCCTCAAGCTCACCGAGATTCACAGCAGTCAGGGTCTCTTTAAACGCATATATTCTATCAATAAAACTCTTATCAATCAAGCACTTATGTGCTCCGTGCAGGGATGTATTTCCTGCAAATTCTGATTTCCCCTGAAAACTGTCCGGAAAAAGTCCAAGGCTTACCGCACTTGATATATTAAGACTGCACCCGAAGCCTCCTGCCAGATATACACGTGATACGTCCTCTGCCGTTATCCCCGCCATATCCATGAGGGATTCTATCCCTGCACATATGGCTGCCTTTGCAAGGAGAAAGCTTCTGATCATATCCATGTCAATTGTCACTCCACCCGCAAGTCTGTAGCCTCCGTCTATATACTGATCAACTAGGACTCCATCGTCATTCACTATGTGTAGCAAATTAAGTCTGTTCAGCAGATCAAAGGCTGTGGTTGGAGCTGAAACACCTCTCCTCAGCATTCCCTCAAATGCCGGACCACATGCACATGAGGTGGCATAACCGATGCCCTGCTTTGCAAGTATGAGTTCTCCGTTTGTTCCGAGATCTGCAAACAACTGATATTTGTCAGACCTGTCAATGTTACAGACGACTGCACCGCACAATGCGTCAGCTCCAACAAATGCGCTGAGGTTAGGAAGACATGTGACTTCCGCACTGCAAAATCTTTCATCATCAAAGAAATCCTTCCCTGATACTGTTATACTGTCAGGATTCCTGATCTCAAATGGTGCATGCCCGAGATTGTCCAGAAGCAGCCGCTCCAGTATTGCATTCATGGTGGTGTTTCCGGAAATAATTATCCTTGATATATCTGCAGGGGCATCCCCCATTCCGGCCAACTCTGAGGAAATCCTTGTGACTACTGAGCTTCTGAGCTTTGTCAGTCCATCTTCTGTGGAGCCTGTTCGGATCCTTGATATGACATCGCTGCCATATTCAATTTGCGGATTCATAAATCCACATCTGTCCGTGACACTTCCATCAGACATATCTATCTGTTCTATGGCGATGGTGGTGGTGCCTAAATCTATAGCTATGCCTATACCACGACCATCGCCATTATATACGTTGTTGGATTCATCAGCACCCTTGTACGAAGCAAGGACTGACATGTTATCCTCACCTATGGTTATCTGTATGTTATCAGTGATAGTGTAGGTACAGCTTTTTACCGTGCCCGCACCTTTTACATCCACCAGACATCTCTGACACTTTCCAAGACCTCCGCAGTTTCCACTGAACACATATCCGGCGCTGCACAGCACCTTGAACAGATTGTCACCGCGTCTGCAGGCAATTATTTTGTTGTCATTTACGGTTAAAGTGAGTTCATTGTTAATCATCGATATCAACTACAATTAATTGTATATTCCCTTTGTCATGACTTCCTTTGGCTTATAGCCCTTATCAGCAAGTGTGTTGATGATGAGCTGCTTGTGCTCAGGGCCAAATGCCTCCATAGTGATAACAAGCTCAACTGCTGAATTCCTGTTGATGGATACGAACTGGTTGTGCTCAAGCTTGATAACATTTCCCTGGAGATCAGCGATAACCTTTGAAATGTTCATGAGTGCACCCGGCTTGTCAGGAAGAAGTGTTGAAACTGTGAAGATCCTGCTTCTTGCGATAAGTCCGTGCTGTACAAGTGAGGCAAATGTTATCATATCCATATTGCCGCCCGACAGTATGCTTACGACCTTGGCACCCTTTACATCGAGATGCTTAAGTGCTGCCACTGTGAGAAGACCTGAATTCTCAACAAGAAGCTTGTGGTTCTCAAGCATATCGAGGAATGAAACGATGAGTTCGTTATCCTCTACAGTTATAATATCATCTATGTTCTTCTGTATATATGGGAAAATCTTGCTTCCCGGTGTCTTTACTGCAGTTCCATCTGCAATGGTGTCTACATATGGAAGTGTTGTAACCTTCTTGTTCTTCAGTGAGACCTGCATACAGTTTGCTCCGGCAGGCTCAACACCTATGACCTTGATGTTCGGATTCATCATCTTGGCAAGTGTGGACACACCTGTTGCCAGACCGCCACCTCCGATAGGAACAAGGATATAGTCAACGAAAGGAAGCTCCTTTATGATCTCCATCGCAACCGAGCCCTGTCCTGTGGCAACATCGAGATCATCGAACGGATGAATGAATGTATAACCCTTGTCCTCTGCAAGCTCAAGAGCGTATGCACATGATTCATCATATACGTCTCCATACAGTATAACCTCTGCGCCGTATGCCTTAGTTCTGTTAACCTTGATGAGAGGTGTAGATGAAGGCATAACGATGGTCGCCTTTACTCCATATGCTTTTGCAGCATATGCCACACCCTGGGCATGATTTCCAGCCGAAGCTGTTATCAGTCCCTTCTGTCTCTCTTCATCTGAAAGAGTGCTTATCTTGTAATATGCACCCCTGATCTTGTATGCACCGGTCTTCTGAAGGTTCTCAGGTTTGAAGTATACCTTGTTGCCTGTTATCCCACTGAAATAGTCACTGTATATGAGCTTTGTAGGGAGAACCACCTTATGTACAATGTCGTAGGCCTCCTCAAATTTCGCAAGTGTCAGTTTGTCTGTTGTGTTCTGTTCTGCCATTTGTTAATGTCTCCTTATGTAAAAATCCTTTTGAAAATCATATATGGTTGTGCACAGATATAAGTACATTGACATACATATGATCATTATATATGCCGTAGTATTACATGTCATCGCCGATGAGCATATCGATCTCGGATCTGTCCTCGTCAAAATCTGCGAACAATGCGTTGACATATTCCTGAGGGTCAAATCTCTGGAGATCACCGATCTTCTCACCAACTCCGATAAACTTGACCGGTACGTCAAGCTCTGCCTGGATCGCTATCGCAATACCACCCTTGGCAGTTCCGTCAAGCTTGGTGATAACTATACCGTCAAGCTCAGTTACATTGCTGAACTGTCTTGCTTGTTCAAGGGCATTCTGACCTGTTGTTCCGTCCAGAACTATGAGCGCCTCAACATTAGCCTCCGGATAATCCCTTGTGATGATCCTTCTCATCTTTGCAAGCTCGTCCATGAGATTCTTCTTGTTGTGAAGTCTTCCCGCTGTATCAACGAGAAGGATATCCGTATCTCTTGCCTTGGCGGCAGCCACTGCGTCGTATACAACTGCAGCGGGATCAGCGCCCTCATTGTGTGAAATTATATCAACCTGTGCCCTGTCAGCCCAGGTCTTTAACTGATCTATGGCGGCAGCTCTGAATGTATCGGCAGCAGCCATGAGAACCTTCTTGCCTCTCTGGCGGTATTGGGCAGCAAGCTTTCCTATGGTTGTTGTCTTGCCGACACCATTTACCCCGATGACCAGCACAACGGACTTCTTATTCTCGAAGTCGTACGCTGAATCGTCCACAGACATCTGGTTCTTGATTATATTGATCACAAGTTCCTTGCAGGCAGCAGGTTCTTTGATGTGTGAATCCTCAACCTTCTGCTTAAGTCCCTCTATAACCTTCTCAGTCGTCTCATATCCCATATCAGCCATGATAAATGTCTCTTCAAGATTCTCATAGAAATCATCATCTATATGGGATGCACCGAATACATCTGTAAAGCTTTCTACTATATTATCTCTTGTCTTTGCAAGACCTGCCTTAAGTCTCGCAAAAAATCCTTTTTTCTCTTTTTCCTCTGCCATGACATACCTCCTGTTTAATATCTTCTATTGTTATTTATCCAGATCGTTCTCAATAAGGTTGACTGATACGAGGGTAGATACACCCTTCTCCTGCATGGTTATACCGTACAGGATATCAGCAGCCTCCATGGTTCCCTTTCTGTGTGATATAACTATGAACTGCGTATCCTTTGTAAGCCTGTTGAGATACTGTGCAAATCTTCTTACGTTAGAGTCGTCAAGAGCCGCCTCTATCTCGTCCAGCAGACAGAAAGGTGATGGCTTCAGACTCTGAATTGCAAATAACAGTGCTATGGCGGTGAGGGACTTCTCTCCACCTGACAACTGCATCATATTCTGGAGCTTCTTTCCAGGTGGCTGTGCTATGATCCTGATACCTGTTTCAAGAAGATCCTCGGTATCAACCAGCTCAAGTGCACCACGTCCACCACCGAACAGCTCCTTGAATACCTTGTCGAACATGACCTGTATCTCCTTGAACTTCTCGGCAAACTGCTCCTGCATTGATTTTTCAAGCTCCGCAATGATATTTACAAGGTTGGTCTCCGCACTGACTATATCGTCATGCTGTCCCTTGAGAAATTCGTATCTCTCAGAGACTTCCTTGTAGTCATCTATGGCATTGACGTTGACATCTCCAAGGGATTTTATCTTGGCCTTTACTGCAACGATCTCCTTCTTTAGTGCCGGCAGTTCAGGAAGATTATCGTCCTTGAGTTCCTGGGCACTGCTGTATGTAAGCTCATACTCCTCCCACATATAGTTGCTGAGTTCGTCTGCTTTCTCAGTGTTCTTCTCGATTATCGATGTGAGCTTGTATGAGTCCTTCTCGAGTCCTGCAATCTTTTCGGAAAGTTCTTCTCGTCTGGCAAAGAATTCCTTGTGGCTCTGCTGTAATTCCTCTCTCTTGACTGAGAATTCGTTTACCTTGTCCTCGTTGTCAGCGATACTTCCGGTTCTGCTTGCGATATCTGTCTTTATAGCAGCTATCCTGTCTTCCAGCTCTGTGATCTCACTGAATGATGACTCCACGCGGCTTGTAAAGCCATCAAGTTCTTCCTTGTATTTTTCGATATCCATATTTATTCTTCGGATATTTTCTACAATGAAGTCCTCTTTCTGCTTGACGGAATTAAACTTAATCATAAGCTCAGATACCCTTGCGTTTGCAGCGGTGAGCTTATCCTTGTTCTCCTGTCCCTGTCCCTCAAGTTCTTCCACTCTTGCCTCCGCTTCAAGCCTCATGGCTTCATGCTTTTTGTTGTTGTCGGCAAGAGAATTCTTATTGTTGTTTATCTCCGTTATCTGATTATTGAGCTCTGCTACCTCTTTCTCAATCGAGACAAATACTCTTTCAGATTCGGCAAGTTTTTCTTTGACCTGGTCAATACTCATGGTCAGAGTATTCTTTTTCAGATATGCCTGCTGCAGTTCGGAGTTGTATTTGTCTATATCCTGTCTGAGCTGATCTCTTGAAGTCTTAAGTTGTGCGTCGAGAGCCGCAGCCTTTGACGCTGTTGATTTCAGGTTATCGATTTGCTCCTTGAGTTCATCCAGCTCCCTCTTCCTTCCGAGAAGGTTACTGGAATTCCTGAATGCACCTCCGGTCATTGATCCGCCCGGATTTATCAGTTCTCCCTCTATGGTGACAAGTCTGAGCGACTGATTGTTCTTACGCGCTACTGCCAGGGCATTATCGATATTGTCGACAACTATGATCTTGCCTAAAAGGTTCTTTACCAGCGTGTTGAATTTGGAATCGACCTCAACAAGATCTGATGCAACTCCTATGACTCCTTTTTCCCTGAGCACATCATTTCTGACGGAACCGCGGTCTGTTATGGTGTTAAGCGGAAGAAATGTTGCACGTCCGAGTCTGTTGGTCTTCAGATATGAGATCATTCTCTTGGCAGTGGCATCGTCCTCAGTGACAATGTTCTGTATACTTCCGCCAAGGGCAGTCTCCACAGCGACCTCGTACTTCTGATTTACCGTGATTATGTCCGCAACAACGCCTATTATGCCCGGATTCCACTGTTTCTGTTCCATGACTCGTCTGATACTGTTGCCGTATCCGTCGTATCTCTCAGTTATATTTCTGAGAGCCTCCATCTTGGACTCTGTGGCCGAAAGCTTCTCGTTGGTGTTGTGGATCAGCTCACGGTTAGTTTTGTTTCTATTCTGATTCTGGGCAAGCTGATCGGTTGCACTGTCCAATCCCGCGAGAATGACCTTTACTCCCGCCTCAAGTTCGGCAAGCTGTGATGACAGTGACTCATATTCCTTCTTGTCCCCGGCATCGTCGCTCTTAAACTGCAGAAGTCTCTGGTTGAGCTGTGTCTTTCTAAAGTTGATATTCTCCAGCATGGCGTCATATCTTCCGACCTTTGCCTGGAGATTACCGCTCTCATGCATATATTCTATGATGTCAGCCTTGCAGCTCTCAATCTCCTGCTGGCAGGCCTCTATGTAGGAGGTCATGTCGGAGCTTTCCTTCTGGGCTGTTTTAAGTGCCTGTTCAACTTCTGAGATAGAGTCATCCAGTTCATCTTTCTGGGATGTGTAATCTGCGAGTTCTTTCTCGCCGGACTCGATCTGGCTGTTGATTCGGTCTATCTGATCATGTATGTTCTGATCGTTCATTTTGAGTGTGATTATCTGCTGGTTGATAACATTTATCTCACCTTCAGCACGCTCTTTTGCAAGCCTGTTCTCATGAATCTCGTTTTTAGATGACTCAATTATGGAATTGAGCTGCTCTATAGCAGTCTCTATCTGGTCGTATTCTTCCTTTGTCTGTTCATACGCCTGCTTGCTCTCATCTATATCATCGTTTACGATAGTGAGCCTGTTCTGATCTTCCTCGAGAGCTGTTTTAAGTTTCTCTGTCTCGAGAAGGAATGCATTCACATCGAGTTTTTTTAATTCATTTTTAAATGCCAGGTATTTCCTTGCGGTCTCAGACTGCTCCTTGAGTGGTCCGACCTGTTTTTCAAGCTCCTTGAGAATGTCGTTGACACGGCTGAGATTGTCCCTCTCTGCTTCAAGTGATTTCTCCGCAGCAGCCTTGTTCTTCTTGAACTTTACGATCCCGGCAGCCTCGTCAAAAAGCTCTCGTCTCTCCTCAGGTTTACCATTGAGGATCTTCTCGATCTGGCCCTGTCCGATGATTGAATAACCCTCCTTACCGATACCGGTGTCAAAGAAGAGAGAATATACATCCTTCAGTCTGCTGACAGTACCGTTAATCAGATATTCAGACTCTCCTGATCTGTATACTCGTCTTGCAACTGTGACTTCATTATAATCTATAGGAAGGCTGTGATCGCTGTTGTCAAGAGTTATGGCAACATATGCGGAGCCCTGCGGCTTTCTGAGCTGTGTTCCCGAGAAAATGACATCCTCCATCTTGGAACCACGGAGACTCTTGGCACTCTGTTCACCCAGAACCCATCTCACTGCATCCGCTACATTGCTTTTACCCGAACCATTAGGTCCAACGATACAGGTTATTCCGTGATTGAATTTGAATACTATCTTGTTTGCAAATGACTTGAAGCCATTTACCTCTATACTCTTTAAATACATAAATTAATCCTGCTTTTTTCTTAATTGTAACAAAGTTTTGTATGCAGCCATCTGTTCGGAGTTTTTTCTGTTTGAACCCTCACCTCTGGCTGTAGCCTGGCCATCTATCATGGCATCCGATACAAATATCTTGTTATGTTCAGGCCCCTTCTCCTCTATGAGCTCATACTTTAATTCTTTTCCATTCTTCTGGCAAAATTCCTGAAGGGTTGACTTTGCATCGTAGAACAATGATTTTGTCTCAACGTCATCCAGCAGGAACTGATGGACAAACTTCTTGGCGACATCCATTCCGCCATCAAGATACATCGCACCGAGAACGGATTCAAAGAGATCACACAGAATGGATTTCCTTGTCCTTCCGCCTGTCTGGGCTTCACCCTTGCTAAGAAGGACAAATTTGCCATATCCAAGACTCTCGGATATCTGTGAAAGAGTAAATTCGCATACAAGACTTGCCCTCAGCTTTGTGAGTTTTCCCTCCTCATATTCTCTCTTCTTGCGGAAGAGATAGTCACTCACAATATACTCAAGGATGGCATCCCCGAGAAACTCAAGTCTCTCATATGACTCAGTTTTATTAACCTTAAGCTCATTTGCAAATGACGTGTGTGTCAGAGCCGTTATCAGAAGTCTTATATCCTTGAATTCGTATCCTATTCTTTTTTCAAGCTCACCATAATCCTTCTTCATTATGCCTGCTCCTCACTCAGCTTTTCAGCAATCTTGGCGTTTACTCCGGTCTCACTGAAGTTGATGCACTGGAATATTGCACTCTTAACTTCTTCGTTGTGTGAGTTGCCGTGGATCTTTACCACGAGTCCCTTAAGTCCAAGAAGAGGTGCTCCCCCCTTTGTCTTGGCGTTGAATCTCTCCTTGAGTTCTCCGAGGGAATCCTTTATAAGTGCACCGCCGATCTTTGACTTGAATGAAGACATGACCGCTTTCTTGATCTCTCCAAGCAGCATTTTTGCAAGTCCCTCGTACAGCTTGAGGATAACATTTCCCACAAATGCTTCACATACGATGACATCTGCAGCACCATTTGGAATCTCACGAGCTTCTATACTTCCAACAAAATTGATGTCCTTACATTCCTTGAGCAGTGGGTATGTCTCCTTTACGAGGGCGTTACCCTTCTCCTCCTCGTCACCAATATTGACGATGGCTACTCTTGGCTTCTCGATCTTCTCGATGTTCTCCATATATATGGAACCCATCTTTGCAAACTGAAGCAGATGCTCAGGTCTCGCATCGACATTAGCACCGCAGTCAATAAGAAGCGAATATCCCTTGGTCGTAGGGATGAGTGGTGCCAGAGGCGATCTCTTCACACCTTTGGATCTTCCGACGATAAGCTGTCCTCCTGCAAGAATGGCTCCTGAGCTTCCGGCTGAGATTATTGCGTCAGCCTCTCCACTTTTTACCATATTCATTCCAACTGTAAGTGATGAGTCTTTCTTGCTTCTGATTGCCTGAACAGGTGCATCGTGACATGTGATCTCCTCAGTACAGTTCTTTATCTCTATCTTGGATGTGTCATATGTGTATTTGGCAAGCTCACCCTTTATGACAGCCTCTTTTCCAGTGAGAATTATATGAGCCTTTGCCCCTTCGTTCACAGCTTCTACAGCACCTCTTATGATCCACTCCGGTGCATAATCTCCGCCCATAGCATCTACTACAATTCTTGTATCGCCCATATCAAAACTCTCCTATCTTACGTGTATTATGGGATATCCCACCATATAATTATTTTTAGGTGCAAACGCACAAGGTCATTATATATTTCTGAATTGTCAAAGTCAAATATTTCAGTACAAATATACAAACCGCTATGTATATATGTGCACGAAAAAAGACCTTCCTTATTATAAAAATAAGAAAGGTCTTGTTTATTCTACTACTCAAATACCGAGTGAGAACTGGAAATTACTCAGCAACTGAGATAATCTCTTTCTTGTTGTATGAACCGCAGTTCTTACAAACTCTGTGTGGAACCATTAACTCGCCACACTTGCTGCACTTAACTAATGCTGGTGCAGACATCTTCCAGTTAGCTCTTCTCTTATCTCTTCTAGCCTTTGAGCTCTTATTCTTTGGACAAATTGACATTATTCACACCTCCTCAATTCTTTAAGATGTCATTAAAAACTGATAATCTCGGATCAGGAACAAAATCATCACAGTTACATGTACCATGATTCAGATTCGTTCCACACACCTTACAGAGTCCCTTGCAGTCATCCCTGCACAGAATCTGTATTGGAACTAAACCCATCAGTTCCTTTTTCAACAGTGCGTCCATATCGATATTACAGTCTTCAAAATAGCTTAACTCATCTATCTCATCTACCTTATCAGAATCCAAAACGGAAGTATCAATAACTGTGTCGATATCTATATGGAAAGTTCTCTCAAACTCCTCCAGACATCTGTCACACACAAGCTCCATGACAACATCAGTGCTTCCGGTAACCTTGACTCTGTTCTTGCCGTCATTCGACAGATCCAGTTGAAAATCATCTGCCTGTCCAATCCGGTAGTCCATTCCCTTAAACTGGAAACTATCAAAGTCTACATGTACTTCAACGCTTTTAGTCAATCCCTCAGTGGATAAAATCTCAGATAAATCAATTAACATAATATCTCCTAAAAATCGCACATCTGCTATTATACATATACAGATATTTATTGTCAACAAAATATTGCAAAATTTTTATACAATTCCGTCAACTGAATCCTGTCGTTATACAGAAGACTTATTTTGTAACAAGCTCTACAGTCTCTCTTGCAATGGCAAGCTCCTCGTTTGTAGGAACTACCCATACCTGAACCTTTGAAGCGTCAGTGGATATCTTCTGCTCTTCGCCGCGGATCTCGTTCTTAGTCTCATCTATATCGATACCCATGAATGAAAGATCCATTGTTGAAACTCTTCTTACATATGGATTGTTCTCTCCGATTCCTGCCGTAAACGCTATCGCATCAAGACCTCCCATTGCGGCTGCATATGCTCCAATATATTTCTTGACACTGTAGCAGAATACATCGAGAGCAAGACGGCATCTGTCATTGCCTTCCTTCATCCCGGCGTCAAGATCTCTGAAATCACTTGATACGCCTGAAAGTCCTGATACACCTGACTTCTTATTAAGAATAGTTGTTATCTCCTCAACGCTCTTGCCCTCTTTGCCGGCAATGAACTCAAGAATCGCAGGATCTATATCACCGCTTCTTGTGCCCATAGGAAGACCTGCAAGAGGTGTGAGTCCCATGGAAGTGTCCACCGACTTACCGCCGTCAACTGCTGTGATACTTGATCCGTTTCCAAGGTGGCATACGATAAGCTTGGTATCTTTGATATCCCTGCCTATAAGCTCTGCCAGTCTCTTGGATACAAAGCTGTGGCTTGTTCCGTGGAAACCGTATCTTCTTACGCCATACTTTTCATAATATTCACGAGGAATAGCATAAAGATAAGCCTTTGGCTCCATTGTTCCACCAAATGCTGTATCCCATACAGCTACATTTGGCTTGCCTGGCATAGCTGCCTCAACGGCTTCAATACCGATAAGGTTAGCTGGGTTATGTAAAGGACCAAGGTCGAAGCACTCTCTTACAACCTTCTTAACATCTTCTGTTACAAGACAAGACTCGATATACTTCTCACCTGCGTGAAGTACTCTGTGTCCTACTGCTGCAATCTCATCTGTAGACTTGATTACGCCGTGCTCAGCATCCTGAAGAGCATCAAGAACAAGCTTAACTGCAATGTTGTGATCCTTCATAGGTGTTTCAACAACATACTTATCCTTTCCTGTTGGCTTGTGTGTAAGAATAGAACCTTCAATACCGATTCTCTCTACAAGACCTTTTGCGATTACGCTCTCATCATCCATGTTAATAAGCTGATACTTAAGAGATGAGCTTCCACAGTTTAATACTAAAATATTCATTACAAAAATTCTCCTTAAAAATGTTAATTATGCATTCTGAGCCTGAACTGCTGTCATAGCTACTACACCAACGATATCGTCAGCGAAGCATCCTCTTGAAAGATCGTTAACTGGCATAGAAAGTCCCTGAAGAACAGGACCATAAGCTCCAGCCTTAGCAAGTCTCTGAACAAGCTTATAACCGATGTTACCAGCTTCAAGGTTAGGGAATACAAGTGTATTAGCCTTACCAGCTACCGGGCTCTCAGGTGCCTTAAGTGCAGCAACTTCTGGAACTAAAGCAGCATCTAACTGAAGTTCACCATCAACAGCGATATCTGGGTACTTTTCGTTAGCAATCTTAACTGCATCAGCTACCATAGTTACTCTCTCGTGCTTAGCACTTCCGTATGAAGAGAATGAAAGCATAGCAACCTTAGGTTCTGCACCAACAAAGCTCTTGAATGAATCAGCAGATAATGCTGCAACTTCTGCAAGCTTCTCTGAGTCAAGATCTGGATTAACAGCACAGTCAGCGAATACGAATAATCCATTCTCGCCTAATTCACAGTTAGGAACTTCCATAAGGAAGAAACCTGATACACTGCTGATACCTGGCTTAGTCTTTAATAACTGAAGAGCTGGACGGATTGTGTTACCTGTTGAGTGGCATGCACCAGATACTGCTCCATCAGCATCTCCACATTTACACATAAGGCATGCATAGTACATATAATCCTTTTCCATCTGTTCCTTAGCCATCTCAGGTGTAACACCCTTCTTGCTTCTTAACTCAACGAATTTATCAATATACTTCTGCTTATTAGGATCGTTAAATGGATCTACGATTGTGGCGCCAGAAATGTCATAGCCCTTACCATACTTCTCGATCTCTTCAGGAGTACCAATGATAACTAAATTAGCAATGCCTTCCTTTAAAATCTTCTCAGCAGCTTCATAAGTTCTCTTATCCATAGACTCTGGTAATACGATAGTCTTCTTGTCTGCCTTTGCTCTTTCTTTAATTGTGTCAATAAATGCCATGATTAATGACTCCTCCTTATAAAAAAGTAAATTTTCAGTAAACATACTGAACTCTGACAAAAATTATATACCAATTTTTAGTCGAAAACAAGGTCGTCTGGCACTTAAAAATGTTTTAAAAACGATACATTGACTAAATTCAGCAATATTTTTGACATAAATGTATGATTTAAGTAAAATATAATAAAAACATAAAGGAGACATTAAATGAAAGCATGCGGAATTGTTGCAGAATATAACCCATTACACACAGGACATGTATATCAGATGAATAAAGCAAGACAGATTTCGCAGGCTGACTGTATTATCGTTGTAATGAGCGGTAATTTTGTGCAGCGTGGTGAACCGGCAGTAATTGATAAGTATGCAAGAACAAAGGCTGCATTAAAAGCTGGTGCTGATATCGTTGTTGAACTACCTGTATACTACGCATTATCAAGTGCAGAGAATTTTGCAAGAGGTGCAGTTCTTACACTTAATACAATGAAAGCCACTTCAATCTGTTTTGGTGCTGAAACTGATAATGCAGATTGTCTGGCAAAGATAAGCCGTACTATAATATCAGAATCGCCTGAATATAAGGCAATTCTTAACAAAGCTCTTGCAGAGGGGCTCTCATACCCTGCGGCAAGACAGACTGCTCTTCTGCAATATCTGCCTGAATGCAAAGACATAATTACAGGTTCTAATAATATTCTTGCAATTGAATATATAAAAGCAATTCTTTACAACAACCTTAACATGACATATTATCCGGTGCTTCGTGAAGGTGCTGGCTACAATGACGACACAGATAATGCTGAGTTTGCAAGTGCATTTGGAATAAGAAAAATGCTTATGTCAGATGAACATGACAGATTAAAAACATATCTCACTCCCGTTATGTATGAAGAAATCAGCAATTCTAAGGACTGTCCTTTATTTTCTGATGATTTCAGCAATATATTTAATTACAAAATGCTTTTTCTTAAACAGCAATGCAATATTAATCATACAGACTTTGCTGAAAAACTTGCTGAATATGAAGATATCAGTCCGGACATCGCAAACAGATTTGCAGGTACATTTACAGGAAGTGACACTATCACAGAATTTGCAATGAAAGTTAAATCAAAAAATATAGTATATTCAAGAATATGCCGCTGTATTATGCATATAATTCTTGAAATAAGAAAATCCATGTCCGATTCATACAATAATATACCATATATAAGATTATTAGGTTTTAATAAAACCGGACAGCAGTATCTTGGAAGCATCAAGAAAGAACTTGATGTACCTTTCATTACCAAGGCTGCTGATTATAAAAATGAACTTATATTTGACCTTGCATGTTCTGATATATATGCACAGGCTGTATATGAAAAGTATGGGTATGTAATGAAGAATGAATTACAACAGAATATAATAAGAATATAAAAAAACACCGGCTGAACCAATCATATGATTCATCGTTCAAAAAACACAAGTTTACGGATATCACTCATTTTCTTTCTCCATTTCAAAAAATCCTAGTTCTTAAAGCTGTGAATTGGTGCAGGAATTCTTCCTACTCTGTTCACGAATGCAGAACAGTCAAATTTATTAACAGGCATAATAGGTGCATAACCTAAGAGTCCGCCAAATTCTACTGTCTCTCCAACGCCCTTTCCTACAACAGGAATAACTCTTACTGCTGTTGTCTTCTGATTTACCATACCAAGTGCCATCTCGTCTGCGATAATTCCGGAAATCGTTGTTGCCTTTGTATCTCCCGGGATAGCGATCATATCAAGTCCAACAGAACATACACAAGTCATTGCTTCCAGTTTTTCAATTGTC
>ERZ824978.2351-NODE-2351-length-16792-cov-4.505168_pt1 | contig 16792 bp, 17 predicted proteins | sample MGYA00519860_ERZ824978 | MGnify/ENA primary metagenome ERZ824978 (study PRJEB31778, sample SAMEA3449184) | human gut metagenome | biome: human gut; feature: human-associated habitat; material: faeces | place: United Kingdom | collected 2010/2012 ... | reverse complement strand
GCTTATCCATGAGAAAAGCTCCCTTGCGCCGCCCGGACAGTCCCTTGCCTTTTCTTTGGGAGACGAGAAGGGCTTTGCTTGGATCGGCGCATACGATGTGACCGCCGACGAGCTGCTTGCCGGGACGGACACGACAAAGGCAGAGAACAAGACCGCACAGGCTGAGACACTGATACTGGAGCTACTGGCAGACGGCAGACGCATACCCAGCGCGGAGCTTGAAAAGGCGGTCAACGACCGGGGCATATCCTCCCGCACCCTGCGGACGGCGAAAAGCCGCATCGGGGACAGGCTCGTGACCGAGAAGAACGGCGCAGGCTGGGTCTGCTATCTCCGGGAATAACGGCAGGAACACGGCAAAGAAGGCAAAGGCGGCAAGATTTTTATAGATACCTTAAAGTTGCCGCCTTGCCTTCTTCCCTCATATCGCCGGAAATCAGTGGGTCAAAATGACCCACTGATTTTAACCGCAACACAGGCGGAATCAAATGACAACTTTTGTCACTTGATGTGGTGTGGGTCAAAACAACCCACACCAACACTTACAGACAACCACGCAAAGTGCTTGTGATAACTCTTGTCATAAGCAAAAATCATGTGGTCATTTTGACCTCTTGATTTTCAATCATTCATTTTTACAGGAGGTACTTGATGAACAACACACCCAATCAACAGCCCGTTCCCGAAACCGACACGCCGCCCTGCGTCCGCAAGACCATCGACAGGACCACCTATGTTGTCAAGGTTCATTTCAGCGAGACGGCAAAGGAGACGCTGGAGGACAAAATCAAGCGTCTGCTCCGCGAGGAGGTGCGGAAAATGTAACCTATTTTTGAATTTGATAAAAAAGTCCTTGACAATTCTTATCCGGCAAGCCTCTGAAATCGATTCTGGTGAGCTGCGGCGCGCGAATGGCCCCTTTCGATATTGCCGAACTGCGAGAGGTGACCGCCTATGATGAAATGGAGCTGGATACGCTGGGCGACCGGAAGACGGCGCTGTTTCTTATCATCAGCGATACGGACGATACCTTCAATTTTCTGGTGTCCCTGTGCTATACCCAGCTGTTCAACCTGCTGTGTACCAAGGCGGACGACGTGTATGGCGGGCGGCTGCCGGTTCCGGTGCGCTGTCTTATCGACGAAGCGGCCAACATCGGCCAGATTCCCAGGCTGGAAAAGCTGATGGCAACCATCCGCAGCCGCGAAATCTCTGCCTGCCTCGTCTTGCAGGCGCAAAGCCAGCTCAAGGCGATTTACAAAGACAATGCTGATACCATCGTGGGCAACTGCGTGCGCCCAGAAGCCGCCAGCGCACAATAAAAACGGCGGCGCGGTAACTACGGGATACCGCCTTTAGCAAGCGGTAGGTAAAAGTATCACGCTCTCTGCCAAAAGAAACGGGAAAAGGAGGCCCACCATTCAGCGGAAAGCAGCCTATTATTCTGCGACTTATCCGAGAAGGGAAACCTGAAGGGGAGTGCAGCATGTCGCCGCCGATATAGGGTACATCGGCCTGCGTATGAAGTTGCTAATCCAAAGCGATTGAATGCGCAAGAATAAAAATCTGTGTACGAGGTACAAAGCGGTAATGCCTGAACGACAGCCAGAGCGGGGGAATCCGTGCCCCACATACGAAAAGGATTGAAACGTATGGTTCCATGTTTCTTGCATTTCGCAGTTATGCAATGAAAACGATACTCATGGAAATGCAACCGCAGGACAGCGGAAAAATGGCAAGAGTCGGTGCCGAAAACACAGAAAGCTCATCCTGTAGATACTAACTGGGGATGACCTAAACCTGGAAACGGGCATGGTCACACAGCTCTCATAGTAGTCCGAGGGCCCTGAAAAGACAGGGATAGCCGTAAAAACGGAAGCGGGAAAGCCGCCTACATGGCGAAGGGGAGCAGCTTATTGAAAATACCAAGAAAGAAAGGAACATGCGAGAGGCATGAGAAATCCAACTGAGGTATTGAAAAGTTTAGCGGAAAAATCCAAGGATGAATTGTACAGATTCAAACGGCTGTACCGAAATCTGTACAACCCGGAGTTCTATTGGCTCGCGTATAACATATACGCCAACGACGGAAGTATGACCGCCGGAGCCGATGGAACGACGATTGATGGCATGAGTAACGAGAAAATCAATGAGATCATCGCGTCTCTGCGAGATCACAGTTACCGTCCAAAGCCTGCAAAGCGGGTCTATATTGCGAAGAAAAACAGCAATAAGAAGCGTCCTCTCGGTATCCAATCCGGGAACGATAAGCTGGTGCAGGAAGTCGTCAAAATGATCCTGGAAAGCATCTATGAACCAACTTTCAGCAACAAATCCCATGGTTTCAGACCCAATAGAAGCTGTCAGACGGCCTTATCGCAAATACAGAAAACGTTCACGGGCGCAAACTGGTTTGTAGAAGGAGATATTCACGCCTGTTTTGACAGTTTCGACCACCATGTGATCATCGACCTGCTCAGAAAAAGAATCGAAGATGAAATGTTTCTTCAACTGATATGGAAGATGCTGAAAGCCGGGTACATGGAGCAATGGACTTATGAAACGACCTATAGCGGCGTGCCGCAAGGGTCAGGAGTAAGCCCTGTTCTTTGCAATATATATCTGAATGAACTGGACAGATACATGGAACAGTACGCGAAAGCCTTTAACACGCAAACAAGCAGGAAAAGGCTTGCCACGGCATACAGAACCTGTATCGACAGAACATACAGATATAGATGCGAAGGGAACAAGATATGGGACAGTCTAACGCCCGAAGAGAAGAAGAAACGCGCCAAGCACTTGAAAAAGCTGCAAGCGGCTGAACAGGCCATGACACCAACAGTACCGAAAGACACCAGCTACAAGCGCATTCAATACGTGAGATATGCGGATGACTTTCTGATTGGCGTCATCGGCAGCAAGGAGGATGCCGAGAGTATCAAACAAAAAGTGAAGAACTTTTTGATGGATACGCTGAAGCTGGAAATGTCAGAAGAAAAAACAAAAATCACGCATACGGGAGACCGGGCGAGATTTTTAGGCTATGACATTACAGTCTCAAGGAACCAGCAAAAGAAGAAAATGGCAAACGGAAAAACCCAAAGGTGCCAGACAGGTGTGGTAAAGCTTCTCGTACCAAGGGAAAAATGGGTGGGTAAACTGTTTGAATATCAAGCTGTAAAATCCAAGATCAATGAAAACGGCAAAGAGAGATTCGTTGCCTTGCACAGAGGCAAACTGGTGAATAAGAGCGATATAGAAATATTGACAACGTACAACGCGGAAGTCAGAGGGTTGTACAACTACTATTCCATTGCCAATGACGCTTTCAAAATAGGCAGATTCGGCAATGTGATGAAGTACAGCATGTACAAAACCTTTGCGTGCAAGTATAAAACGAACGTGCATGAAATCAAGCGTAAATACTGCGTCAATAACCTGTTCACTGTCGCATATGAAACAAGAAAAGGCATGAATAGCACGACGTTCTACAGGGACGGGTATAAGCGGAAAGAAATGCCGACGAAATTCGACAATGTAAGTGAATTGCCGCAGTATTCCAAGTACCTGAAACCCAATACCCTGAAACAGCGCGTGGAACGGCACACTTGTGAATTGTGCGGAAAAGATTGCAGAAATTTGGAGATTCACCAGGTCAAGAAGCTCAAGGATTTGAAGGGCAGTGCGCCTTGGGTTCTCGCTATGCGGAAGCGCAGAAGGAAAACCCTTGTAATATGCCCGGAATGCCATCAAACGATTCATGGATAAAACCACAAATATGATAAGTGGAAAGCCGTATACATCGAGAGGTGTACGTGCGGTTTGGGAGGGAGTGGAAACTGACCTTTAGCCCAAGGCAGTGGAAGCTTACCTCATGACAGCATGATCTTTCTGGGCGGCAAGGAAAAGGGAACGCTGAAGGAAATCGAGGAAATGCTTGGCAAGGAAACCATCGACAGTTTCAATACCGGCGAAAGCCGGGGAAAGGATGTTTCTCACAGTCTGAACTACACCAAGCTGGGCAAGCCGCTGATGTCGATGGACGAGCTGGCCGTCATGAACGGGAACAAATGCATTCTCCAGCTGCGCGGCGTTCGACCCTTTCTCTCCGACAAGTATGATATTACCAGACACCCCAACTACCGCTATCTGTCGGACGCAGACCCGAAGAACGCCTTTGACATCGGGAAGTTTCTTTCCTGCAAACTGAAGGTGAACCCCACGGACACTTTTGAGGTGTTTGAAACGGATACATCCGAAGAACTACAGGCTGCTGAAGAAAATTAGCTGCTTTTTCTTTTGCCCATCAATCAAGCAGAAAGGAGATGGTCCTATCAAATTCACTCATTCAGGCTACTGGATACGCGCCCCCACCTGACAGTAAAAATGGTTCATCCTCTGGGCAGCTCTAGCGGCTGCCTTTTTCATTTCCAAAAAATTTGAGTGCCGCAGAGCGGTAGAAAGCGAGGAAGTATGACTTTCTTCAATAGCGCAGTAGACGTATTGCAGACATTGGTGATTGCCCTGGGCGCGGGCCTTGGCATCTGGGGCGGCGTGAACCTGCTGGAAGGGTATGGCTCGGACAATCCCGGTGCCAAAAGTCAGGGCGTAAAACAATTTGTTGCAGGCGGCGGCATGGCACTGATTGGTCTGACGCTTGTCCCGCTGCTCAAAGGCCTGTTTGGCTGATCATGGGACAACTCCACATAGGGCATATGGCTTCCTGCCGCTTGTAGTAGGAAGCCATATACCGAAGGAGGGAATGGATTGGATTTTATCTGGAATAAAATAACCGAATGGCTTAAGGAAATCATGATTGGCGGCATTATGGGCAACCTGCAGGGCCTGTTTGACAATGTCAATCAGCAGGTCAGCGGCATTGCGGGGCAGGTGGGCGCTACGCCCCAGGCGTGGAACAGCAGCATTTATGGGATGATCCGCAGCCTGTCGGATAACATCATTCTCCCTATTGCCGGAGTGATTCTGGCCATCGTGATGACCTTGGAGCTTCTGCAGCTGGTGCTGGAAAAGAACAATATGCAGAATTTTGAAACCTGGGTGTTCTTTAAATGGATTTTCAAGACCTTCTGCGCTGTCCTGATCGTTACCAACACCTGGGACATCATCATGGGCATCTTTGACGCGGCGCAGAGCGTCGTCGGCAGTGCCGCCGGGCTGATCAGCGCGGACACGGCCATTGAGATGACGCAGGTGATGGGTGATCTGGAAGCAAGACTGCGGGAGATGGAAATAGGGCCGCTATTGGGGCTCTGGTTTCAAACGTTGTTCGTGGGCGTGACCCTTCAGGCGCTCAGCATCTGCATTTTCGTCATCGTCTATGGCCGGATGGTGGAAATTTACGTTGTCACGTCGCTTGCTCCCATTCCCATGGCGACCATGATGAATCACAGCTGGGGTCAGATGGGACAGAATTACCTTCGGTCGCTGTTTGCCCTGGGCTTTCAGGCATTCCTCATCATCGTCTGCGTGGCGATTTACGCGGTGCTGGTGCATACCATTGCAGTAGGAACCGACGTGGTAGCGGCCATCTGGACGTGCATCGGCTATACGGTGCTATTGTGCTTTTCCCTGTTCAAATCCGGCGGCGTGGCCAAACAGATTTTCGGGGCGCATTGATTCTTAACAAAGATTGCTTCTTGTACGGTTAGCATAATTATGCTAAAATAAGTGTGAAAGGAGTGGATGATATGCCTCAGATTCGCCCTGTATCGGACTTGCGCAACAGCTTTGCCGAGATTTCCCGCGTCGTTCATCAAAGCGACGAGCCTGTGATCCTGACCAGAAATGGCTATGGCGATATGGTCGTTCTCAGCTATGAGGTTTATGAAAAACTGCAGTATGAGTTGGGCATTTCAGCTAAACTGCGGGAAGCGGAAATCGAAGCGGAAACAACACAGGAACGGTTCCTTCATGAGGACGTGATGGCAGACCTGCGTCAAAAACTGAAAGCGGTGAATCCGGCGCGTGTATAAAATCATCTATCTGCCTACTGCGCGGCAGGAATTGGAAGAAATCGTTCTGTACATTGCAAAGGAACTTTGCGCGCCGGAAGCCGCAGCGTCCCTGCTGGATGAAATCGACCGCGCCGTGCAAAGCTTGAAGGAAATGCCTTACCGGCACACCCTCTATCCATCGCTTTATGCGTTGAAGAATGAAGTACGGTTCTTTCCGCTTCAAAATTATAACGTGTTCTATGTGGTGGATGAAACCAGACAAACGGTTGAAATTCGAAGAATTCTCTATCAGCGCAGGAAAATGACAACCCTTAAATAACCAGCCTTAAAAAGCATCTCCGTAAGAGGTGTTTTTTTTGATGCTCAAAAACCGCTGACATCGTGTCAGCAGTTGAAAACGACCACTATAAAAGGAGGGATTCAATTGGCCTACGTTCCCGTTCCCAAAGACCTGACGAAAGTGAAATCGAAACTCCTGTTCAATCTAACAAAAAGGCAGCTCATCTGCTTTGGCGGCGGCGCGCTCATCGGCGTTCCGCTTTTCTTTTTGCTCCGGGGCATCCTGGGCGCAAGCTCCGCCGCCATCCTCATGGTGCTGTCCATGCTGCCCCTGTTCGTCATGGGGCTGTATGAGAAAAACGGCCGGCCGCTGGAAAAGGTGCTGGGCGATGTGATTCAAACGGTGTTCCTGCGGCCCAAGCAGCGGCCCTATCAAACCGACAACCTGTACGCTGCGCTGATGCGGCAGGAACAGATGGAAAAGGAGGTGCAAAGGATTGTCCGTCAAACGAAAACTCACCCGTGAGGAAAGGATACGGCTCAAGGAAATTCTTGCCTGTACCCGGAAGGACAAATATCCTTCTACCGCTCAACAGACCCTTCCTTATGACCGGATCTGGCCGGACGGAATCTGTCTGGCAAATGGAAATTACTACACCAAAACCCTGCAATTTCAGGATATCAACTATCAGCTGGCGCAGAACGAGGATAAAACCGCCATCTTTGAGGGCTGGTGCGACTTCCTCAATTATTTCGATTCATCCATTCATTTTCAACTTTCCTTCATGAACCTGACAGCTGGAACGGAGGCTTTCGAACAGAGCATCGCCATTCCCCTGCGGGGCGACGCGGACGACGAAAGCCGGATCGAATACGCCGCCATGCTGAAAAACCAGATGGCGAAGGGCAGCAACGGCCTGACAAAAACCAAGTTTCTCACCTTCGGCGTTGAGGCGGATCATCTAAAAACCGCCCGGCCCAGACTGGAGCGGATCGAGGCGGATGTAATGGGCAATTTCAAGCGTCTGGGCGCTGCTGTGAAAACACTGAACGGAAAAGAACGCCTGCGGCTTCTGCATTCCATTTTCCATATGGATACTCAGGAGAAATTTGCCTTTGAATGGGACTGGCTGCCGCGCACGGGCCTTTCCACCAAAGATTTCATTGCGCCCACAGGCTTTGAATTCCGGGATGGCCGCCGTTTCCGCATGGGCGGAACGCTGGGCTCTGTTTCTTTCCTGCAAATTCTGGCTCCGGAGCTGAACGACCGGATGCTGGCGGACTTTCTCAACATGGAAAGCAGCCTGATCGTCAGCCTGCACATCCAGTCCATCGACCAGACGGCGGCCATCCGGCAGATCAAACGCAAAATTACTGATCTGGATAAAAGCAAGATCGAAGAACAGAAGAAGGCTATCCGCGCTGGATATGACATCGATATTCTTCCCTCCGATCTGGCTACCTACGGCGGCGAGGCCAAAAAGCTGCTGGAAGACCTGCAAAGTCATAATGAGCGCATGTTTTTGGTCACTTTTCTGGTCATGAACACCGCCGGTACCCGGCAGCAGCTGGAAAACCGGGTATTTCAGGCCCAGGGAATCGCTCAGAAGTACAACTGTGCGCTGGAACGGCTGGACTTTCAGCAGGAAAAAGGAATGGTGTCTTCTCTGCCGCTGGGGCTTAATCAGATCGAAATCCAGCGGGGACTGACCACCAGCAGCACGGCCATCTTCGTTCCTTTTACCACACAGGAGCTGTTTCAGACGGAGGGCGAACCCCTGTATTACGGTCTGAACGCCCTTTCCAACAACCTGATCATGGTAGATCGCAAGCGGCTGAAAACGCCCAACGGTCTGATTCTGGGCACGCCCGGCAGCGGCAAGTCTTTCAGCGCCAAGCGGGAGATCACCAACGCCTATCTGATTACGGACGACGACGTGATCATCTGTGATCCCGAGGGTGAGTATTATCCGCTGGTAGAGCGTTTTCACGGACAGGTGGTCAAGATTTCGCCTGCCAGCTCTCACTACATTAACCCCATGGACATGAACCTGAATTACAGCGACGACGACAATCCCCTGTCGCTGAAATCGGACTTTCTGCTGAGCCTGTGCGAGCTGATCGTGGGCGGACGGGAAGGGCTTCAGCCCATCGAGAAAACCGTCATCGACCGTGCGGTGCGGCTGGTGTACCAGCCGTATCTGGCAGACCCACGGCCGGAAAACATGCCGGTGCTGGGCGACCTGTATCAGGCACTGCTGGCCCAGGAGGAAAAGGAAGCGCGGCGGGTCGCCACGGCGCTGGAAATCTATGTTTCCGGTTCCCTCAACGTATTCAATCACCATACCAACGTGGATATTCAGAACCGGCTGGTCTGCTATGACATCAAGGAGCTGGGCAAGCAGCTGAAAAAGCTGGGGATGCTCATCGTGCAGGATCAGGTGTGGGGCCGCGTGACCGCCAACCGCTCCGTGGGCAAAGCCACCCGGTACTATGTAGACGAATTCCACCTTCTCTTGAAAGAGGAACAGACGGCGTCCTACAGCGTGGAAATCTGGAAGCGCTTCCGCAAATGGGGCGGCATTCCCACGGGGATTACGCAGAACGTAAAGGATTTGCTTTCTTCCCGGGAAGTGGCGAATATCTTTGAAAATTCCGACTTCATCTACATGCTCAATCAGGCGGGCGGCGACCGGGAGATTCTGGCGAAGCAGCTGAACATTTCGCCCCATCAGCTTTCCTACGTGACCCACAGCGGCGAGGGCGAAGGGCTGCTGTTCTACGGCAGCATGATTCTGCCCTTTGTAGATCAGTTCCCCAGAGATACGAAGCTGTACAAAATCATGACGACCAAGCCCGGCGAAGTGCAGGCGGAAAGGGAAAAACCATGAAAGGACTGTTTGTTGCCATCGTATTGATCGTAGCTTTTCTGCTCCTGCTGGTGCTGGCCGCCTGCAGGGTCAGCGCGGAAGCGGACGCACAGGCCGAGGAGGCTTTTCAGAGGATGATGGAGCGGCGTTCCCGAAACGGGGACGCCGTTCTGCATAAGGAGGCGATTCCGGATGCCGGAAAGGAATAAAGGCAGTTCAAGGCTTCACTTTTCAGAAGAAAAAGCGGAAGCACAGGTAGAAAAAGCCAACGCCCGGGTAGAAAAAAATAGGACAAATATTCCTAAAAAGAAAACCGTCTCCATCACCCGCGCCACAGACGAAGCCGCCGGAAAAACCAGGCTGCGCCTGCATCTGGAAGAGAAGCCGAAGCCTGCGCCCTCTTCTCATTCCATGGGCATAACGCGCCTGCCCCTGTCGGAAGTCCACCGTCAGATCGGCAAAGTGGAAGAGGAAAATACCGGCGTAGAAGCGGCCCATCATGGGGAAGAAGCTGCGGAAAAGGCTGCACGCTTTACAGAACATTCCTACCGGTCCCACCAGCTCAAGCCCTACCGGCAGCTGGAAAAAGCTGAGCAGAAGCTGAACAAGGCCAACGTCCGCTCTTTGCAGCAGAAAGCGGCCTATTCCAGCAATCCCCTCTCCCGCTGGCGGCAGAAACAGGCTATCCGAAAAGCCTATTACGCTGCGCAGGCAGCAGGCGGGCAGAACCCGGTGCTGCGAACACTTCACAGGATAAAGCGATTCTTTAGGCGTGGAAAGAAGACTTATGCGCTGGGCGGCGCGCTGTTCCTGCTGCTGGCTCTGCTGATCAACGGTCTGTCCTCCTGTACCCCGCTTTTGCAGGGCGGATTGCAGGCGCTGGTGATCGCTACCTATCCCGCCGAAGACGAAGACATTCTCGCTGCCGAACGCTATTACAAGGGACTGGAGGATGAGCTTCAGCAGAAAATCGACCGCTATGCTGCGGAACATCCGCAGTACGACGAGTTTCAATATGATCTGGCTCGAATCTGGCATGATCCCCACGCCCTGATTTCCCTCATATCCGCTCATGCCAACGGAGAGTGGAAAATCGACGGCGTGTACGGCTTTCTGAATCGTCTGTTTGAAGAACAGTACACCCTGTCCCAGAAGGTGAAGTCTGAAACTCGTTACCGCAAAGAGTGGGTAAAGCATTATGAGAAGATCGTCGACCCGGAAACGGGCGAAATCACCTGGCGGCCTTATCAGGTGCTGGAAGATGTGCCCTATACCTACCGAACCTGCACGGTCAGGCTGGAAAATTTCAACCTGTCCCACCTGCCGTTCTACGTGCTGAGTCGGAAGGGAGTCGGCCGCTACGCCATGTACATTTCGGTGCTGGGGAACCGGGAAGATCTGTTTCGAGGCAATCCCTATGCTTCCACCCTGCGGGAACCGGGGAAGCACGACGTGCCCGAAGCCTATCTGGAAGACGAAACCTTCCGGCGCATTCTGGAAGAAGCGGAAAAGTATATCGGTTATCCCTACGTCTGGGGTGGTGACAGCCCGGAAACTTCTTTCGACTGTTCGGGTTTTGTGTCGTATGTATTTACCAACAGCGGCGTCCGTAACGTAGGCAGGCTGGGAGCCACCAGTCTGTATGGAGCCTGCCAGAAGATTACGCCGGAGGAAGCAAAGCCGGGCGATCTGGTTTTCTTTGAAAAAACCATTTCGGGTGTGGACGGCATTACCCATTGCGGCATTTATGTGGGAGATGGTTTCATGCTGCACTGCGGGTCCCCCATTGGGTATGCCGATCTGAGGGACAGCTACTGGCAGCAGCATTTCTTTGGATATGGCCGTCTGGCAAGGGAATAAAAGAAAGGAAAAAGCATGAACACCAAACTGGAAAAATACACGGAGGAACGCCGAAAAATTATCTTCAGAATAGCGGCGTTAGAAGAACGCCGAAAGGCGCTGGACGCGAAAATCATGGAAGCGGAGAATCTGGAGATCCGCGCCATGATGCGGAGTGAGAACCTGTCACTGTCCGAACTGATGGAGCTGGTGCGCGCCCTGCAGGAAAATCACCGTGCTCCTTATGCCGCCATGAAAGAAAACGATGATACCGCTTATGAAAACAAGGAGGAAACGAATGATGAAGAACTCTAAGAAATGGATGTGCCGTGCAGTGTTGTTTTTGTGTCTGACTGTTCTGGGCGCAAGCTTTTTCATGATGGCACAGGCAGAACCGATTATTCCCGAAGACTACGACGGTCTGGTGATTCTGGAAGACCCCGCGCTTCTGGGCGGCCCGGAGGATGAAGAAGAAACGGAGCCTCCCGCTACGGAAACGCCTGCAACCGAGGCTCCCGCGACCGAAGTTCCCACGACGGAACCAACTCAGGAACCAGAGCCGACCGACGTGCCAACGGCGGAACCGACTGCGCTGCCGGAAGCCGCCTATGAAATTACCATGGTTCCGCCCGAAGGCTGGTATCGGAACCGAGCTGTCATGGAGCTGACCATTACCGACCTGAACGGCACGGGCTGGGAAAACGTGAAAATCACCCTGAACAGCCTGACGCTGATTGACGGCGAGCTTCCGTCCGGCCATATGTGGATTGAATTGAAAGACAATTGCACGGTGAAGGTTATCGTGATTGACCCCTATGGGCAGGAGCATAGCGAAAAAGTGGAAATCCGCTGTTTTGACCATGCCGCGCCCATGTTGAAAGCCAGCATCAAGGGCGAATATCTTTGGGTGGAAGCCAGCGACGCTGAGTCGGGAATTGCCGCCGTGCAGGTGAATGGAACCCGTTATGAGGCGGCAAAACTGACGGACGGCAAGCTGAAAATTCATCTCAAACAATATGCCGACGCCTATGAGCAGCTGCTGGTGCAGGTGATCGATAAGGTAGGAAATCCTTCCAGGGCCATCGCGCTGGCAAACCCCTTCTTTCATAACACGCCCACGACTGCTCCAACCAACACCCCCAAGCCTGCGAATACGCCCCAGCCCACTGCCGTATCTCATCCCACCCGAAAACCGGACGGCGGTTCTTCGGGAGATCGGGGAATCAGCGGCAAAGGGCATTCCGGCAGCCGGGCAACGGCTACTCCCAGCCCTGTTCCTACCGCTGCTCCTACAGAAATGATCTTTCCTGCTGCAACCGTTCCGATCTACACGGAAACCCGGCAGGGCTTTCCCTTTTCCGGCACAGCCAATTCCTTTACGCGGGATTTGCTGTATGACAAAGCCACGAACAAGCAGTTTATCGCCATTGAGACCCGAAACGGCGACCTTTTCTACATGATTATTGATTACGACAAGCCACTGGACGAGAAGGGCGAAAAGTATGAAACCTACTTCCTCAACCTGGTGGACAGCCGCGATCTGCTGGACATTGTAGATGCGAAAGACATTCCCGACGAGCCGGAAGTGATCTACGTTACGCCGGAACCCACGAGTCTTCCGACTGCTGCGCCGGTTCCTTCCACAAGGGAAGCGACGTCTAAAGGCAGCGGCGGTGTAGCAGCCGGTATAATGGGATTGCTGCTGGCCGCGGCAGGCGGAGCGCTGTGGTATTTTAAGCAGAAGAAGGGCAAGAAGCGTCCGCCGGTGCAGGAGTATGACTTTGACAGTGACGAGGAGGAAGAAACGAGTAAGGAGGACGAATAAATCATTTGAAAAGGGGCGGGAGGATAAAACCTCCCGTCCCCCTGCCTTATATCTGATGCTCGTTGACCCAAGTCAGTACGTCCTCATATTTCATTGCGCCCGACGCAATGCCCAATCCGACTTTGACAACCTCGTCATTTCGGCAGCTCAGGCGTATGCCGTTTACTTCGAGAAACGTCAGCATTGCATACATGCCAATGCGTTTGTTTCCATCTACAAAAGCATGATTGGCGATCAAGGCATATCCGAGCCGGGCTCCTTTTTCCTGCTTGCTGGGATATAGTTCCTGTCCGCCAAAGCTGGCGTAAATGCTTTCGACGGCGCTTTCTAACAGGCCCATATCGCGCAGCCCATCCGAACCGCCCGTTTGGGCGATCATCAACTGATGCAAAAGAAGCACCCGTTCTGTCGTAAAGCGGATCATTTCGCAAGCTCCTCAAAGGCAGGCTTGAATTTCTTCATAATACGCGCTGCTACCACATCAATTTTTTCATCGTCGGTCATATCCAGCAATGGCGAACGATCCATATCAATTAAAAGATATTTCGGGCGGTTGTTCTTGAATACAACCGCCTGGCCGTTTGCATCAGCAATCCGCGTAACGCGCGAAAAATTCTGATTGGCCTCTGTCATGGAAACAATAGCGTTTGTGTTAATCATCATTTGGCATCCCTCCCATCTCAGTATAGCACAAAAATAGGATCGATTCAACCTACTTCGAAAGGAAAAACTTATGCAATTCGTGGTAACAGAAAAGAACTTCGTCGCACGCTCCATTGCGGCTGTATTGGGCGCAAGACAAAAGAAAAAAGGCTATTTGGAAGGAAACGGTTATTGGGTATCCTGGTGCGTCGGACACCTGGTGGAACTGGCGGCCCCTTCCGAATATGACGAAAAGTACACCAAGTGGCAGGCCGAGGATCTGCCAATCCTTCCCAAAGATTGGCAGTATGCCGTTATTGAAAATACGAAAGCTCAATTCAACGTTCTACGTACCCTGATGAATGACTCCCGCGTCACGAGCATCGTCTGCGCGACCGACGCAGGCCGCGAGGGCGAGCTGATCTTTCGGCTGGTTTACTCCCTGTGCGGATGCACAAAACCCGTGGAGCGCCTGTGGATTTCATCGCTGGAAGACGCTGCGATTGCCGAAGGGTTCCGCAACCTCCGACCTGCCAGCGAATATGATTCTCTGTATCATGCGGCCCTGTGCCGCGCGCAGGCGGACTGGCTGGTAGGGATCAACGCCACGCGGCTGTTCTCCACGAGGTATCATCAGCTGCTGAACATTGGCCGGGTCATGACTCCGACGCTGGCCCTGCTGGTGGAGCGGGAAGCGCAGATTCAGGCTTTTCGTTCCACGCCCTTTTACACAGTGCAGTTGGACTGCGGCTCGTTGCGCGCTATTAGCGAACGGCTGACGGAGCGCGCCGAAGCGGAACGGATTGCGGCGCTTTGCGACGGAAAAGAAGCCCGAATCATCAAGCTGGAACAGAAGGAACGTTTGGAACAGCCGCCCCGGCTTTATGATCTGACCAGCCTGCAGCGCGACGCCAACCGTCTGCTGGGCTATACGGCGCAGCAGACGCTGGATTATGCTCAAAGTTTGTATGAAAAGAAGCTGGCCAGCTATCCCCGTACCGACAGCCGGTATCTGACCAGTCATATGGAAAACAGTACCAAAACATTGGTCGCAAGCATTACGAATCTTCTTTCATTCACTGGAAATACGTCGGTTCCCTGCAACGTTGCTCAGGTAATCGACAATGGCAAGGTGACGGACCATCATGCCCTGATTCCTACCGCCAGGATAGCCGGATATGATCTTTTGTCTCTGCCCGCCGGCGAACGGAGCCTTTTGACCCTGCTCATGGTGCGTCTGCTCTGCGCCGTCGGAACGCCCTGCCGGATTCACGAAACCGCCGTCACACTGGAGTGTGAGGGCGTTTCTTTTTTCCTGAAAGGGCGGCAGATCATGGACATGGGCTGGAAATCCATGGAAAAAATCTACCAGACTGCGCTGAAATCTGCGCCTGTGGAAGAAATTAGTGCGCAGGAGCTTCCTCCCTTGAACGACCAGATGACCTTTCTGCCGGTAAAAACGTCTATCCAGGAAGGAAAAACTACCCCACCAAAATCCTACACCGAAGCTACCTTATTATCGGCCATGGAGAATGCAGGCGCGGAAGAAACGCCGAATGACGCGGAACGCAAGGGATTGGGCACGCCCGCCACCCGTGCCGGGATCATTGAAAAGCTGGTCAAAACCGGCCAGATCGAACGCAAAAAAGGGAAAAAGAGCTGCGTCCTGCTGCCCACGCAGAAGGGCGTTTCCCTGATTACGGTTCTGCCGGAAGAATTGCAGTCGCCCCTTCTGACAGCAGAATGGGAACATAAGCTGAAACAGATCGAAAAGGGCGAATTGGAATCCACTTTATTTTTGCAGGAAATTACGGAAATGGTACAGGGCCTGGTACAGAACAGCCATCCCGTCCCGGAGAGCAGCGTCCTGTTCACAGAAAAAACGAAAAGCATTGGCGTATGCCCGCGATGCGGCAGCGCGGTTGTGGAACGGCCCAAAGGCTTTCTGTGCAGCAACCGCGACTGCCGCTTTGCGCTATGGCGGCAAAATCCTTTCTTTGCCGCTAAGAAAAAGGAACTGACTGCCGCCATAGCGTCGGCCCTTCTGAAAGAAGGACGGGTTTTTGTGAAAGGGCTGTATTCTCCCAAAACAGGCAAAACCTATGACGCAGCCATTGTCCTGGATGATTCCGGCGGGCAGTTTGTCAATTTCAAGCTGGAATTCCCACAGAAAAAAACCAATAAGGAGGTAGCCCCATGAACGTCTCATCGTCTCGTTGGCAGTTTTATGTGATTCCTGATCTGAAAACCTGGTCAACTCATGCGGCCTTCCAAACGCCTTTGGAGCATTTTGCCAATCCCGCCGACGCCTTTGCCCGTTTCAAAGAGCTGCGGACAGCCCCCTATAACCATGAACCTCAGGATTTCCATTCAAACGGCGAACCCTACGCCCGCCTGACCCTGGGCATGGAACAGAAGGAAAGGCAGCGTTCCCTGGATCTTTTACAGGTGAGAGACGGTCAGAATACCCTGATCACGGATTTTTCCACCCTTACATACACAAGGCGGGATGCGGAAGTGCTTCGGATGGCAGCGCAGGCAGCAGAGGAGCTGGGCTTCACCCATGTTATGACCAGCGCGCCGGAAAAAGAAAACGGCGTCTGGCCCAGGGTTATTCTTCCGTTCGACGAATGGAACAGCCCATATTTTATGGAAATTGCGCCTGCGTCCTGGTTTGAGCGGAAAGAAAAACAGTTTCTTGAAAGCGATAACGCCTATGCGCTGTATCAGCTGAAAGAGGGCGCTGCGCTGCACGGCCTGCGTTTCGAAGCGTATCAACAGGCGAAGAACTCGATTGACAGGAAGAATTATCGACCGGTGTATACGGGCGCACTGCCGCAGGGCACGTTGCCCCAGCAGCTGAATGAGCTTTTCCAGCGATTCAACAGGGATTATCCGCAGGATTTTCACGGGCGCAGCCTGTCCGTTTCGGACGTGATTGCCGTCAGGCAAAACGGCGTTCTTTCCGCTCACTATGTGGATTCCATCGGTTTTGTGAAGCTGCCAGGCTTTTTTGCAGACCTTGCGCCTGCCCGGCAGAAAATTCCCATTCAAGAGCAGCTCAAAGCAGCTTCGGATGTTTTGAAAAGCAGGCCCGACAGTCAAAAAACAACGCCTATAAGAAGACCGGAGGAGCGATAACCCATGACCCACCCCACTTTTACCCTTGCGGAAACCAATCTCATGGTGATTTATAATCCCGGCACCCGCCTCGGCCTGATTGAAGAGCTGAAAGCCATGATGAACTATCTGTCCCCGGAAGAAACGGAACTGCACGACCTGACGCTGTCCACTCTCCGCAAACTGGAACGCATGACCGACGCGGCCTTTGCGGCGCTGGATCTGGAAATCGACGGACT
>ERZ824978.2339-NODE-2339-length-16883-cov-3.480925_pt1 | contig 16883 bp, 15 predicted proteins | sample MGYA00519860_ERZ824978 | MGnify/ENA primary metagenome ERZ824978 (study PRJEB31778, sample SAMEA3449184) | human gut metagenome | biome: human gut; feature: human-associated habitat; material: faeces | place: United Kingdom | collected 2010/2012 ... | reverse complement strand
GGCTGCCCGCGGTTACCGCCTGGGTCAAGCTCAAATTTGCCGCGATGAATTTGAAAAAGCTCGCAATTCATAAGTGGTTGCGCTTACTTTTTTCCGCCTTTCTATCGTATAAGAAGCCAGATTGCAAACTCGCAATCTGGCTTCTTTGACAGTCTGAATCGGTTGTTAACCGATTATGATTTGTAATTCTTTAGTGTGAACACGCTCTAGTACGGAGTAACGTTACTACCCGACCACTGTGTTCGCTATTGCTGAAGGGGTGCAAATTGGGGCCGGAAGCGGCATTTTGAGTAGTCTAACGCTCTTTGGAAGCGATTGGGAAGGGTGAACCGTTTTTTCTGCTTGCAAGCAAAAAGCAGACGCTTGCAGATTTACACCGTGTTGAGGACTATATCCAGCTTGCTTAGTACGATATTGCAATTCGGAAGCAGATTAAATGCAAAAACAAGGGCTCAGATGTTGTATCAATATCTGAGTCCTTTGGTGAAGATGCTGAAGGATACGCCGGACACGCCCGCGGGCGCGTATGAGGCCTATTTGTCGCGCACAAAGGGGACGAATTGCCTTATCGCCGGACACGCCCGCGGGCGCGTATGAGGCCGGCTACAGATTCTGCTATGATTACGAGCGCCCCGCGTCGCGCACGGCCTCGTCGATCAAGCGCGGCAACATGGCGAAGGACACCCGTTATCCGAGATACATCTGAATCAGGACGCGCAATCCACCCATGAACTGGCAAAACGCCGGTATGGGCGGATTTTTGCGGCTTGCAGGCCGGCGCAAAACGCGGTATACTATTCATTATCAAGGCAACGCCGCATTTGCACGGCGTTACCATAACGCTCCCGGAGGAGAAAGATGAATTTATCGATCATGATCAAGCCCGCGTCCAGCCTGTGCAATCTGCGATGCCGGTATTGCTTTTATCACGACCTGGCGGAGAACCGCGACGTGGCGAATTACGGCGTAATGAGCGATGAAACGCGCGCAAAGCTGCTTGAGCGCGCGTTCGAGGCGCTGCCCGAGGGACGAAACACGCTTTCGCTGATCTTTCAGGGAGGCGAGCCGATGATCGCGGGGCTGCCCTTTTTTGAAAAGCTGGAGGACGATATCCGGCGGCTCGGGCGCAGGGACGTGGCCGTTCACCGCTGCGTGCAGACGAACGGCACGCTGATTGACGACGAATGTGCGGCGTTTTTCGCGCGGCACAGGTATCTGCTGGGCGTGTCGCTCGACGGCCCGGCGGAGATTCAGAACGCGCTGCGCGTGGACGCGTCCGGCAAGGGCAGCTTCAGCCGCGTGCAGGCGGGAATCGCGTGTTTGAAGCGGCACGGCGTGGATTACAATATCCTGTCCGTCGTGTCGGCGGACGTGGCGCGGCACGGGCGGAAGGTCTATGGATTTTTTCGCAAAAACGGATGGGATTACATTCAGTTCATTCCCTGCATGGACCCGATCGACGGCCGCCGCGAGCCGTTCAGCCTTTCGCCCGCGCAGTACGGCCGATTCCTGATCGAGACGTTCGGGTTGTACGAGCAGGAGCTGCTGCGCGGCGTGCGCGTGTCCGTGCGCTGGTTCGACAATCTGATCGCCCTGGCGGCGGGATATCCGCCGGAGAGCTGCGGCATGACCGGCATTTGCGCATGCCATTTCGTGATGGAAGCCGACGGCAGCGTCTATCCGTGCGATTTTTACGTCGACGACGCGCACCGGCTGGGCAATGTGTACGATACCGGCTTTCGCGAGATGTTTGATTGCGAAACCGCGCGCGCGTTCGTGCGCGAATCGATGCGGGCGAATGAGAAATGCCGCGCGTGCCGGTGGTTTTCGCTGTGCCGCGGCGGCTGTCGCCGGTATCGCGATCCCGCCGAAGGCGGCGCGCCCGGCGAGGGCAACGTTCTCGGCCTGAATCGCCTTTGCGAGGCGTATGAGATGTTCTTTTCGGAGTGCGCGGATCGCGTGGTGCGGCTCGCGCAGAGGATGAAGGGATAGAGAAAGACCGCCGTTTTTCAGCGGCGGCTTTTGCGGCAAAAAAGGGGATCATTCCCCGATCGGCGGTTTTACGAATTTTACGGCGGGGAAGCGCAGCAGCAGGCGCGTCCAGCCGTCCGCAGACAGCAGCGTAAGGCCGTATTCCTCGCCGTATTGCAGCTGAATGCGGCGCTGAATGTTCAGAAGGCCGAAGGATTTGCCGTATTTTTCGTGGGCCTCCATCATGTCGAACAGCTGCAATTGCAGGCGCTGCTGGAGCTCGGTGAGCTTTTCGGCGCTGATGCCCGCGCCGTTGTCCGCCACCTCGATGCGCACGACGCCGCCCTCGACGCAGCCGAGAATGCGAATCGTTCCGCCGCCGTCGGACGCGGCCACGCCGTGGATGATCGCGTTTTCGACCAGCGGCTGAATGATCATGCAGGGGCAGGCGCAGTCCAGCACGTCGTCGCCAATTTCGATCTCATAGGAAAAGCGGTTCTGATAGCGAATGTCGATAATCTTCAAATACTGGCGAACGATGCCCATCTCTTCGCGCAGCGGCACCTGCTGCATTTCGCGAATGGAATAGCGCAGAATCGCCGAAAGCGCGCTGGAGATGGCGGAGACGTCCTCCACGCCGTGGAGGATCGCCAGCGAGCGTATGCACTGCAGGGTGTTGAACAGGAAATGCGGATTGATCTGGCTCTGCAGCGCGTAGAGCTCGGCTTCGTTGTTGCGCAGCTGCGTTTCGAGCAGCTCCGTCTGCATGTGAATGGCGTTGCTGTGCGCCTCCTCGAGCTGCGCGACCATGCGATTGATGCTGCCGACGATCACGTCCAGTTCCGGAACGAACGTTGCCGAGAGCGGCTGATGGCTGCCGGTGAGCGCGGGAATGGCCTCGACCAGCTGATGAATCGGCTGAACGAGCCGCTGGCGCAGCACGCGCGAAAAATACAGGAGCGTAAACGCCACATACGCGATCATCAGCCCGAGCATGGCGGTCACGACCGACGTGATCTGCCCGCGATAGCCGCCCTGACTGTAGACGCGAATGCCGAGGGGCAGCGCGCTCGACGGAAGCGACGCGGACACGCACGAGCGCGTTTCCACAAAAGCGCCGCCTGTGGAGGAAGCGATCTCGCGGCCGGCCTCGTCCTCGAGCGTGCAGCGATACGGCGAGGACAGATCCAGCTTCAGAATCGATTCCAGCGCCGATTGCCGGCAGGCCAGCACCACCGTGCCGATTCGAACCGCGTCGGCGCGCGCGCTGGTGGAAATCAGCGGGAAGAGATAGACGAACATCGGATCGTGCTCGCCGTGGAAATCCGGAAAGAAGAAATAGCGCGGGCCGGAGAGCTCCGTAGAGGAAAAATCATATGCGCCCTCAGCCTTCATCAGATCGATATAGCTGAGCGAATAGTTGTTGTAAAAGCTCCGGATTGCGCCGCTGCAGGTGACGACCGCCATGTCCTGAATGATGTTGGAATAGACCACGGTGAGGTTGACGGTATCGAAGATGGCCTCCAGGCTTTCCAGCGACTGCGCGTTGCTCGGCATGAAAAAGCTCGTGAGCGCTTCGGACGTGGAAAGATACCGCCCGACCGTCTGCAGCGTTGAATCCACCAGATTCAGCGATTCATCCATCGACGAGGCGAGCGAGGAGACGTATTCCTGCGACGAGCGCCGCGAATCCACCGCCAGATACGTCACGCACAGGGCGACGATCAATACCAGCAGAAGAAAGCAGCGAACGGTAGCTGCCAGCAGGATGTTCTTCAGATGGACGGGCTTTTTGCGAATGCTTTTCAAAAAGGGCATGGCTTTCAGGCTTTCCGCGCGCCGCGGCGATATTCCGCGGGAGTCCGGTTCGTGGCGCGCTTGAATACGCGGTTGAAGTAGGTGTTGTCGGAAAAGCCGCAGCGCAGCGCGATTTCGGCAATCGGCAGCGCCGTGTCGGTCAGGAGCCGCCGGGCGTTTTCCAGGCGGCGCTGCGTCAGATACTGAACGTAGGTCTGGCCGATATGCTTCTGAAACAGATGGCAGATGTAGTTCTTGTTGTAGCCGAGCGAATCCGCCACGTCCTCCAGGCGCAGCTTTTCAGATGCATGCAGGTCGATATATTCCAGAATTTCGGAAAACTGCGGGTCGATCGCGGGCAACTGCAGCTGATCGGTCGACAGCTCGCGCGAGAGCTGGTAGAGATGCTGATGGATTTCCTCCGGCTCGAGGGGCTTTACAAAGTAGTTCTGAACGCCCAGACGGATCGCCGTGCGCGCGTATTCGAAATCGGAATAGCCGGAGAGAATCGCGAAATGCGCATCCACCTGCTTTTCCTTCAGGCGGCGAATCAGCTCCAGACCGTCCATGCCGGGCATGCGGATATCGACCAGAATCAGGCTGTAGCGCATACGGGGAATTTCATTAAGAGCCTCGGCAGGGCTGGAATAGTGTCTGGTGAATTTGAAGCCGAAGCGCCCCCAATCGACGCTGTGCTGAGCGTCGACCGCCGCCCACGGTTCATCGTCTACAATACAGACGTGAAAAGCCATAACTCTCACCTGCGATAATTTGATAGATCGACAAAAATATAGATGTGAATTGTCCAATAACATCTTAACATAGTTCTGCCGCCTTTTGCAAGGACTGTGCTAAAATATTAACAGCAGCTGCCGGACAGGCGGCGAAAATGAAGGAGGAACCATCCATGAAGAAAGTCCTGGGTATGATCCTGGCAATGTGCCTGCTGCTTTGCTCTGCGGGCGCGGCGCTGGCCGAATCCGGCGATTCTGCGCTGATCGTCGGCGAGTACATTCTGGATACCGAAGTTGCGAACATGAACCCCTACGTGACCGCGGGCACGAAGTCCGAAACCCTGCGCGGCCTGACCTACGACGCGCTGATCTTCTTCAATCCCATCGACGGCACCTTCGTTCCGATGCTGGCGACCGAATGGGCGTTCAACGACGATTACACCGCCATCACCTTCAAGCTCCGCGAGGGCGTGACCTGGCATGACGGCGAGGCGTTCAACGCCGAAGACGTTGCGTTCACCTACAATATGCTCAACGGCACCACGCTCGACACCTTCGGCCTGTGGAACAAGATCTCGAGCGTTGAGACGACCGGCGATTACGAAGTGACCATCAGCTTCTCCGAGCCGTTCTCCTCGTTCCTCGCGTACTGCGGCAGCTGCTACATCGTTCCGGAGCACATCTGGAGTCAGGTGGGCGACGTTGCGGCGTATCTGAACACCGAGCCCGTCGGCACCGGCGCGTTCGTATTCAGCAAGTACACCACCGGCACCGATCTGCAGTATACCGCCAACGAGAATTACTGGGCGGGCCGGCCGCAGGTGGACAACCTGATCGTCGAAATGTACAACTCCTCCCCCAACGTAACGCTCGCGCTGATGGCCGGCGACGTGGACTGCACGTTCGGCACGATAGCGATGTCCTATCTGCCCCAGCTGCTGGCGCAGGAGAACATGAAGCTGCAGATGTACGCCGGCATGGGCAACTACGTCGTTTCCATGAACATGGAAAACGAGCTGCTCAAGGATAAGGCGGTTCGTCAGGCGATGTGCATGGCGATCGACCAGAGCTCTCTGATCAGCCGCTGCGAATACGACGCGGTGTATCCGATCAATATGGCGTGGCTGCCGGATCTGTTCGGCGAGTACGTCAACAAGGACGCGAACGCGATTCTGCAGTACGACGTGGCGGGCGCGCGCCAGATTCTTGAGGACGCGGGCTACACGCTCGGCGACGACGGCATCTTCCAGAAGGACGGCAACCGCCTCTCGTTCACCTATTACAACGCCTCCGGCGCTCCCGCGCAGCAGATGGAAGCGGGCATGATCCAGCAGTACCTGCTGAACGTCGGCATCGAAATCACCCCGAAGATCGCGACCTGGGCGGAGCTCGCCACGATCCGTCAGCAGGGCAACTTCGACCTGATCCAGCTCAGCTACAATCTGGTCGCCGATCCCTATGCTTCCCTGTACAGCTTCTTCCATTCCTCTCAGACCGCTCCGTCCGGCGAAGCGAGCGTGGGCCAGAACTACTTCCGCTATCGCAATGAGGAGCTCGACGCCCTGATCGAGAAGATCGGCGTCGAGACCGACGAAACGGTCAAGAAGGAAATGATCTATCAGGCGCAGAATATCATTGCGGGCGACTACATTTATCTTCCGATGTACAATGTCGGCGGTCACAATCCTTACTACGACGGCAACCGTGTGACCGGTTGGAACGAGGAATATCCGCTGAACTCCTCCCTGAACCTGATCGGCGTTCATCCGGTAGGCTGAATGTCCGAAGGGCAAGGGGCGGAACGGACGGATTGACCTTTCCCCGAAAGTTCGCTTTGGAGGGGCGTGAGTGGTGCAATCGCGCGACTCGCGCCCCTTTCCTCATTCCCTGCGGCGGAACAATGCATTTAAAGGCGGTCGATTGATGTGAGAAATATCAAGCCCGGTTATTTTGTAAAGAGGATTTTCTCGGCGCTGCTGACGCTCTGGATTGCGCTGACCATCAACTTCTTTTTGCCGCGCATGATGGGCGGCAATCCGGCGGACTTCATCGCCAGCCAGACGGCGCTGGGATCGCCGGAATATGCGGAGCTGCTCAAGCAGCAGTTCGGCCTGGATCAAAGCCTGTTTCACCAGTACGTCTCCTATTTCGCCCAGCTGTTTCAGGGCAATATGGGCATTTCCTATTCCATCTTCCAGGTGCCCGTGAGCCGGATCATCTCGCAGGCGATTCCGTGGACGCTGCTGATCGTGCTGACCAGCACGCTGATCTCATTTGCGATCGCGTGGGTGCTGGGCATGTTCGCGGCGCTGAAAAAGGGCAGCGCGTTCGACACGCTGATCGTGGGCGGATCGTTCTATGTGCAGTCGATGCCGTATTTCTTCGTGGCGATGCTGCTTTTGATCTGGTTCGGATTTGAATTGAAGTGGTTTCCGATGTCGCACGCAATGCCGACGGGACTGCGCGGCGATATCGCGTGGTATACGATGGTCGGCTATATCGCGAAGCACGCGTTTCTGCCGGTGCTTTCGCTGATCGTGGTGGGCCTTGCGGGCCGCATGGTCATGATGCGGTCGAACATTCTGCAGATCTTTTCGGAGGACTACATTACGCTGGCCCAGGCGAAGGGTCTGCGCAGGAGCACGATTCTGCGCAAATACGCGCTGCGCAACGCGATGCTGCCGTCGTTTACGGGTCTTATGCTGTCGTTGGGCTCGGCGGTGGGCGGCGCGATTGCGACGGAGATGATCTATTCCTATCCGGGAATCGGGCTTACGATCATGAACGCGGTGCTCAGCCAGGACTATCCGCTGATCATGGGCTGCTTTTCGATTATCGCCGTGAGCATCGTAACGGCCAACTTCCTGGCGGATCTGATTTATCCGTTTATCGATCCGCGCGTATCGCTTTCGTGAAGGAGAGAGAACCATGCAGAAACAAACGAAGCACTATCCGGGATGGTTTGTCGTGCTGCGCAAGTATATCCTTCGGAATCCGCGCGCGCTGATCGGCATTTTCATCATTCTGTTTTTCGCGGCGGTCGCGATTTTCGCCCCGCAGCTTGCGGCGGCGAACCCCAAGAGCATTGAATTTTTCCCGTGGGAAAAGCCCTCGGGCGAGCATATTCTGGGCACGAACAGCTACGGCCAGGACGTATTCTCTCAGGTCGTTTACGGAGCGCGGGTCACGCTCCTGGTGGGTATCCTCGCGGGCGTGCTTACCAGTCTGATCGGCACGGCGGTCGGCCTGATCGCCGGGTACAAGGGCGGCGCGGTCAGCGAGGTGCTGATGCGCATCGTCGACGTTTTCCTCGCGATTCCGTCGCTGGCGTTTACGATCGTCATTGCGTCGATGCTGCCGAAGATGACCGTGACCAGCACGATACTGGTCATCGGCGCGCTCAACTGGATGTGGATGCCGCGCTCGGTGCGCTCGCAGACGCTGTCGGAGAGCCGGCGCGACTATGTGGACGCTGCCAAGGCGCTGGGCATGAGCGATATGGAGATCATGTTCAAGGAAATCCTGCCGAACATCATTCCGGTCATTACCGCGAACATGGTCATGGTCATCACTCAGGCGATGCTGACCGAGGCATCGCTGAGCTTTCTGGGCATCGGCGATCCCTCCGCAATCAGCTGGGGCAAGATGCTGTCGACGGCGTTTGACAGCGGCGCGATCATCTATGAGGCGTGGAACTGGATTCTCCCGCCGGGCCTGTGCATCGCGACGCTGGGCTACAGCTTCATGCTGATCGGCAATTCGTTCCTGGACATCTATGCCAATGATCGTGGCGGCGCGGTCAAGCTGTAAATCTGAAAAGGAGAATGAGCAATGGACAACGTGCTGCTTTCGGTAAAAAACCTTTGCGTCGAGTACAATGCGGAGCGCGGCAGAGTGCACGCGGTGACCGACGTGAGCTTCGATATTCACAGGGGTGAATTCTTCGGTCTGGCGGGCGAGTCCGGCTGCGGAAAATCCACCACGGCGTTCGCGATCATGCGGCTTTTGAAGGGCTCGGCCACGATCGCCGGCGGCGAGATCGCGTTTAACGGCAAGAACGTATTGCAGTTCGGCGCGGAGGAGCTGCGGCTGTTCCGGTGGGATCAGACCAGCATGGTGCTGCAGAGCGCGATGAACAACTTAAATCCCGTCGCGACGATCGGCAGCCAGCTGGTGGACGCGATCATGGCGCACCGCGACGTTCCGAAGAATCGGGCGGTGGAGCGCGCGATCGAGCTTCTAAAGCTCGTAAACATCTCGGAAACGCGCCTTAAATCGTATCCGCACGAGCTGTCCGGCGGCATGCGGCAGAGAGTCGTAATCGCGATGGCGCTGGCGCTGAAGCCCGATCTGATCATCTTCGACGAGCCGACGACTGCGCTGGACGTGGTGGTTCAGTACAACATCATTCGCAAGATCACCGCGCTGAAGAACGAGATGGGCTTTTCGATCCTGTTCATCACCCACGATCTGCCGCTGATGCTGGAGATGTGCGATCGCATCGGCATCATGTATGCCGGCCGGCTGATGGAGGTCGCGCCGGTGGAAATCCTGAAAACGGGCGGCGCGCATCCGTATTCGGACGGTCTGCTGCACGCGTTTCCGTCGCTGCTGGGCGAAAAGACGCGTCTGACCGGCATTCCCGGAAGCGTGCCGGATCTGATTACCCCGCCGCAGGGCTGCCTGTTTTACGATCGCTGCAGCCGGCGCGACGACCGCTGCCGGCAGGCGCTGCCCGCGTTTGAGCGGCTGGGCGACAGACATTTTTGCGCCTGTTTCAATGCGCACAGGGAAGGGGAGGCGTGAGAAATGTCCGAGATCAAGGTTCAGTTCAGAGACGTTAAAAAGTTCTTTCCGCACAGCGGAATCGTTCACAAGAAGTACATTCACGCGGTCAACGGCGTGTCGTTCGACATTCGCGAGGGCGAAATTCTGGCGGTGGTCGGCGAGAGCGGCTGCGGCAAAACCACTCTCGCGCGCATGCTGATGAAGCTGCACGATATTTCCGACGGCTCCATTCGCGTAGACGGTCAGGAGCTTTCCGAGATCCGATCGCGGCAGGATATCAAGAGGTTTCATTCCAAGATCCAGATGATCTTCCAGGACCCGTTCGCGTCGCTCAACCCCGCGCACACGGTCAGGGACATCATCTCGCGCGCGATCACGCTGCACAATCCGCAGTTGGGCGTTCAGGAGGTTTATCAGCGCGTCTATGATCTGATGACGCTGGTGGGGCTGACTCCGCCGGAGGACTTCATGCCCAAGCACCCGTCGCAGCTGTCCGGCGGCCAGCGGCAGCGCATCGTCATTGCCCGCGCGCTGGCAGTGGAGCCGGAGATCATCGTGGCCGACGAGCCGACCTCGATGCTGGACGTGTCGATCGGCATCGATATCATGAATCTGCTGCTGGATCTGCGCGAGCGCAAGAAGCTGACGATGATGTACATCACCCACAACCTCGCCGGCGCGCGCTATGTCGCGGACGATATCGTGATCATGTACGCGGGCAACGCGGTGGAATACGGCGATATCGACGAGGTCATCGCCGAGCCGTATCATCCCTACACGGTGCTGCTGCTTTCCAGCACGCCCGAGCCGTTCCGCGAGGAGAAGCTGAACATCCACGCGGCGGAGGATCTGCCGAATCTGCTCGAGGAGCAGAAGGGATGCCTGTTCTGCGACCGGTGCCCGAAATGCATGGATCGCTGCCGCAAAGAGGTGCCGGGCAATTACCAGGTCAACGGAAGAATGGTCAAATGTTTCCTGTATGAGGACGCTGGGCATATCGCGGGCTCGAAAGTCACGAGCGCGATTTACGCCGATGAGGAGGAATGAGCAATATGAATAAGCCGAACATCATTTTGATTATGACCGACGATCAGGGCTACGGCGATCTGAGCTGCATGGGCGCTACGGATTTCCGCACGCCGCATCTGGACGAGATGGCGCGGGAGGGCACGCGCTTCTCCTGCATGTATTCCAATTCTCCGGTATGTTCGCCGTCGCGCGCGTCGCTGCTGACCGGTCGCTATCCCGGAAACGCGGGCGTTCGCGCCATTCTGGCCGGACATCGCCGCGCTTCAGGCCTTACGCCCGCGGCGCCCACGATTGCTTCCGCGCTCAAGCCCCTCGGATACCATACCGGACTGTGCGGCAAATGGCATCTGGGTCTGAAGCCGGAATGCCGCCCGAACGCGAACGGCTTCGACGAATTCTCCGGCTTCCTCGCCGGCTGCATCGATTACTATTCCCACATCTTCTATTGGGGAATGGCCGACGGCCACACCGATCCGACCCACGACCTGTGGGAGAACGATCAGGAGGTCTACGGCAACGGCGAATACATGACCGAGCGGATCACCCGCAAGAGCGTCGAGTTCATTCAGAAGCACCACGAAGAGCCGTTCATGCTCTACGTAGCCTACAACGCGCCGCACTATCCGATGCACGCGCCGGAGAAGTATCTGAAGCGGTTCGAGCATCTGCCGTGGGATCGCCGCATCATGGCAGCGATGATCAGCGCCGTGGACGACGGCGTGGGCGAGATTCGCGCGGAGCTGGAGCGCCAGGGCATTCTGGAAAACACGCTGATTTACTTCCAGAGCGACAACGGCCCGTCCCGTGAGACGCGCAACTGGCTCGACGGCACCGAGGACCCCTATTACGGCGGCACGTCCGGCATATTCACCGGGCACAAATTCAGCCTGTTCGAGGGCGGCGTGCGCATTCCGTCGATCGTGAGCTGGCCGGGCCACATTCCCGCCGGCCGCGTGATCGACAGCTATCATGCGTCGATGGACGTGTTCCCGACGGTGCTGGAGGCGTGCGGCGGCGATCCTGGGCAGTACGAGCTGGACGGCGAGAGCATGCTTGAGATGCTGCTGGGCGGCGAAGAGCGCACGCACGAGGCGCTGTTCTGGGAAATGGACGGCCAGACCGCCATGCGCGCCGGCAATTACAAGCTCGTCCTCAACGGCCGGCTGGTCGAGGGCGAGGAGCAGCGCGCAGAGGTGTTCCTGTCCGATCTGAGCGTCGATCCCGGCGAGCATGACAATCTCGCGGAGGAGCTTCCGGAGGTCGCGGCCGAAATGCGCGAAAAGGCGCTGGCGTGGCGCGCGAAGCTCGAAAAGAACTGGGACGAGAAATTCGCCGCGAACTACAGGAGCCTGACCTGATGAATCTGCGGCGGGAAGCGCAGACGCTTTCCCGCCCTGAGCTGTCTTTTCGGCAAAAAGATCCGCGCTGTCTGACTGCGGATCTGCAATCAAAAAAGGAGTGAATACAATGCGCGCCGTAATGGTGATGTACGATTCCCTGAACCGGCATATGCTCGAGCCGTATGGATGCACCGAGACGCTCACGCCGAACTTTACCCGCCTCGCGCAGCGCTCGGCACAGTTTGAAACCTGCTACGCGGGCAGCCTTCCGTGCATGCCCGCGCGCCGCGAGCTGCATACCGGCCGCTACAATTTTCTGCACCACAGCTGGGGGCCGATCGAGCCCTACGACGATTCCATGCCCGAAATTCTCAAGCGCAACGGCGTGTATACGCATCTGGTCAGCGATCACACGCATTACTGGGAGGACGGCGGCGCGACGTATCACAACCGCTACAGCTCCTGGGAGGGCTTCCGCGGACAAGAGGGCGACCACTGGAAGGGCGTAGTCGGCGGTGTGAAAGGGCCGGAGAACCTCATTCATTTTACCGGCTATCGCGGCACGCTCTATCAGCAGGACTGCGTGAACCGCAGCTATTTGAAGGAGGAAAAGGATCACCCGCAGACGCTGACGTTCCGCGCGGGCCTCGATTTCATCCGCACGAACGCCGGGCAGGACAACTGGATGGTTCAGATCGAGACGTTCGACCCGCACGAGCCGTTCTTCTCATATGCGCGCTATAAGGCTCTGTATCCGCACGAATACGAGGGGCCGCGGTTCGACTGGCCGGACTATGCGCCGGTGAATCAGACGCCCGAGCAGGTGCGCCACGGACGGCTTGAATACGCGGCGCTGCTTTCGATGTGCGATCATTCGCTGGGCGAGGTGCTCGACCTGTTCGATGAGAAAAACCTCTGGGAGGATACGATGCTCATCGTCTGCACCGACCACGGCTATATGCTCGGCGAGCACGGCTTCTGGGCGAAGAATTACATGCCGCCGTATGAGGAGGTCGTGCATACGCCGCTGTTCATCTGGGACCCGCGCGCGCGCGTGATGGGCGAAAAGCGCAGGAGCCTTGTGCAGACAATCGACATACCGGCTACGCTTCTGGGCTTTTTCGGCGTAAAGCAGCCCAAGGATATGCAGGGCCACGATTTGATCGATACCATCAAAACGGACGCGCCCGTGCGCGACGCGGCGCTGTTCGGCTGGTTCGGACGCCACGTCTGCATTACCGACGGAAGATACGTGTATATGCGCCCGCCGAAGCCCGACAATCGCCCGCTGCATGAATACACGCTGATGCCGATGCATATGGCGTGGCTGTATTCTCCGGAGGAGCTGCGCACGATGCAGCGCGCCGAACCGTTTGCGTTTACGAAGGGCTGCCCGGTAATGCGCATGGATTCCAACGCGCCGGATATTCTCTCCGACCCGAACGCAGGCGGCGAAATGCTGTTCGACGTGCAAAACGATCCGCACCAGCAGCATCCGATCGAGAACCCGGAAGTCCTCGCAAGGCTGGAAAAGAGAATGATTCAGCTGATGCAGGAAAACGACGCGCCGAAGGAACAGTACGAGCGCATGAACCTGACCGAAAAAATGTAAAAAACAGGCCCGCCGGAAAAGACAGGCTCCCTCCATGAGAGACAGTGAAAAAAACAAACTGTCGAACAAGGAGGGAGCTTTGTTGATGGATCGCCGGTCTATGTGACCAAAATACAAATAGACGAGCAAGACAACTAGGAATAGACTACTCCACCGCCTGAGTAGTCTATTCTCTACTACACCTTATTTGAACCACTTCCCGGCAGCAAATGACCACGGTTTGTTGGCAAAATTATGAAGTGAGCGTGCTTCAGGCGGTATTTTGCGATACTGTGGACGAAACCTCGCATTGTGGACGATACCCTGTTACCGTCCAAAGTAGGGTGCATTCCATGATAAATTTCTGATTCCGACCCCGAAAAGTGGAGATGCGTGCCCTGAAAAGAGCCGGAGAGTGGGAACCGCCAACCGATAAAATGACGCCGAGCAGTATGTTTCTTGCATCTACAAGCCATGTCTGGTAGTTATAGACTGTATTTTGAAGGCTCATCAGTCTATAAATGCAAAAAGAAGTCCCCATGCTTTGCATCAAAACATGAGGACTTAGTTGGCAGGGGCAGTAAGATTCGAATTCACAACAAAGGTTTTGGAGACCCACGACAGGTGCTGACGCACCTGCGGCCTTATGCGCCCTGCTTCCAGCCTCATTCACACTAATAGTATAGTGTTCCCTTGCTGATTCGTCAAGGGTCAGCGCACTCTCACAATCTACATCAAATACGACAATGACCCTCCATTGATGGATGCTGTTTTCATAAGCCCCTGCCATTTTTGTTTGTATTCATAATGGAGACCAGCATTTTTGACAGACCAATAGCAGAAGCACCACCTTTCCTTTTGTGGATTGGCGGTGCTGTTTTGTTTATGCCTGTTCCATCGCCTTGACCTTGCGATAGAAGGTCGCCTTTGTCATTCCTGCCTGTTTCATTGCCTCTACGGCGGTCATTTCGCCCTGTTTCCACGCCTCTACAATGGAGGTGAAGTTGTCGCAGGGTTTGATTTCAGGGCGTCCCATGCGTCCTTCCTGCTTTGCTATGGCGATGCCCTCTGCTTGCCTACAAAGGATTTGTTCCCTCTCAAACTGGGCGAGGCTGGCAAACACAGACAGCATGAACCGCCCTGCTGGCGTGGATGTGTCAATCTGTTCTTTTTGAGATACAAACGCCACACCCTTTTTGTTCAGAATATCAATGATGTTCAGCAGGTCGCGCGTATCCCTTGCGAGGCGGGAATAACTTTCGACCTCAACAATATCACCTTCACGCACATAGTCAAGCATGGCTTGGAGTTGCGGGCGGTTGGTGTCCTTGCCGCTGATCTTCTCCAAATAGACCTTATCATACAGGGCTTTGTCCTGCTCTTGGCGGGCGGTGTTCTGTTCCTTGGTGCTGACGCGGATATACTTGATGCGTGCCATGTGATACACTTCCTTTCGACAGGCAAATAGTATCATAAGTGTATCACAATGTCAAGTTTTATTATGATACGTCGCAAAATAAAGTTTTTAAGTTTGTGATACGCAGAAACGCACCTTTTTTGACCGTCTCACAAAGTATAGTATTTGATACGCAGGGGGCGGGGGTATATTTCGGGAAAATCATAGAATCGCATTGATAATTGCTTTGGTGTGGCTCACGCTCCCACCAAATGATGTTTTGATTTTGAAAGACGGTGGAGGACGAAAGAAGTTAAGAGAATACGCCTGACCTCCATATATTATTGAGAACAATAGAAGGAGGTATTTTCAACATGGATAATAACAACATGATTTGTGTTTCCGTCCGCATGACGCGCGAGGAATACATGGCTTTGTAGATGATGGCAAAGCAGGATTTTACAACCATGTCCGGCATACTCCGCAAACTGTTGCGGGATGCCGTGGAAAAGGAGTTATATCAATGAAAAGTAAAATGACTATGCTGAACCGACAACGGCAACTCATGGGCGCGTGTGGTTCATAGATGCCGAATGAGGTTAGCGCCTACAACGATATGAAAATAAAGATGCTGGAGGCCGCAGCCTTTGAGGAATTGAAGCGCGATCTCATTCAATCCACGCAGGATGAAATGACGAAAGCCAACAGCGAAAACGCAAAGCAATTTGTAAATGAAGTGAATAAGGCTTTCGATTCATTGGGGTTAAAATGATTTTAGGGAGTGTTTCGCCGTGCGAAACGCTCCCTTTTGCGGTGTCCCCCTGCCATCGGCAGGGGACACGCCGTTTTTGTATAAATCCTATAAGCATACCAACAGAATTGGCAGGCGCGTCCTTTATTCCGGCGCATGGATAACGGAGAAACGATAGTTTCCCTTTCTCCCCTCTGTCACCTCATAGCCCGAGGCGATAATCCGGCGTTTTACGGTAGTCCATCCGCACAAACGCCCCGATTCGTTCCGAAGGTTCAGCACTTCACATAGTTTCTGTTTTTCGGTGGTGAATAGTTGGCAATCCAGAAAGTATTCCGGCACATTGACAATCGTGCTGTCCGTTGCGGGGAGATATAGACAAGATAAATCATTGTTGATTCGTCCGCGCACCTGAACCTGCGTATCTTCATCCAGACTATGAACAATCGCAAAATCAACAGGCGATTTAATTTTGAGGCTTGTTTCACTACTGGAATTGATGATAAGCAGATTGTATTCCGGCGGGATGGTGTAGTTTTTTAGCACCTGTTCCCGCATGTTCAACTGCTCTTGGGTCATTTCATGGTCGGTGTTGCTGATGCTCCACACACATATAGGATTGAAACCTGTTTCGCGGGCGGTCTGCTCCAACTGTTTCATGGTTCGGATGTGTGCCACATATAGCAGACCAGTTTTGTCGGGGCTGATGGCTTTCAGCGTTTCTTTCAGGTTGGTATAGCGAAAGACGCGCTTTGTCTCATAATGAATGATTTCGTTATCGTCAATGGGAATGCGATACTTGGGCGTATCAAATTCGTTTTCTACCTGTGTCGGCGTAGCGGTCAGCGCGACAACCTTTGTATGATTGTTCCTGACAGCACGCTCTAATCCTCTCTTGGCGATGCTGTGATAATTGGGCTGGCGGGAAAAATACTGAAACTTGATAAGGCTGTGTAATTCATCACAGATGATATAATCAAAATGTTTGTGAAAATCGGGGTCTCTATCCAACAGCACACCGAATTTCGCATAAGTGATAATCACAATCCGTCTGTCCGTTTCAAACATATCGTTGTCGAAGGTGATACCATCCAATTCATTCTCCCACATGTGATACAGGGGGCGGGCGTTATAGTTTTGAAGGATTTGCTCTTTGCCGTTGATGGTATCAATCAAATACACAATCTTGTGGACAGGGTCTTCCACGGCGGAGGGAATGGCGGTCAATGCGAAGTATGTTTTTCCGCTGCCTGTTGGTGCTTTGATGATGTTCAGTTTGTTCTATGACAGCATGGACGGGCTTACGAGTTGAGACAGGTATTTTGAACCAATCATTTTCAATACTCCTTTGTTATGAATACATTCAAGAAAAATATCATTTCTTATGTATATATTATAACAAATTTTTATATAAAAATCAATTAAAGCACCTTTGAACCATGTCGTAATGACTGAAAACAGAGCAGAATACATTGTTTCACGAACG
>ERZ824978.2338-NODE-2338-length-16884-cov-95.226098_pt1 | contig 16884 bp, 12 predicted proteins | sample MGYA00519860_ERZ824978 | MGnify/ENA primary metagenome ERZ824978 (study PRJEB31778, sample SAMEA3449184) | human gut metagenome | biome: human gut; feature: human-associated habitat; material: faeces | place: United Kingdom | collected 2010/2012 ... | reverse complement strand
GAAGAGTCGAGGCTTTTGAGTGAGGGAGGGATTTGTGAAGTGAGTGAATATGTCAGGCCAGCACCGTTGGGCGACAATAATGGGCGAAAGTGCCGCCCGGTAGTGCCAAGGAGTACCGTTGGGCGACGATAATAGGCTTAAATGTTGCCGGAGAGTGCTGGCTTGAGGCGATGTGGGAGATGAAAAATAGTGGGTTCATAGGAGTGAAAAATGTCGCCGGAGAGTGCGGCTTTAGGAACTAAAGTGGGGATAATGTCAATGATTGACTTGTTGGAAGATAATAACTTAATGGTGATAACATAGGAATAATGAAAAGTAATATAGAGGAATTAGCGGGAACGGTGGTAAATAAAACTGCTGGGGAAATGGAAGCAACAGCGGCTGTAGAAACATCAGAATCATCAGAGCCAGCAGTAGATACTGCAGCAACAACTGCAGCAACAACTGCAGCTTCAGCGGCAGCAATTGCAACCGCAGCAGCGACAACCGCAGCGGCGACGGCAGCAACTGCAATCGCAGCAGCGACAACAACAGCAGAAACAGCAGCAACAGCGACAACGGCAACAGCAGCGGCGACGGCAGCAACTGCAACCGCAACCGCAACCGCAACCGCAACATCAGCAACATCAGCAACATCAGCAACATCAGCAACGGCAACATTAGTAACGGCGGCGGCAACAGATTATTACTCAGATGGTAAGCACTATAACTCGTTTGTGGGGTACTATCGTCGGAGGTATGGCGAGAGGGTGCAGAAGCTGGTGCTTGACGCGGGGTTCTCTTGCCCTAACAGGGACGGAACGGTCGGTTGGGGAGGGTGCTCCTACTGTGACAACGCGGCTTTTCATCCGGGGTATAGCACTCCGGGAAAGGCGCTGCTGGCTCAGATCGAAGAGGGGATAGAGTTCCAGAGAGTCCGGTATCCACGGGTCAGGCATTATTTGGGATATTTTCAGGCATATTCAAACACCTATGGGACTCTGGAGCGGCTTCAGAGGGCTTATGAGGAGGTGCTTAGCCATCCGGAGGTGGTGGGGATCGTGATTGGGACGCGGCCGGATTGTGTGGATGAGGAGAAGCTGGACTACCTTAGCGGACTTGCGGGCGGACGCGTGCTTAAGGGGTGGCGCAGGACTTTTGGCGGAAGTGGCATAGATGGCGGGTGGGTCAATGAAAGAAGCGCTGATAGCGGAAGTGGTGCCAATGGCTGGCGGGCCGATGACAGAAGTACCAACAACGGAAGCGCCGACGGTGGGCTGCCGGAGGGGAAGACCATCGACGCGCCGATCGTTGTCGTGGAATATGGCATCGAGTCCTGCTACGACGCCACGCTTCGGAGGATCAACCGCGGCCACGACTTCGAGTGCGCGCGAAGGGCGGTGGAAATGACTGCGGAAAGGGGACTCGACACGGGGGCGCACTTCATCCTCGGGCTCCCGGGCGAGACCAGGGAAATGCTTCTGGACCAGTGCGATGCTATCTCATCGCTGCCGCTCCGTTCCGTCAAGTTCCACCAACTTCAGATCGTCAAAGGCACGGCGATGGAAAAGGAATATGCCGCCGATCCGTCGGCGTTCTACCGGCCTGGGCTTGATGAATATCTCGACTTCGTGATCGACATCCTCGAACGTTTGAGACCCGACCTCTACATCGAGCGCGTGGCCGGAGAAGTGCCGCCAAGGTTCGTGAACGACACTCCTTGGGGGCTTGTCCGCAACTTTGAGATCCTCCGCATGCTGGACAGGCGCATGGAGGAGCGCGGCGCGCGGCAGGGCCGGCTGTTTTCAAAATAAGTAGACATTGAAAAAAAAGATCACTAAGGCCCGCCGGCGACGGAGGAATATTCATTGATGATGAAGGAATATGTTCCCTTGGGACGATGAAAGATATTCATTGGCGATGAAAGAATATGTCCCCTTGCGGCGATGAAAGATATTCATTGATGATGAAGGAATATGTCCCCTTGCGGCGATGAAAGATATTCATGGATGATGAAGGAATATGTCCCCTTGGGACGGTGAAAGATATTCATTGGGATGAAAGAATATTTCCCCTTATGACGATGAGAGATATCCCTTCGGCGGGCGAAGGGAAGCGGGGCTACTTACGGGCTACTTATTTTTTAACGCTTACTAACAGCAACTATTGCGTGAAAATTCTTATATTTGTCAAATTTATTTGATTACAATGGCGAAGTTTGTAAACCGAGAGATTCCTGAAGGCCTCACCTTCGATGATGTTTTACTGGTTCCGGCACATTCCGATGTACTTCCACGTGACGTTGATGTCACAACAAATTTCACGACAGACATTAGGCTCCACACTCCGATCGTGTCCGCGGCGATGGACACCGTCACGGAGGCCGATCTTGCCATCGCTATGGCAAGGGCTGGCGGTATCGGTGTGATCCACAAGAACATGCCGATCGAGAAGCAGTGCGAGCAGGTCAGGCATGTGAAAAGGGCGGAGAACGGCATGATCTATGACCCTGTCACCATCAGCCCGGACGCGACTGTCGGCAATGCGCTGGCCATGATGAAGAAGCATCACATCGGCGGCATTCCGGTCGTTGACGGCAACGGCTTCCTTATCGGCATCGTCACGAACCGTGACCTCAGATTCCAGGAGGACATGCAGCTGCCTATCTCCCAGGTGATGACACGGGAGAATCTCGTGACCGCGCCTAAGGGCATAACCTTGGCGGAGGCCACGAGGATCCTTCAGCACAGCAAGGTCGAGAAACTTCCTGTTGTGGACGGCGACGGCAAGCTTGTCGGGCTGATCACCTACAAGGATCTGATGAAGATCAAGGACAACCCTATCGCGTCGAAGGACAGCAAGGGCCGTCTCCTGGTGGCAGCTGCCGCCGGCATCAAGTCAGACACGATCGAGAGAATCGGCATGCTCATTGACGCGGGTGCGGACGCTGTTGTCCTGGACACCGCACACGGCCATTCCGAGGGCGTTCTGCAGATGATCCGCAAGGCCTGCGACACCTACAAGGATTTCCAGATCATCGCCGGCAATGTCGCCACAGGAGCCGGCGCCAAGGCTCTTGCCGAGGCCGGAGTCAAGGCTGTCAAAGTCGGTATCGGCCCCGGCTCGATCTGCACGACCAGAATAATCGCCGGCATCGGTGTTCCTCAGCTGACGGCTGTCATGGAGGCCTCCTATGCCCTTAAGGGTACGGGAGTTCCTGTCATAGCCGACGGCGGCATAAGATATTCGGGAGACATCGTGAAGGCTCTTGCCGCAGGCGCCGGCACCATCATGGCAGGCTCCCTGCTTGCCGGAACGGAGGAGTCTCCGGGAGAGACTATCATCATGAACGGAAGGCGCTTCAAGTCCTATCGCGGCATGGGATCGCTTGAGGCTATGGAGCAGGGTTCCAAGGACAGGTATTTCCAGGACATGGAGGCAGACATCAAGAAGCTCGTTCCGGAAGGAATCGTGGCTCAGGTGCCTTACAAGGGAACCGTCTCCGAGGTCGTGTACCAACTTGTCGGCGGACTCCGCGCCGGTATGGGGTACTGCGGCGCCCACACGATCGCCGATCTGCGTGACGCCCAGTTTGTGCGCATCACCAACGCGGGATTCCTTGAGAGCCATCCGCACGATGTGACCATCACGAAGGAAGCCCCTAATTATTCAAGATAATCGTCAGATAGCCAGATGTTTCCAAAAAGGTTGCAAATAGTCCTGCTGGGTGTGCTGCTGGCTCTCCTGCCTTCATGCAAGGCCATCTCCTCGCTTATTCACGACGGGGAGGTGGTCGCGAAGCTGGGGGATCACAAGCTGTACCGATCGGAACTTGATGATGTGATACCAAAGGGCACGTCTCCGGAGGACAGTGTCAATCTGGCCAACCTCTACATCAATTCATGGGTCAGGGACAAGGCCTTCATGGACATCGCGCAGCAACGTCTGTCCAAGGAGGAGAAGGATGTCTCGAAAGAGCTTGAGGCCTACCGCCAGTCGCTTCTCCGCTATCGTTACGAGCAGCGCTACGTCAATGAGAGGCTTGACACGACCGTCTCCGAGAAGCAGATAACGGACTATTACGACTCTCATAAGGAAACCTTCAAACTTGAGCGTCCGATTCTCAAGGCCCGTTTCCTGAACATTGACAAGGATTCTCCTAATCTGGCCAAGATCAAGAAGTTGATGTCTTCGGACAAGGTCGAGGACGTGGTCGCGGCGGACAGCGTGGCGTTCAACTCCGCCCGCCGCTACCACGACTATTCCGGGGAATGGATCGATGCGATCAAGCTGGCGGCGGAATTCGGAGTGGACTATGTACAGATGCTTTCCCAGCGTTCCGGACAGTTCATCCAGATCCCGGACGGGGAGGACAAAGTCTCTGTGGCTTTTATAGTTGACTATGTCAAGGCCGGCGAGATCGCTCCGGTCGAGTACTGCGAGGACAGGATCAGGGACATCATCATAAGTGGAAGAAAGCACGAACTCCTTACCGGTTTGGAACGGGACTTGATAGAAGATGCCAAGCTTAGGGAGAATTTTGTAATATATTAGAGATGATAAAGAAAGTAGCAATCACCATCTTCGCCCTCGCGTCAGTTTGCGCGATGGCTTCGGCTCAGAAATACAAGTACGTTGACAAGACGATCGCGGTTGTCGGCAACGAGGCTGTCTTGATCTCGGACATTGAGGGTGCCGTCAAGGACAGAAGCGCCCAGGGACTGTCCTCCGACAGGAATGTCCGTTGCGAGGTGCTGGAGTCCATCCTTGAATCCAAGATATTCCTGATGCAGGCAAGGATCGACTCTCTTACGGTCAATCAGGACATGGTCGAGGGAAGCCTTTCCCAGCAGGCTGACAGAATGCTGACCTACCTTGGAGGGGAAGATAAGGTTGAGGAATATTTCGGGAAGCCTCTCTACCGCCTCCGCCAGGAATGGCGCAAGCAGTACGAGGACATGAGCCTCACCCAGCAGGCGCAGCAGGAAATCATGAGGAAGATTCCGGAGATGACCCCTTACGATGTCAAGGAATATCTTGACACGGTCGACGCGAAGAACCTTCCGATTGTCCCGATCAAGTACCAGCTCAGCCAGATCTGCATCTATCCTGACCGTGAGGCGGCCAACATGGCTGTGCGCGAGAAGCTTCTGGATCTGCGCGAGAGGATCATCAACGGAGAGAAATTCTCCACTTTGGCACGAATATATTCGGAGGACCCTGGCAGCGCCCGTAAGGGAGGTGAGCTTGGAATGGCCTCAAAGTCAATCTTCTGGCCAGTGTTCTCTGATGCGGCGATGGCTCTCAAGCCGGGTGTCATCTCGCAGATTGTCGAGACGCCGGACGGCTTCCACATCATAGAGGTCATCGAGAAGAAGGGGGACATGTTCAATGCCCGCCACATCCTGATGAAGCCTAAGTACACCGACGAGGACAGGGAAAAGGCGTTCAAGACGCTGGACAGCCTTCGTACCGAGATCAACAACAACGCCGTCACATTCCAGATGGCGGCCAACTTCTACTCACAGGATCCGGCCACCAAGACTAACGGCGGTCAGATGTCGGATCCGAACACCGGCTCGGCCTATTTCGAGATTGACCAGCTTAAGCCTGAGGACTACATGGCCATCAAGGATCTGAAGGAGGGCGAGATCTCGGAACCTGTTGAGTCTACGGACAATGACGGTCGCCAGGATCAGGTCAAGGACTATGTGGTCGGCAAGACCATCTACAAGATCATCAAGGTTGACCGTATCATCCCTGCCCACACTGCGTCCTTCGACGAGGATTTCAGCCAGATCCAGGAACAGGTGCGCCTTGACAAGCAGATGAGGGCGATCGACGACTTCCTCGCCGGAAAGATCAAGGAGACTCACATCATCATCGATCCGATGTTCAGGGACTGTGAGTTCCGCCGCTCCGGCTGGGCATCAAAGTTCGCGGAAGACTGATGCTCCCGAGACGCCTGGCATATTCATTACTCCTTTTGCTGCTCACGTTCAGCCTTTCCGCCCAGACCACGGAGCGGAAGGACAGTCTTGTGCGGCTGCTCGGCTGTGATGAGTTGCAGCAGGTTGATGAATATGGTGTCCAGTACCGCAAGGCCTTGGGTCACGCGCGTTTTGAGCACAACTCGACCCTGCTGGTCTGTGACACCGCCTTGTGGAACGTCAACACGAATGTGATCAACGCCTTCGGCAATGTCCGGATCATCCAGAACAGCACGGTGCTCAGCAGCGAGAGTCTGGATTACCTGATCGACCAGAACCTCGCGCAGTTCCGAGGCTCTTTGGTCCAGCTTCGGGACAAGGACGGCAACACGCTCAGGACAAGGGATCTGGACTACAACACGAAGGACAGTGTCGCGGTTTTTCGTGGCGGAGGAGCCTTGCGTGACAAGGACGGCCAGGTCATCGAGAGTGTCGAAGGGTCTTATTTCTCCAAGCTCAGCACGTTCACGTTCACGAACAATGTCAACATGTACACGGACTCGATGTTCGTGAAGACGGATTTTCTCAGCTACGACACCGAAGCCAACCGTGCCACGTTCGGCACCGGCACCAATGCCTGGAAGGACGACAACATGCTTTCCTCAAAGGCCGGTCTCTATGAGAGGGACTTAGAGAAATTCACCTTCACCACCGACGTCCATCTTTTGACCGTGGGTCAGGAGGCCTGGGCCGACACGCTGGTCTACTACCGCGCCCGTAATGAAGTTGAGATGTTCGGTCATGCCGAGTTGTTGGACACGAGCCGCAATGTGGCCGCTGTCGCAGGCTACATGCAGTACATCGATTCCTTGTCCTATGTCAAGATGACCAGGGATCCTGCCGTCATCATGATCAGTGAGCAGGACGGAAAGAAGGACACCGTCTATGTCGGAGCTGACACTTTGATCCTTCGTTCGATACCGAAGTGCGAGGTGGACTCTGTCGAGTTTGTCAGGTCAGAGGCCCGATTGAAGGAGTTGAATGTTGATCCTATCACGGAGTACCGTCGCAAGGCTGCCGAGGCTGCCAAAGCCGCTGCCGAGGAGGCCCGGAAGAAGATGGAGGAGGAAGACCCGAACGCGAGGGGATCCTTTGACAAGGGAGCCGCCGCGCTGACCGAAAGCAGAAAACCGATCCTTCCCGCCCCGTGGGATGATGATGTCATTGAATATGAACCGCCTCGCTGGTGCTGGACACCGCCGGCCACGGAGTCATGTTCTTTGCCGGTCGCCGGGCTTGTCAAAACTCCCGCCCACCCGCTCGCTCAGAACCCCGACACTTTGAAGTCGGCAAGTCTCAAGCCTCAGGCCGACACCCTTCGCACCCGGTCCGACACCCTTCGCACCCGGTCCAATACCCTTCGCACCCCGGCAGACACCCTTCACGCCTCTGCCGACACCCTGAGACCTCAGTTGGACACAACGGCGTTCCAAGCTGACAGTCTTGGCTTCGCAAAAGATTCGCTGGCCATGGCGGACTCCCTTTCCATTGCCGCGAAAGACTCGCTTGACCTGACTCCGAAAGACTCCACAAAGATCAATTTCATCTACGGAATCAATAACGTCAAGGTCTTCAGAACCGACATGCAGGTAGCGTGTGACTCTCTGGCCTACACCGACCTTGACTCGTTGATACGTCTCTACAGGAAACCGTATGTCTGGAATGAAACCAAGAGGCAGTACACGGCGGACAGCATAACAGTGATTGTCAAGAACCAGTCCATCGAGCGCGCGAGCCTGATGTCAAACGCCTTCATCATCGTCCAGGAGGACTCCCTCTCGTTCGATCAGATCAGGGCGACGGAAATGATGGCCTATTTCGACAGCACTGGAACACTCCGGCGTTTCGACGCGATGGGCGGGGCGTCCGGTGTCTTCTTCATAGAGGAGAACAATTCGCTTGCGACGGTCAACAAGTTCGAGTCGAAGATGATGACGGCCATTTTGAAGGAAGGGAACATTCAGGATCTCAACTATTTCGACGCTGTCAAGAGCGATGCCTATCCTGTCGTCCAGCTAAAGAAGGACGAGAGGATTCTTAAGGGTTTCGACTGGCAGCCTGAAAAGCGTCCCAAAGGTCCGGAGGACATCACCGAGTACAAGCCGCGAGAGTCTCAAAGGTCTGTCTACGAGCAGATTCCACGTGCGAAATTCGCCGAGACCGACATTTATTTCCCTGGCTATATGAGCAGCGTCTATAAGATGCTTGCGACCCAGGATTCTCTGAAGCGCGTCCGTAAGGCGGAGAGGAAGCGGCTGGAGGAGTTGCGTAAGGCCGAGGAGGCTCGTGTGGCGGATAGTCTGCGGGTGGCAGCCGACAGTCTTGCGCTCCGGGACAGCCTTGCCAGAAAGGACAGCCTGGCTTTGAAGGACAGCCTTGCGTTGAGGGATTCCTTGGCCGCGCGTAAGGACAGCATAGCGTTGAAAGACACCCTTGCGGTTTCCGCGGACAGTGCGTCTGTAAAGAATCCGTTAGATCCGGCAGCGGCGAGGAAGGCCGCGAAAGAGGAAAGCCGCAGGAAGCGTGCGGAGGCGCGTGAGGCAAGATGGGCCGAGCTTGACGCCCGTGATGAGGCCAAGGCCAAAGTCAAGGAAGAGAAAGCCTTGAAAAGGAAACGTAAGAAGACCCTCAAGACGCTGAAAGCAATGGAGAAGCGGCGTGCCAAGGAAGATCGGATGCTGGAACGCTATCGTCTCCGCTTCGAGAAGCAGAAAGCCAGAAAAGAAGCCCGGGCCGCCAAACGCTCCGTCCGCTGATGTTCCGCTCAGGCTCTGCAACCGAGTTTGTGTGCAGGCCGGGGTATTGGTTGTGATAAATCCAAGGCGCGAGCGTATCGGCTGGGGATAAAGAAGAGGATGACAACGTCACCCTCTTCTTTATCTTTTTGATGTATAATTTCTAGAGCAGCTTCTTGCGGAGCGCGTCGATCATGTCCACGGTCATGGTCTCCAGATCATAGGACGGTGTCCATCCCCATTCCTCGCGGGCGCAGGAGTCATCCATCTTGTCCGGCCATGAGTCGGCGATCGCCTGACGGACAGGATCGACCTCATAGCGCATCCTGAATCCAGGGATGTGTTCCTCGATCTTCTTGCGCAGGATCTCAGGATCGAAGCTCATTGACGCTATGTTGAATGAGTTGCGGTGTTTCAGCTTGGACGGGTCGGCGTTCATGATGTCCACGGCGGCCTTCAGGGCGTCAGGCATGTACATCATGTCCATGAATGTCCCGGCGGCGATAGGACAGACAAACTCCTCACCCTTCACGGCGGCGTAGTAGATCTCCACGGCGTAGTCGGTCGTACCTCCCCCAGGCAGAGTGACATTGGAGATCAATCCCGGGAACCTCACCGAACGGGTGTCCACGCCATACTTCGTGTGGTAGTAGTCGCTGAGCAGCTCGGTGGCCACCTTGGTCACGCCGTACATTGAGCGCGGCCTCTGGATCGTGTCCTGAGGCGTGTCCTGGTGCGGGGTCTCCGGACCGAACGAGCCGATGGACGATGGAGTGAACACGGCGACATTGTTCTCGCGGGCGATCTCAAGAATATTCATGAGACCGTCAATCTGGATGTGCCATGCCAGTTGCGGCTTCTTCTCCGCCACGGCGGAGAGCAGGGCTGCCAGATTGTAGATCGTGTCGATGTTGTACTTCTTCACGATTCCGAGAAGTTGCTCGCCGTTGCATACATCCGCCTCGGCGGCAGGGCCGCTTTCGAGCAGAATACCCTTAGGCTCAGCGCCTTTAATGTAACCGGCAACAACGTTGCCCTCAGGACACATCTTCCTGATTTTCATTGTCAGCTCGGAGCCTATCTGGCCGGTCGAGCCTATCACAAGTACGTTTTTCATTGCAGATGGCTTGTTTTATGCTTACTTAGCTTTTGCAAATTTACATTATTTTCCAATAAGTGTTCTTATTAATGCGAAAATATAAACTAATTTCACGAAAATTGATATATTTGTCATGGCGAAAACGAAACGTTTTAAAAAATCATAAGATATGTACGGAAAATTCAAGGATCATCTGACAGCGGAACTCGCCTCCATCAAGGAAGCCGGGCTCTACAAGAACGAGAGGAACATCGCTTCTGCCCAGTCTGCGGAGATCACTCTCCAGGACGGCAGCAAAGCCCTTAACTTCTGTGCCAACAACTATCTGGGACTGGCTGATTCTCCAAGGCTCATCGAGGCCGCCAAGAAGGCAATGGACGAAAGAGGCTTCGGAATGTCCTCAGTACGTTTCATCTGCGGAACCCAGGATCTCCACAAGGAGCTGGAGGCGGCGATTTCCAATTTCTTCCACACCGAGGACACCATCCTCTACGCCTCGTGCTTCGATGCCAACGGCGGTGTGTTCGAGCCTCTTCTCACGGCAGAGGACGCTATCATCTCCGACTCTCTGAACCACGCTTCGATCATCGACGGCGTGCGTCTGTGCAAGGCTGTCCGCTACCGCTACGCCAACGCGGACATGGCCGACCTTGAGCGCTGCCTCCAGGAGGCCCAGGCCCAGAGGTTCCGCATCATCTGCACGGACGGAGTCTTCTCGATGGACGGCAACGTGGCTCCGATGGACAGGATCTGCGAGCTGGCCGAGAAATATGACGCGCTCGTGATGGTTGACGAAAGCCACTCCGCCGGAGTTGTCGGCAAGACCGGCCACGGAGTCGCCGAGCAGTATGACTGCTATGGCCGCATCGACATATTCACAGGCACTCTCGGAAAGGCATTCGGAGGCACCGTCGGCGGATTCACCACAGGCCGCAAGGAGATCATCGACATGCTCCGCCAGCGCTCCCGCCCTTACCTCTTCTCCAACTCACTGCCGCCGATGATCGTCGCCGCAGGCATCGAGATGTTCAGGATGCTGGGAGAAAGCAACGAGCTTCACGACCGCCAGCAGGAGAATGTGACCTACTTCCGCGAGAAGATGCTGGCCGCCGGCTTCGACATCAAGCCTACGCAGAGCGCGATCTGCGCGGTGATGCTCTACGACGCGCCACTTTCCCAGAAATTCGCCGCCAAGATGGCGGAGGAAGGAATATTCGTGACCGGCTTCTACTATCCGGTGGTTCCTAAGGGTCAGGCCCGCATCCGCGTGCAGCTTTCCGCCGCCCACAAGCGCGAGCATCTTGACAAGGCCATCGCCGCCTTCATCAAGGTCGGCAAGGAGCTGGGAGTCATCAAATAGACTTTTTTGAACATTCATGAGTTCCGGTCGCCAAGCCTGTCGAAGCGTCCGGAACTTTTGATGAATAGGAATATGCCAAATCTGAGATTCTGGATGGACAACGCCCGGAAGATAGCCCTTCCCCAGAGCGCCATCCCATGCCTGACAGCTATAATCCTCTCGATCGGCCAGGACGGATTCTTCTGGCCTCTCGCGATACCGGTTTTCCTCGGAGTCTGCGCCGCGCACCTGGGGATGAACCTCGCCGATGACTATTTCGACTACCTCAAAGGACTCCCTTCGGGAGAGATCCGCTCGTCCCTTGTGGCCGAAGGCTCGGTCCGCGCCCGGATGGACAAATGCCAGTACATCCTCTCCGGCGCGGCCACCGAAAAGGATCTCCGCAAGGCCATGATCCTATTCCTTGGCTTCGCGGCCCTGATGGGTCTGGCCGTTGTCATATTCCAGATGCTCACTAACGGCCCGGCCTCCGCGCTTGCTGTTGCCGCCTACGCTTTCGCCGGACTGTTCATCGGCCTCCAGTATTCCGGAGCGCCCATGCGCCTTGGCTATCACGGCCTTGGCGAGCTGGTCATAGGCGTGGTTTTCGGGCCTCTGAACATGATGGGGACGGCTGCTGCGGTGACAGGAGCGGCCTTCCGCCCGGACATGTTCATCCTGAGCATCGGCATCGGTTGCCTTGTGACGAACATCGTCTTTGTCCATTCTGTGATGGAGGCTGCTGCCGACAAGCGGCTCGGGAAGCGCACTTTCGCCCACCTTCTCGGAGGCAAGACCTCGCAGATCACCGCCCTGGCCGTGTTCACGCTGGTGCCGTTCATCTGCCTGATTTGCAACGTCTTCCTCTACGGCTGGAGCCACTGGTACCTGCTGACCCTCGTCTCCCTGCCGCTGTCCGTCTGTTTCCTCAGCTCCACCTGGCGCTTCATCAACAACATGCCCTGCGACGACACTCCCCGCTGGTGGATGGGTCCGATGGGGAATTGGAATGAATATGTCAAGGCAGGCGTTGACTGGTTCCTCTTCCGTTGGCTGATGGCCCGCAACATTAACACATTCTTCTGCCTGGTGGTCATCATTGTGTTCATAATCAATTCTATTGTAAAATAACAACCCGCCTTCCGCGCGGCAACTATCTTCTAATATGATCAAGCAATACGCCTACCTCGCCTGGTGGTTCGTCCGCGCCCGCTTCTTCGGACGCCGCGCCCCGCTCCAGACCGTCCTGTTCATAACCGACAAATGCAACCTCCGCTGCAAGCACTGCTCCGTCTATGGCAGCGCCGGCAACCGTCAGAGAAAGTTCGATGACATCGTGGAGTCTCTGAGACGCTCCTACGCAGCCGGTTCCCGTTTCGTCGATCTGGAAGGCGGTGAGCCGACCCTCTGGAAGGAGGACGGCAAGACCATCAACGACATCATAGACGCGGCTGTCCGGATCGGTTTCTTCTCCGTGACAGTCACCACGAACGCCCAGCAGGACTTCTCCTGGATCCACCCCCACTCGATCTGGGTCTCCCTTGACGGCATCGGCAGGTACCACGAGGCGATCCGAGGCGAGGGCACCTTCCCGAGGCTGGAGGAAAACATCCGGAAGTGCGGCCACAAGCACTTGAGTGTGAATATGGTAGTGAACTCCCTGAACTGGGAGTCCCTGGATGAGGTAATGGAATATGTCCGTGCCAACGACGCGATCGAGCAGGTCTCCATCAACTTCCACACCCCCTTCCCCGGCACCGAGTACCTGATGCTCCCTCCGGCAAAGAAAGCCGAACTGATCGACAAGGTACTGTCCTACAAGAAGAAAGGCTATCCGATTATGAATTCCGCCTCCGGCCTAAGGAAGATGAAGCGCAACACCCTTGGCCAACTGAGGTTAGGAAAAGAATGCTTCGTCTCGAACTTCATCTACCCCGACGGCTCCGAAGGCCTCTGCACCGGCTACGGCACCTCTCAGTGCCGCGACTGCGGCTTCTGTATGGCCGGCGAGATGTCCTCCGTCTTCCACTTCTGCCCCGACACCCTCCTTGCCGGCTTCAAGCTAAGAATGTAGCCCCGCCGGGGTCGCTGGGCCTCTATCCCGCGCTTTATCGCAGCGGCGAATAAGCAATCTATTCCGCGTAGAGCGAGATGATGTTGAGGATGACCTGGGAGGCTTTCTCGATGCTCTGGAGAGGGACGAACTCCATCTTGCCGTGGAAGTTCAGGCCACCGGCGAAGATGTTCGGGCAAGGCAGCCCCTTGAAACTCAGGTTAGCACCGTCGGTGCCGCCGCGGATAGGCTGGATCTTCGGCTTGATGCCGGCCATCTCCATAGCCTTCACGGCTTTCTCAACCACGTGATAGTGCGGTTCCACCTGCTCGCGCATGTTGTAGTACTGATCCTTGATCACAGCCGTCGCCGTACCATCGCCGTACTTCACATTGATGAAGTCCACGCATTTTTGCATGATCGCCTTCTTGCTCTCGAACTCCTTGCGGTCGTGGTCACGGATTATGTAGGTGACATCCGCCTCCTCGACCGAACCGCTGAAACCGACAATGTGGAAGAAGCCCTCGTAGCCTTCGGTATATTCAGGCCTCTGCTGAACAGGCAGCAATGCGTTCAACTCAGTGGCGATCAGGATCGCGTTCTTCATCTTGCCCTTCGCGTAGCCCGGGTGCACGTTCCTTCCCTGAATGTGGATCTTCGCCGAGGCCGCGTTGAAATTCTCGAACTCCAGCTCACCGATCTCCCCGCCGTCCATCGTGTAGGCATATTCAGCCCCGAACCTCTTGACATCGAACTTAACCACGCCGCGCCCGATCTCCTCGTCAGGCGTGAAACCGATCTTGATCTCACCGTGCCTGAACTCGGGATGCTCCACGATGTACTGCACCGCGTCCATGATCTCGGCCACGCCGGCCTTGTCGTCCGCACCCAGAAGGGTTGTGCCGTCGGTGGTGATGAGCGTCTGCCCCACATAATGAAGCATCTCCGGGAACTCCGAAGGCTTCAGCGCCAGTCCAGGCACACCTTTCAAAGGAATGTCCCCGCCGTCATATTCATTGATGATCTGAGGCTTGATGTCCGCTCCCGAAGCGTCCGGAGCGGTGTCCACGTGGGCGATGAATCCGATTGCCGGCACTTTCGCCTCGATGTTCGAAGGGATCGTGCCCATCACGTAACCATATTCATCAAGAGTGGCTTCCACTCCGAGAGCCTGCAGCTCGTCGCGCAGCATGCGGAGCAGATTCAGCTCCTTCTCCGCCGATGGCTGGCTCTCTGATTCCTCGTTCGACTGAGTGTCAACGCTGACGTACCTCAGGAACCTGTCTAAAACTTTTTCCATTATTCTTGTTATTTTCTGGTCGCCGAGCCTGTCGAGGCCACTTTCATAATGGCACTTCGGCGGGCACGGTGGCCGTTTGTTTATTCCTTAGCCCTCAAAGAGGCGATGATGGTGTAGGCGATGATTCCGAGGAACGGGATGATGGCGATGGCCTCGCCGTATTGGGCGTTCCAGCCGGTCAGGAACCAATCCACGTTGAAGAACTTGAGCAGAGCGCTCACGACTCCCATCAGCGCGCCGCCGGCGATGAAACCGGAAGCGATCAGCGTACCCTTGTTCAGACGTATCTCATTAAGCGCCTTGTCCTTCGAGCGGGTGCTGACGAACCAGGAGATCGCTCCGCCTATCAGAAGAGGCAGGTTCAGGTCGATCGGAATGAACATACCCAGTGCGAACGCCAGGGCAGGAACCTTGAGGAAGGTCAGCACTATGGCCAGCACGGCCCCGATCCCGTAGAGCAGCCACGGAGCGCCGCCGCCGTTCATCATAGGCTGGATCACAGCCGCCATCGCGTTGGCCTGAGGAGCCACGAGCGCCTGGTCACCGACGAAACCGTAGGTCTTGTTCAGCACCAGCATCACGCCGCAGACCGTCGCCGCGGCCACAGCCACGCCCACAAACTTCCAGCCTTCCTGCTTTCTCGGAGTGCTGCCGATCCAGTAGCCGATCTTAAGGTCGGTGATGAAGGAGCCGGCCACCGAAAGCGCCGTGCAGACGACACCGCCGATGATCAGGGCCGCGGCCATGCCGGCGTTGCCCTTAAGACCCACACCAACAAGGATAAGCGCAGCGATGATCAGCGTCATCAACGTCATGCCGCTCACCGGGTTCGTGCCGACGATGGCGATGGCGTTGGCCGCCACCGTGGTGAACAGGAACGCGATCACCGCCACGATCAGCAGTCCCACAACCGCCTGCCATACATTGTTCACGACCCCGCCGAAAGCGAAGAAGGCGAACACCGCCAGAAGCGTCAGCACGATGCCGAACACGATGGTTTTCATAGGAATATCCTCCTGCGTCCTCTCGGCCTTCCCGGCATTGCCACCCTTCTTGGAGAACTCACCGACAGCCAGACCGACAGCCGACTTGATCACACCGAACGACTTGATGATGCCGATGATGCCGGCGGTGGCGATGCCGCCGATACCGATGTGGCGCGCGTAATCTTTGAATATCTGGTCAGGACTCATCTCCCCGATTGTCATTGTCACACCGGTCCCCATCAGGTCGATCACCTGACCGCCCCAGATGAGGTTCATCAGCGGAATGATCACCAGCCACACCAGGAAACTGCCGCAGCAGATGATGAAGGCATATTTCAGACCGACGATGTAGCCAAGACCCAGCACAGCCGCCCCGGTGTTCAGCTTCAGAACGACCTTGGCCTTGTCGGCGATTGTCTGTCCGATGCCGGCAACAGTTGTGCTCACGGTGTCCGCCCAGGCTCCGAAAGTGCTGACGATGAAGTCATAAAGACCACCGATGAGACCGCTGACAAGAAGCGTTCCAGCTCCCTTGCCGCCGCCTTCGCCGCTAACGAGGATCTGTGTGGTGGCCGTCGCCTCCGGGAAAGGATACTTCCCGTGCATCTCCTTCACGAAATATTTCCGGAAAGGAATGAGGAATAATATTCCTAAGACACCGCCAAGCAGCGAGGAAAGGAACATCTGCATGAAGCTGACATCCACTCCGAGGATGTAGATGGCAGGGAGTGTGAATATGGCGCCCGCCACCACGGCCCCTGAGCAGCCTCCGATGGACTGGATGATGACGTTCTGCCCCAGTCCCTCCTTTTTTCCGAGCGCGCTGGTCAGGCCCACGGCGATGATCGCGATAGGGATCGCGGCCTCGAACACCTGCCCCACGCGAAGACCCAGATAGGCCGCCGCCGCGGAGAAGATGACCACCATCAGCAGACCGAGCGTCACTGAATATGGCGTCACTTCCGCCCATTTCCTTTCCGCCCCCAGGAGCGGCTTGTACTCCTCACCCGGTGCCAGCTCCCTTTGAGCGTTCTCCGGCAATGAATTTCTTGTTTCTTCCATCGATCGTTATTTTGTTATTGTTTCTTTCTTATGTGGCCCGTCGCCGGGTCTTTCCATCGGCTGCCGGGCTTTCCTTTGGCCGCCGGGTCGCCGCTGAGCTTGTCGAAGCGCCGGTGTCTTCCTGGTCGAAGCACCCGCCCAGGCTCTGTGGCAAACAAAGGTACTATTTAAAGGTGAGAATTCCACCCCGCTGAAAAATATTCCTGAAAAAAGTCAAAAAAAATTTGGTAGTAAAGAAAAAGTGCGTATCTTTGCAGCCCGTTTCGGAAGAAGCGGTACAAAACAAAGTTCATTGACAATACTGAGAGATTACAACGAGGTAAGTGTAAAAGAATAGATTA
>ERZ824978.2337-NODE-2337-length-16886-cov-3.777969_pt1 | contig 16886 bp, 16 predicted proteins | sample MGYA00519860_ERZ824978 | MGnify/ENA primary metagenome ERZ824978 (study PRJEB31778, sample SAMEA3449184) | human gut metagenome | biome: human gut; feature: human-associated habitat; material: faeces | place: United Kingdom | collected 2010/2012 ... | reverse complement strand
CCGAGGTGTACATCATCGTACTGCTGATCGACGAGCGTCCCGAGGAGGTGACCGAAATGGCCCGCAACTCGAAGGCCGAGGTCGTGGCCTCGACTTTCGACGAGCAGGCTTCGCGCCACGTGAAAGTGGCCGAAATGGTGCTCGACAAGGCCAAACGCATGGTCGAGAGCGGCCACGACGTGGTGATCTTCCTCGACTCGATCACCCGTCTGGCCCGCGCCTACAACTCCGTGCAGCCCGCCTCGGGCAAGGTGCTTTCGGGAGGTGTCGACGCCAACGCCCTGCACAAGCCCAAGCGTTTCTTCGGCGCAGCCCGCAACACGGAGGAGAAAGGTTCGCTGACGATCATCGCCACGGCGCTGATCGACACCGGTTCGAAGATGGACGAAGTGATCTTCGAGGAGTTCAAGGGTACGGGCAACATGGAGTTGCAGCTGGACCGCAAGCTGGCCAACAAGCGCGTATACCCGGCCGTGGACGTCATCGCCTCGGGAACCCGCCGCGAAGACCTGCTGCTGCCGCGCGACGTGATGAACCGCACGTGGGTGCTGCGCAAGTACCTCTCGGACATGACGCCCGTCGAAGCCATGGAGTTCCTCCAGAAACAGATGGGACTCACCGACACCAACGAGGAGTTCCTCGCCACGATGAACCACTAACCGCACGGAGCGCAAACACCGGGTACAGATGAAAAGGCTGATTCTGACGAGTTTATGTCTTCTTTTCGCCCGCGGGGCGTTCGCATGGGGACAGAAGGGGCACGACGTGACGGCGTATATCGCCGAATGCCGTCTGACGCCCGAAGCGGCAGAGAAGGTCCGCAAGGCGCTCGACGGCTACTCGCCCGTGTATATCGCCAACTGGCTCGACTTCGCCAGCTACTGGCCCGAATACGCCTATTCGAAAACCTGGCACTACCTCAATATCGACGAAGGCGAGACGCTGGAGAGCATGTCCCGGAATCCCGGGGGCGACGTGCTGACGGCGGTGACCCGACTCACGGAGAAACTCAAGTCGGGACGCCTCACACCCGAGGAGGAGACGCTCTCGCTCAAGATGCTGATTCACCTGGTCGGGGACATGCACTGCCCGATGCACCTCGGACGGTTGAGCGACCTGGGCGGCAACAAGCGGCCCGTGCGTTTCTTCGGACGCGACACGAACCTGCATTCGGTCTGGGACACGAACGTTCCCGAAGCGGCCCACAAATGGAGTTACAGCGAGTGGCAGCAGCAGATCGACCGGCTGACGGACGAAGAGGCTGCGCAGATCGCCGCCGGAGAGCCGGCCGACTGGGTGAAGGAGACGCACGAAATCTGCAAGGAGATTTACGGCTTCACCCCCGAAGGGACCGATATTTCGTACGACTACCTCTTCAAGTACACGCCCGTCGTCGAACGGCAGTTCCTGCGCGGCGGACACCGCCTGGCCCGCCTGCTGAACGAGATATACCGATAACCGCATCCGCGCAAGACAAAGCCGCCCGCCGTCGAGAGACCGGCGGGCGGTTCGTTTCCGGAGCGCCGAATCAGTAATTCAGGTAGAAACATCCGTAATCCGGTTACTTCGGGAATCCTGTTTTCGGACTATCTTTGCATCGTGAACGGAAGGTTCCGGAATCCGGAACCCGGCGAAACGGAAAATCGAGGACGATCATGGAATACAGAATTTTGGGCAGAACGGGCCTGCGCGTGAGCGCCGTCGCACTCGGCTGCGAGGGCTTCATGCACAAGCGGGCCGAAGAGGTGAAGGCCGATTTCGACTTCGCGATTGGACACGGCATCAACTTCGTCGACATCTACTCGTCGAACCCCGACCTGCGCGCCGACATCGGTGCGGCGCTCGAAGGACGGCGCGGGGAGTTCATCATCCAGGGCCACCTCTGCACCGTATGGGAGAACGACCAATACCTGCGCACGCGCGATCCGCAGAAGAGCGCCGACTCGTTCGAACGACAGCTGCGGCAATTGCGCACCGACTATCTCGACGTGGGGATGATCCACTACGTCGACGCCGAGGCCGACCTGCGCACGGTCTTCGACGGGCCGATCATCCGGCTCGCCCAGCGGCTCAAAGCCGAGGGGCGCATCCGCTCGGTCTGAGCAGCCACAACCCCGCCGTGGCGCGCATGGCCGTCGAAACAGAACTCGTCGACGTACTGATGTTCTCGATCAATCCGGCCTACGACCTGCAACCCGCAAGCGAGGACGTCGACGCGCTGTGGGCCGACGAAAGCTATGCCCGCACGCTGCACAACGTTGATCCCGAACGCGAACGGCTCTACGAACTGTGCGAGCGCACGGGCGTGGGCATCGACGTGATGAAGGTCTACGGCGGCGGCGACCTGCTCAGCGAGGCGAACTCGCCCTTCGGCCGCGCACTGACGCCCGTGCAGTGCATCGAGTATGCGCTCACGCGCCCCGCCGTGGCGGCCGTCATGGTCGGCTGCAAGAGCCGCGCGGAGATCGAAGCGGCGCTGGCGTGGTGCGACGCTCCGGCCGCCGAACGCGACTACACTGCGGTGATGACGGGGCTGGAACGCTTCTCGTGGCGGGGACACTGCATGTACTGCGGCCACTGCGCCCCCTGTTCGGCGGGCATCGACATCGCGGCAGTCAACAAATTCCGCAACCTCGCGCAAGTGCAGGGCGAGATTCCCGAAACGGTGCGCGAACACTACCGCACGCTCGCGCACCACGCCTCGGAGTGCATCGGTTGCGGGCTGTGCGAACCCCGATGCCCGTTCGGCGTAGAGATCGTCGAGGCGATGCACCGCGCCGCCGAACGGTTCGGATACTGAAACGACAAACCATGAAACGAAACACGACCTTCCTGACCGACGACCAGCGGCTGCAACTCATCGACCTGCTGCATGTCGAAGCGTGCTCGTGCGTAATCCGCAACGGCGATGTGACCCGCATCTTCCGCGAACGGGGTGTGAAAGACCTCTACCGCCTGCTCGAAGAGGAGCCCGAACTGCTGGACGGCGCTTTCGTCGCCGACAAGGTGGTGGGTAAAGGCGCGGCGGCGCTGATGATTCTGGGCGGCATCGGCGAACTCCACGCCGACGTCATCAGCCGGCCGGCGCGGCTGCTGCTCGCCGCATCGCCCGTACACGTGAGCTACACGCTCGAAGTACCCTATATCGTCAACCGGACACGAACGGGGCAATGCCCCGTGGAGACGCTCTGCCGCGACTGCGCCACCGCCGCCGAAGCGCTGCCGCTGATCCGCAACTTTATCGAAGGACAAAAATGAAAGCCTTTTTCCACCCTATACTGACAGCCGCGCTGCTGTTCGCAGTTCCGGCCGCCGTCGCCGACGAGTTGCCCGACAGCGTGCGGCAGCGCCCCGTCTACCCGATCGAGGAGGTCGTCGTCACGGGCACGCGCAACGAAACCGACGTCCGCCTCCTTCCGATGACCGTCTCGGTGGTCGACCGCGCCGCGATCGAACGCAGCGGCCGGCAATCGCTGCTGCCCATACTCACCGAACAGGTGCCGGGGCTCTTCGCCACCGCGCGCGGGATCATGGGCTACGGAGTCTCGACCGGAGCGGCGGGCGGCATGTCGCTGCGCGGCATCGGCGGCGCACCACAGGCGGGGCTGCCGACCACGGGCCTGCTGGTACTCATCGACGGCCATCCGCAGTATATGGGGCTCATGGGACATCCGATCGCCGACGCCTACCAGTCGATGCTGGCCGAGCGCGTCGAAGTCGTACGCGGCCCCGCCTCGGTACTCTACGGTTCCAACGCCATGGGCGGCGTCATCAACATCGTCACGCGCAAGCAGCGCGAGGAGGGCATCCGCACCGACCTGCAAGCCGCCTACGGCTCCTACAACACGTTGCAGACCGAGCTGTCGAACCGTATCCGCAAGGGACGCTTCACGAGCGTCGTCACCGGCTCCTACAACCGCACCGACGGCCACCGCGCCGACATGGGCTTCGAACAGTACGGCGGCTACGCCAAGCTGGGATACGAGCTTTCGAGAGCATGGACGCTGTCGGGCGACGTGAACCTGACGCACTTCAACGCATCGAATCCGGGCGAGGTGACGGCGCCGCTCATCGACAACGACTCGCGCATCACGCGCGGACGGGCCTCCGCCGCCCTGGCCAACCGCTACGACCGCACGTCGGGCGCCCTGAGCCTCTTCTACAACTGGGGGCGGCACAAGATCGACGACGGCTATGCCGCGGGCAGCGAACCGCTCGACTACCGGTTCAACTCGCGCGACCGAATGCTGGGGGTGTCGTGGTACCAGAGTGCGCAGCTCTTCGCCGGCAACCGGCTGACGGTAGGCTTCGACTACTTCCACTTCGGCGGCGAATCGTGGAACCGGTTTCTCGACGGACACGAAGAGCCGCAGGTCGACAAGACGCAGGACGAGGTGGCCGGTTACGTCGACTTCCGACAGTCGCTCGGCACATGGCTGACGCTCGATGCGGGGCTCCGCGTCGACCGCCACTCCCATGTGGGCACCGAGTGGGTGCCGCAGGCGGGTGTCTCGTTCCACCTGCCGCGCAGCGCCGAGATCAAGCTCTCGGCCGGCAAAGGATTCCGCTACCCCACCATCCGCGAACTCTACATGTTCCGCCCCGCGAACCCCGACCTGCGTCCCGAGCGGCTGTGGAGCTACGAACTGTCGCTCTCGCAGCGGCTATGGGAGGGACGGCTCTCCTACGGCGTCAATCTCTTCTATATCGACGGCGAAAACCTGATCCTGCGTATGCCTGTCGACGGGCGGCAGATGAACGTCAACACCGGCCGGATCGAGAATGCGGGCGTCGAAGCCGAAATCGCATACCGCATCTCGGCGGCATGGAGCGTCGACGCCAATTACAGTTTCCTGCACATGGAGCATCCCGTGCTGGCCGCTCCCGAACACAAACTCCACGTCGGAGCCTCCTTCACGCAGGGCCGCTGGTCGGTCTCGACGGGCCTGCAATACGTGGAGGGTCTCTACACTTCGATCGTCGTCGGAGGGACGGGCAGCGACGCACAGGAAAATTTCATCCTGTGGAACCTGCGCGCAGGTTTCCGCATCTCGCGCAAATTGCGTATCTTCGTCGACGGAGAGAACCTGCTGGCGCAGCGTTATGAGATCAACGCCGGATTCCCCATGCCGCGTGCAACCGTGCTGGGCGGTCTGGACATGCACTTTTAACGAATTACTCGAAATACCGGAACTTTCATTCAACCATTCATAAAAAAGTGATATGCAAACGACTTCCGTAAAACTCTATTCGCTGGAATACAGCGAAGCGAAAACCTATCTGGCGACCGCCCTCTTCCTCGCGGGCAACATCGTCCTGCCGCAGCTCTTCCACACGATCCGTCTGGGCGGGCCGACATGGCTGCCGATCTACTTCTTCACGCTCGTGGGCGCCTACAAGTACGGCTGGCGCGCGGGGCTGCTCACGGCACTTGCGTCGCCCGTAGCCAACGCACTGCTCTTCGGGATGCCCGCCGCGGCGGCACTGCCCGCGATCGTACTCAAATCGGTGCTGCTGGCCGGCGCCGCAGGCTATGCCGCCGCACGCTTCCGCCGTGCGTCGCTCGCACTGCTGGCAGCCGTCGTACTCTTCTACCAGGCGGCCGGCACATTGGGCGAATGGGCCCTCACGGGTTCGTTCCACGCCGCCGTGCAGGACTTCCGCATCGGCCTGCCGGGCATGTTGCTGCAAATCTTCGGCGGCTGGGCATTCATCAATTTCATAATCCGCAAGTAAGACGATGCGCAAACTGGGATTCGGCTGTATGCGGCTGCCGCTCGCAGAGGCCGGCAACTTCAAGGCCGTGGACATCGCCGAGGTCGAACGCATGGTCGACACCTTCCTCGAACGGGGCTTCACCTACTTCGACACGGCCTACATGTACCACGATTTCCACAGCGAGTGCGTCGTGCGCGAGGCGCTCGTCGAGCGTCATCCCCGCAGCAGCTTCACACTGGCCACCAAGCTCCCGACGATGTTCCTCAAATCCGAAGGGGATCAGGAGCGGATCTTCGCCGAACAGCTCTCGAAATGCGGCGTCGACTACTTCGACTACTACCTGCTGCACAACCTCAACACCGCGAACTACCGCACCGTCGAGCGCTTCGACAGCTTCGCCTTCGCCGCCCGCATGAAAGCCGAGGGGCGTATCCGCCACGTCGGATTCTCGTTCCACGACAGCGCGGAGCTGCTCGACGAGATCCTCGCGGCGCACCCCGAAACGGAGTTCGTGCAGTTGCAGATCAACTACCTCGACTGGGACAATCCCAGCATCCAGTCGCACCGCTGCTACGACGTGGCGCGCCGTCACGGCAAGCCGATCGTGGTGATGGAACCGGTCAAGGGAGGTTCGCTGGCGACGGTTCCGCCCGCCGCCGAACGACTCTTCCGCACCGTGCATCCCGACCTCTCGCCCGCCTCGTGGGCGATCCGCTATGCCGCGAGTCTGGACGGCGTAATAACCGTTCTCAGCGGCATGTCGTCGATGGCGCAGCTGCTCGACAACACGGACTACATGCACGACTTCCGACCGCTCGACGACGCCGAACGCGCCACGGTGGCTGAAGCCGTCAAAATCATCAACGATGCGATCGCCATTCCCTGCACGGCTTGCCGCTACTGCGTAGAGGGGTGTCCGAAGCATATCGCCATTCCCGACTACTTCGCGCTCTACAACGCCGACCGCCAGTCGGTGAACCACCTCTTTTCGATCCAGCAGACCTACTACGACAACCTGGCCCAGACGCACGGACGCGCCTCGGAATGCATCGGCTGCCGCAAATGCGAACGCAGCTGCCCGCAACACCTGCCGATCGTCGACGATCTGAAACGGGTCGCAGCGACGTTCGAAACGGCCGGATAACCGGATAAAAACTGACGAATATGGCAAAAATCCTCTTTCTCGGAAACTTGGGCGTCGTGGAGATCGTCCTCATCGCACTGATCGTACTGCTGCTCTTCGGAGGCCGCAAGATTCCCGAACTGATGAAGGGCATCGGCCGGGGCATCCGCTCGTTCAAGGAGGGCGCCCGAGGCGACGGTGAGGAACCGAAGCAGAAGGAGTGACCGCATATCGGCGGAATCGGCACCGGCGGAAGAACGTTCCGCCGGTCGTTTCGTACGCCGCAAACGAAGATGCGTCCCGGCCGGTTGCACGGGAACGGTCTGGTATCTATCCGTCAGTAGATCAACGGCGCCGCCGACCGATGGATTCCGGCAGGAAACGACATGCTCGCTTCCTGCCGTTCCCCCCCACTCCCGCGATCCGTTCTTCCACTGCGAACGAACTCGCCGCCGGAACTCCGCACCGGAAATTTCGCCGATTCGAAAAAATCGTTTACCTTTGCGTAAAACATCAGATGATACGATGAAATCAGGTCCGAAAACGCCCCTTCGCAAACACTCGCTGGCCGATACGTTGGCCCAACGGCTGCAACGCCGTATCGCAGCGGGAAAATTCCGCACGGGCGAACGGCTGCCGACTGAATCGGAGCTGATGCGCATGTTCGGCGTTGGCCGCTCGACGGTGCGCGAAGCGGTACGGATGCTATCCGACCGGGGATTCCTGAACGTGCGGCAGGGCGCAGGGACATTCGTCGCAGCCCCCGCAGCGTCCGATGCCCTCGTGGAGCAGCGGTTGCGTCGCGCCGATATCCGCGAACTGGACGAAGTACGGAAAATTCTGGAAGCGGCCATTGTCGAACGCGCCGCCGCACGCCGCACGCCGCAGAACATGGAGCGGATCGAATCCCTGCTCGCCCAACGGGGCGCGGCCGCCGAAGCGGGCGACCTGGAACGGTGCATCGCCGCCGACATCGCCTTCCATGCAGCCATAGCCGAAGCCACGCACAACGAAATCCTGAGCGAACTCTACCGGACGACAACAGGCCACCTGCAAAAGGGATTCCGTCATATCTACCGTGACACGGCCTGTTTTCGCGCCTCCCAGCCGACGCACGCATGGCTGGCACGGAACATCGCCGACACCGACGTGCAGCAGGCGCTCGACACGATCGCCGTCATTCTGGACGAACCCTGATCCCCCGACGATGGACACGCTCACGAAACCCATATCCGCACCGCGCCAGCGAACGACCGCCGACACGGTCTATCCGATCCTGCTGCTCGTCAGCGTCACCCACCTGCTCAACGACATGATGCAGTCGGTGATTCCGGCGGTCTATCCGCTGCTCAAAGCCAAATTCGGTTTTTCGTTCGCCCAGATCGGTCTCATCACGCTCGTCTTCCAGATGACCTCCTCGATCCTGCAACCTTTCGTCGGCCGCTATGCCGACCGCCATCCGAGACCCTATTCACTGGCCGCGGGAATGTGTTTCACACTGGCGGGACTCTTCGCGCTGGCCCTCGCCCCCGGCTTCGCGCCGATCCTTCTGGCCGTCGCACTCATCGGCTGGGGATCGTCGATCTTCCACCCCGAATCGTCGCGCGTGGCCCAGCTCGCATCGGGCGGGCGCAAAGGGCTGGCACAGTCGATTTTCCAGGTCGGCGGCAACGCCGGAAGCGCCTTCGGGCCGCTGCTGGCTGCGCTCGTCGTCATTCCCTACGGCCAGACCTCGATCATGTGGTTCGCCCCGGCCGCACTGCTGGCCATCGGCATCCTCCTCCGCATCGGCAACTGGTACAAACGGCAACTGAACGCCGCGACCGCCGCACCGGTAACCGCAACAACCGCAGCAGCCGAATTGCCCCGCCGCAAGATCCGCCGTGCGCTGCTGATCCTCACGGTGCTGGTCTTCTCGAAATATTTCTACATCGCCTGCATGACCAACTATTTCACCTTCTTCCTTATGGACAAATTCGCCTTCTCGGTGCAGAACGCGCAATACAGCCTCTTCGCATTCCTCGCGGCATCGGCCGCAGGCACGGTCATCGGCGGGCCGCTGGGCGACCGCATCGGACGGAAATACGTCATCTGGGGGTCGATTCTCGGAGCGGCGCCCTTCGCCCTGATGCTGCCCTACGCCGGATCGGGCGGTGCCGTGGCGCTGGCGATCCTCGTCGGACTGATTATCTCGTCGGCCTTCTCGGCCATCGTGGTCTACGCCACCGACCTGATGCCCGGCCGAGTGGGAATGATCGCCGGCCTCTTCTTCGGGCTGATGTTCGGACTGGGCGGACTGGGTTCGGCCTTCTTCGGCTGGCTGGCCGACCGAACCAGCATCGAATTCATCTTCCGCGTCAGCGCGCTGCTGCCCCTGATGGGGATCATCACGGGATTCCTGCCAGACGTCGAACGCAAACGATGATAAAACATGACAAACATAAACAGAAAAGCTATGGCAAACGTAATCGTACTCTTCGAGGTTACCCTCAAAGAGGGCCATTCCGACGCTTATCTCGCAGCGGCAGCGGCACTGAAACAAGAGTTGGTGCAGACCGATGGATTTCTCGGCGCGGAACGCTTCACGAGCCTTGCCTCCCCCGGCAAACTGCTCAGCAAATCCGAATGGCGCGACGAGCAGAGCGTCGCGAAATGGCGCAATACGCTCCGGCACCGTATGGCGCAGACACAGGGACGCCTGAATGATTTCGCCGACTACAAGATCACCGTCGCAACACCCGTACGCTGTTACACGCTCTCGTCGAGAGATGAGGCTCCGAACGATTCCAACCGTTATTTTAATCTTTGAACGCAATGCAATACACCCACCTCTACCGCTCACCGCTCGGCACGATCACACTGGCTGCCGACAGCGAAGGCCTGACAGGACTCTGGTTCGAAGGGCAGAAATATTTCGCCGCGACGCTCGACGCCCGGCACGAAGAGACGATGCTGCCGATATTCGAGCAGACCCGCCGCTGGCTGGACAACTATTTCGGAGGGAACGATCCGGGACCGACGCCGCCCCTGCACCTGCAAGGTTCACCGTTCCGGCTGGCCGTGTGGGAAATTCTGCGGCAAATCCCCTTCGGGAAGACGATCACCTACGGAGAGATCGCCCGTGAAATCGCCCGCCGGCAAGGCTCGAAAACCGTCCCGGCACAAGCCGTAGGCGGCGCTGTCGGACACAATCCCGTCAGCATCATCGTTCCCTGCCATCGGGTCGTGGGGAGCAACGGCAGCCTGACGGGCTATGCGGGCGGCATCGAGCGGAAGGTACGGCTCCTCGCCCTCGAAAAAGCGGATATGACGGGACTGTTCGCTCCGCAAAAAGGCACAGCCCTGTAAAAGCCGAAACGGCAGGAGCACCTTCGTATCGTCGTGCCTGACCGTTCCGTTCCCGCTTTGGGATTCCGCGGCGAACGAAGCAGCCGGAAAGAGTGCCGATGCCAAACCGCAGTGCGGAGGACGTCGAGGGACCGACGTTTCGACGGGGATTTATGAATCGTCAAGAAACGGCAGAAGACCAACATGCCGTTCAAAATCAAACTGTGCGGCATTACCAAACGCATCATCGACAAATACAGACGCGAGGTCGCGGGAACGAACCTCGTACTGCCTGTGCCCGACATCGCCTACTGTAACCGCATCCTGAAAAGAATCGCCGTCGAGGTCGGAATCGACAAGGCGGTCACCTACCATCTGAGGCGCCATACGTTCGCAACGACCAACGCGCTGATGCAAGGCATTCGCATCGAAGTGGTCAACCGATGCAGGTTTCCGGCCGGTCTTCGGCGGTCATTAGACGGTCATTCGGCGGGAGTATCCGGAAAGTCCGGAGAGAAGATCACGTGCGGAGCAGCGTTTCGCGGATGCGTCTCAGGGCTTTGGTGATCTGCGCTTCGACGGTCTTGACCGAAATCCGCATCTGATTGGCGATCGCTGCGTTGGAAAGCCCCTCTTCACGGCTTTTGCGGAATACTTCGCGGCAGCGGTCGGGCAGTTGCGAGACCGCTTCGGCGATCAGTAACAGCATTTCGTCGGCTTCAAGCTGCAATGCTTCCGGATTCGTGAAGAGCGGTTCAGGGCCCTTCCCGATGGGAATTCCGTCGGTTCGTTCGTCGCGAAGCCGGTTGAGCGCGCGGTTACGCACGGCGCGAAACAGATAGGCCCGGACGGAAGTCGAGATACGGAGTTCCCCGGCATGCTGCCAGATGTGCGTAAAGGTGTCCAATACAATCTCCTCGGCAGAGGTGCGGTCGTGGAACCAACAGGCCGCGAACCTGCAAAGCGGGGCGTAATAACGGTCGAACAACTCCCTGAAAGCGGCGGTTCCCCCCCCCTCCCTCGGCTGATGTGTTTCCACAAAACCATGTCGTGTTCGTTTTCCGGCCTCATCGTATCGCTAAAAGAAATTCAGACAAATAAAGATAGACATTTTCGGGGATAAAACGGATGCGGAACGTATGAATTTTTCATTTCGAAATTATTCAGTTTCTGTTATCCTGCGGAATGCGGAACGCTTGCAATCGGGACTGCGTTAAACAAGGGGCCTGCTGAAACACTCCAGCAGGTCCCTTTGCAAGTCCAGACGCATTATTCGAGCAGTTCGTTGTTACCCCAGACATTCAGTTCTGCGATACACCATCCCCGGAAAGTCGGGTTATAAGTCTTGTTCGTATAGCTGGCGTGAATGCGCAGCCGGACGTAACGCGCATGCTGGTAGTCGTCGAGCATCGGACTGATGACCACACCCATCGGATCCAGCGGCGAGTCGGGATCGGTCCTGTAGTCGCGGTATGTCTGGGTGTAGGTCCAGTTGGCGTCGTTCGCTGCGCCGAGGCCGTCGCCGGCGATCTCCTTCGCGGTCCAAACCTCCAAGTGGGCGATGCCGTAGCGTGCGCCGTCCTCCGGTTTGCCGGTAGTCATGTAGCGCTGATTGAACTGGAAGCCGCGTACGGTCACCTCTTTGCCCAGATCGATGACGAAGTCGTAGGGCGGATTGGCCTGCTCCTCGTCGGCGTTGCAGTAGCCGAAGGTGTTGATGTCTTTGTCGAACATCTTCTCCACTTCGTAGTTGGGCTTGGCTTTGGGGGCGGCGAGCACCTTCCATCCGCTGCGTTCGAGCAGCACGGGTGCGGGCGGTCCCGGCTTGACGAGCTTGTTGAAGAGGATGTAACGGACACTGCCCGTCGGCGAGACCGTCGCCTGCGAGTCGCCCTTGATCGAATCGATGGTGATCGGCAACAGATACGGCTCCTCGTCGGGCATGCGCTCGCTGAACAGCTCCACTTTCATCGTCGAGGAGAGCGTGTTGTAGCGGGGCAGCATGACTTCGGTGGTCGAAAATTCGTAGGCCTCCGAGGGGCAGAGCTTGTATGAGGTTCCGTGCGCCGCGTTATAGGTCCCGACCAGTTCGGGGGCAGTCTTGAATACGACGGTTATGTAGTTGCCGCTGATCTGCTCGGCCTCCACGCGGATGTCGAGGGTCTGCTTCTTGGGGCTTTCCACCGTAATCACTTCGGCGTCGGCCGTGGCGTCCTGAATGCTCAGCAGCGCAGGCTGCCCGAGCGTCGGACCTTCGTCGTCCTTGCAGCCCGCCGCTGCGATGAGCAGGGCGACGGCGGCCAGAAGACGCATGTTCGCATATCGTTTCATAATCGTTTGCGTTTAAGAGTTCGTCTCAGCATTAGAATTTGACATCGACCAGCACGGGAATATGATCCGAGGCCCTCTTGATGTCGCCTTTGTTGAAGTCGAGCATGATCTTGGTGCCGACCACTTCGCACTTCGCGCCGTTGCCGTTCCACAACAGGATGTAATCGATACATTTGTCCGGCGCCTGCGAAGAGTGGGTGAAGTCGCTCGCACCGTGGGGCGTCAGGATCGTCCAGTCCGTCTTCAATTTGGAAATGGTGGGCGAATCGGGACGGGCGTTGAAGTCGCCGCCGAGGAAGACGGGTTTCTTCGAGCCGCCGAATTCTCGTTCGATGACCTTGTTGATTTCATCGACCTGCCCTGCCTGAGCCAGCGAGGATACATGGTCGAGGTGGGTGGTGGCGAAGACATATTTCTCGAACTCCACGACGACCATCACGCGGGGTTCGGCGCCGTCGCCCTTCGGCAGCGGAGCGGCAAAGGCACGAACGGGTTTCTCACGGCTGGCGATTCCGTCGCCGTAGGCTCCGCCCTGATAGGCCATCGCCCGCGAATATTCGTAACTCCACTCCTTGCCCATCAACTCGGCGAACTTCTTGAGTTGGAAGACCCTGCCGGTGCGAACCGTACAGCTGTCCAGTTCGCTGATGCCCACCAGATCGGCTTTGCCCTCGGTCATCATATCGGCGATCATCTGGTAGCTGCCGTCGCTGACGTACTTGGTGAAGACGCCGACGTTGTAGGTCACCAGACGTGTCGCGCCGTCGGTCTTGGAATAGTAGTCCCGGACGGGTTCTTCGGGGTTTTCGGGTTTCAGATGGGGCGGAACTTCGTCTTCGGAGGAGGAACTGCTGTTGCAGGCCGTTGCCGGGCAGGTGAGGCCGAGCAGCAGCATGATGGTAAGATATTTTTTCAGGATGTTCATCGTTTCGTTCGTTTTTGAAGTTAGCATTAAGAATTAAAAGTCGAGGCCGTCGTTCCAGCCGGGGTTTTGCGTCAGGGCACCGCCGGTCAGCGAGCGGTCGTCGGTCGGAATCGGGTAGTAGTAGTCACGGGCTTCGTTCCACTCGCCCGGATTCTTCTTGTGGGGCGAGATGTAGCCGTGGTCGCCGTCGGAGAAGAGAATGTCCTGGTCGATCACCAGTGTCAGTTTGGCCGTGGTCGAGGGCGTTTCGCCCTTGGTGGCGAAATAGACGTCGGGCGTTCCGTCGCCGTCAATGTCGTACTCGCCCTTGGCGGGGATGTAGAGGCCCAGCAGCGGTTGTTCGAAGGTCTTGCCCTCCTTCCAGCGCATGATGTCGTAGTAGCGGAATCCCTCCATCGCCAGCTCGATGGTGCGTTCGCGGCGGATTTCGAGGATCACCCCCTTGTTCGCACCCGTGACGTTGGGATAGCCGGTCTTCGCATCCGACAGGTAGGGGTCGGGGTTTTTGTTGGCGTCGTCGAGGATCAGGTTGGACATGCCCACACGGTCGCGCAGCCGTTTGACCGAGAGGTTGATGTCCTCCTGCGTGAGGGTTCCCAGCTCGGCCTTGGCCTCGGCGAAATTGAGGTAGACCTCCGCCGAGCGGAAGATCGGCAGGTCGTTGAACGACTTGTTGTAGGCGTCCTGCGCCGTTCCGGTGACGAACTTCACGACGTGGTAGCCGGTGATCGAGTTCGCCAGGTCCGGCGCTAGCTTGGTCGTGGCTCCGATACGCGTGTATCCCGGCGTGCGGATGGTCTGGGCCAGGCGCGGGTCGCGGTTCGAACACTGCTGCTTGAACTCCATGGTTTCCCAGCCGGCCTTGTCCGTGAATCGCGAACCGTCGGCCATCAGGTAGCTGTCGACGATCTTGCGCGTCATGCCCGGTTTGCCGTACGAGGCGCTGATGGTGTAGAAATTGGCGTTGTGGAAGACGCCCAGCGCCGAATTATAGTCGCGGGCGAGGATGACCTCGACGCTCTGCGCGTTCTCCGAGGCGAACAGGTCGCGGTAGCTGGTGGCCGGTCCGGTCGCGGTGTAGAGCGAATAGCCGCTGTTGGTGATGAATTCCTCGGCTGCGTCGGCGGCCTGTTCGAGATACCATTTCCAGTCGTGTTCGTAGCCGTCGATGCCGTGGTACTTGCGGAACGTGCCTTCGAAGAGGCAGAAGCGCGACTTGAGCGCCAGCGCCGTCCATTTCGTCACGCGGTAGAGATCGCGTTCGGCCGGCAGATAGCGGATGGCGAAGTCGATGTCCTCGATCATGCGCTGCATGACGAATTCGCGCGAGTCGCGGGGACGCTTCAGCTCGGGGTCGGCCGAACCGAGGGGCTTGGCATACCAGGGCACGTCGCCGAAGCGCTTCACCTTCTCGAAATAGAAGTAGGCGCGGAAGAAACGGGCCACGGCGTCGTAGCGGTTGCGGATGTCGGTGTCCTTGCAGTTGCCCGAGTATTCGAGCAGGGTGTTGAACTTGCGCAGGTCGGTCCACGTCCAGCCGCCGCCCGAGGCGGGAATCGTGCGGCCGTCGCGCATTTCGGCGGCGATTTCGTTCTTCACGATGTTGTCGTAGCCTTCGTTGTAAAGGCCGTCGCCGGGGAAGATCGTGTAGAAGGTGTTGCTGAAGGCCTGCAACTCGTTTTCGTTCGAGAAGAAGGTCTCGGGCGACATCTGCGCCAGCGGATATTTGTCGAGCCAGTCCTCGCACGACGAAAGCGTCAGGGCGCAGCCTACGGTCAGTATCGATAGAATCTTTTTCATAACTCTTCTCATTTAAGCGGTTAGAAGGTGACGTCCACGCCGAACATGTAGGTCCGCTGCCAGGGGTAGAGACGCAGGTTGCCGTTCGTGGCGGCCATTTCAGGGTCGATGTAATCCGAGCGGATGCCCGACCAGGTAAAGAGGTTTTCGCCCGTGAAGTAGATGCGCAGGCTCTCGATCAGCGCCTTGCGGGTCCATTGCCTGGGCAGCGTGTAGCCCACCGTGAGGTTTTTCAGACGGCAGTAGCCGATGTTTTGCAGGTAGCGGTCGTTGACGGCCGTCAGCTCGCGGTTGGTTCCCTTCAGGGCCGTGTAGCCGCGCGGACGGGGGAAATAGGAGTTCGGATTCTCCTCCGACCAGATCTGCGTGTGGAAGTTCTTGGGGAGGTAGGTGGCGTAGGGACGTGCGTAGGGACCCCAGAAGGCCAGTGCGTTGGCGGCCGGGTACCAGTCCTGGCGGCCGATTCCCTGGAAGAAGATCGAGAAGTCGATGCCTGCCCATTGCAGCGCCAGCGTGGCGCCGTAGTGGTAGCGCGGCTGGCTGTTGCCGATGATTTCGCGGTCGCCCGGATCGTCGACGGTGTTCTTGCCGATGGAGATTACGTTGTTGTCGTCCAGATCGCGGAATTTCAGGTCGCCGGCGTGCAGTCCCTTTTCGGCTCCTGCCGAGGCGTTGATGATCTCGTTCACGGTCGTCTGGTCGACGGGGTAGTTGCGGGCTTCCTCGTCCGAGGCGAACAGTCCGTCGATGCGGTAACCCCAGATTTCGCCCCAGCGCATGCCTTCGTAGTATTTCTTGGCGAAGGAGCGGTCGGGGTTGTCGAACTTGGTGATGTTCGAAACGTAGTCGTTGAAGGTCAGCGTCACGCTGTACGAGAACGGACGGCGCAGCAGCTGGAACTCGTCGCGCCAGTTGAGCGAGAGCTCGTAGCCCTTGGTGCGCAGGTCGGCGCTGTTCATTTTCGGCGAGTCGGCGCCGTAGGTGGCCGGCAGGGCGATGCCCGCGGTGAGCATGTCCTTCGTGTCACGGATGTAGAAGTCGGCGGAGAAGGCCAGACGGTTGTTCAGGAAACTCATGTCCACGCCGAGGTTCTTGTGGATGCTTCGCTCCCACGAGAGGTCGGAAGCCACCGGGGCCGAGATGGTCGCCGTGGTGGGCTTGTCGCCGCCGAACAGGTAGTTTTGACTCCCGATCGAGATTTTGCGGATATAGTCGTAATAACCGACGTTCTGGTTGCCCAGTTGGCCGTACGAGAAGCGCAGTTTGAGGTTGTTGAACTGGTCGCGGATGCCGTCGAAGAAGGCCTCTTCCGAGACGCGCCATCCCAGCGAGAACGAGGGGAAGAAGCCCCAGCGCTGCCCGCGCTTGAAGCGCGATGTGCCGTCGTAGCGGCCGCTCGCCTCGACGAGGTATTTGCCCTTGTAGTCGTAGTTCAGACGGCCGAAGAAGCCCATCAGGGCGTATTCGTTCTGACCGCCGCCTACCTCCATGCGTTTTTCGCCGTCGGCGCCCTGGCCCACGAGGTTCAGGTCGTTGAGCGTTTCGGAGAGCAGGTTGTAACCCGTTGCGGCCACGTCCTTGAGGAATTTGGTCTCCCAGTTGAAGCCGACCATCGCCTTGAAGTTGTGGTCCCGGGCGAAGGTGCGTTCGAACGTGCCGTAG
>ERZ824978.2336-NODE-2336-length-16890-cov-4.159786_pt1 | contig 16890 bp, 19 predicted proteins | sample MGYA00519860_ERZ824978 | MGnify/ENA primary metagenome ERZ824978 (study PRJEB31778, sample SAMEA3449184) | human gut metagenome | biome: human gut; feature: human-associated habitat; material: faeces | place: United Kingdom | collected 2010/2012 ... | reverse complement strand
TCTATAGGGCGGACGCCCGACATGAAATAAGTTGCCGGAAAGCACGTATATTTGTCAGCCAATCTGTACAATCCGGCAGCTTATGAATGGGCATGGCTGAACTGTTACGTTTGTATTTACAAATTTTATCCGTTGGGTTACATTATATTAGAAACAACCAATAACATTCTAAAAGGAGTTTAATACAATGAGCAGAGTAAATTTGGGAGCAAAGCCGGTCATGTATCCGATGCTGCTTCTGCTTACAGCAGCCTATGATAAAAATGGAGTACCGGATGCAATGAATGCCGCATATCGGACTTGGCAGCAAGGCAGGATATACATTTAAGGATGGATTACAGTTAAAGTAATCTGTAGAAGGAGTAGAGAATGAAAAAATGGTATCAGAATAAAAAGGTATGGATTTTAGCCGGAGGTATTGTAGTTCTTGCAGGAATTGGTGGATTTGTGGCAACTCATGTGAAGCTGTATCAGGATGGATCTGCTTCCGTATCCATCATTGGAGGAGCGGATGGACCGACCTCTATTTTTCTTGCAGGTAAATTACCCGGTCACGGATCACAGGATCAGAACATTTCCACGCTGCCGCTGGATATTACCATGCGTGTTGTCGATTATAAAGATGGGATTCTGACCGTAGAAATCGACAATCACAGCGGCTATGAGATGGAATACGGCAATGAATATTCCTTACAGAAGCTTGAAGGAGAGGAATGGGTAGAGGTGAAACCGAAGCAGGAATATGGATGGACGGACATCGCGCATATCATTCCGGATCTTACAGTAAATACGGAAACCTATGACCTTACTCCCTTTGGAACACTTTCACCCGGAAAATACAAACTGGTGAAGGACGATCTGGAAGCAGAATTTGAACTTACCGAAGAAGAGTGATGCAACTATTCAGAACCGCATTCGTAAAACCGCTGCTTTGCAGCTTGAGTTTTACGAATGTGGTTACTTCGCCATATAAATCATGTCATATGTCTTTACGAATGCGAGCATTCGACATCCATATTTCCATGATTTGCATGGCTCTGAATAGTTGCAAGTGAGAATCATTCTCAAAAGCAGATATTGATTTACCATGTGATTTGTGGTAATTTATTCGTAAGTTAGATGTGACTAACTAATGAATAAATCATGTGAAGCCCTTTCGTGCTATAAGTACTTTATGGTAACGAGGATGTCCTGCAAGACGCACACTTGCAGGACATCTGTATAGGGAAGTTCATCGTAAAGGAGATGTAGGTAAATGAACTATTTAGAGATTGAAAAAGTAATTGGAAGAGAGATTCTTGACTCAAGAGGAAATCCTACTGTAGAGGCAGAGGTTACCTTGGTAGATGGAACAACTGCAAGAGGTGCCGCACCGAGTGGTGCATCTACCGGTGAATTCGAAGCTTTGGAATTAAGAGACGACGATAAGAGCAGATATTTAGGAAAAGGCGTAACAAAGGCGGTTGAGAACATCAACACCGTGATTGCCAACACCATTACCGGAATGGACGCCAGCGATATTTATGCAATTGATCAGGCCATGATCAAGGCGGATGGCACAAAGGACAAATCCAATTTAGGAGCCAATGCAATCCTTGCAGTTTCCATTGCAGCAGCAAGAGCAGCATCCCAGGCACTGGATATTCCTCTTTACCGTTTCCTTGGCGGCATTTCCGGAAATCGTCTTCCGGTTCCGATGATGAATATTTTAAATGGAGGCGCTCATGCAGCCAATACCGTAGATGTTCAGGAATTTATGATTATGCCGGTCGGAGCTCCGAGCTTCAAGGAAGCGCTTCGTTGGTGTGCGGAAGTGTTCCATGCACTTGCTGCATTATTAAAGTCCAAGGGACTTGCAACATCGGTAGGTGATGAAGGTGGATTTGCACCGAACCTTGCAAGTGATGAAGAAGCAATCCAGTATATTCTGGAGGCCGTAAAGAATGCCGGATATGAACCGGGCAAGGATTTCATGATTGCCATGGATGCCGCATCCAGTGAGTGGAAGGGATCCGTAAAGGGAGAATACATTCTTCCCAAGGCAGGAACGAAATTTACTTCCGAAGGCTTGATCGAGCATTGGAAACAGCTCGTTGATAAATATCCGATCATCTCTATTGAAGATGCATTGGATGAAGAGGACTGGGAAGGCTGGCAGAAGCTTACCAGAGAGCTTGGACATAAGGTACAGCTTGTCGGAGATGACCTCTTTGTTACGAACACCGAACGTCTGGCAAAGGGTATTGAACTTGGATGTGGTAACAGTATTCTGATTAAGTTAAATCAGATCGGTTCCGTATCTGAAACACTTGAAGCAATCAAGATGGCTCACAAGGCAGGCTACACCGCAATTGCATCCCATCGTTCCGGTGAAACCGCAGATACGACCATTGCAGATCTTGCTGTGGCATTGAATACCTGCCAGATCAAGACCGGCGCACCGAGTCGTTCCGAAAGAGTTGCAAAGTATAACCAGTTACTCCGTATTGAAGAAGAACTTGGCGACAGCGCTGTATATCCGGGAATCGGAGCCTTCAATATTAAGAAATAATTGAACTGTTTTTAATTAGCTAATTACCATCCACTTATTTATTCAAAGCAGGGGTGTCTGTGTATACAGGCATCCTTGTTTTTATGGGAAAACAGAGGTAGAATAATTGGGGATAAAAATGCAGGAGGAAATCATTATGCTTTATATTATGCGGCACGGCAGGACCGATTGGAATGATGCTTATAAATTACAGGGACGGACGGATATTCCATTAAACGATGCGGGACGCCGTATGGCACAGGAAGCAGCACAGCGTTATCGGGAGGTTTCGTTTGACGTCTGTTTCTGTTCCCCACTGATCCGGGCGCGCGAGACGGCAGAGATTTTCTTAAAAGGAAGAGATACACCCATTTTTTTTGATGACCGCCTTAAGGAAATGTGCTTTGGTGTATGCGAGGGAAGTGAAAATGTTTTTGAAAATCGGGACACTCCGGTATATACTTTGTTTAAGGATCCAACGCATTATGTGGCGCCTGAAGGTGCAGAGAGCTTTGAGGAGCTGTTTGCAAGGACAGGTTCCTTTTTGAAGGAAGTTGTGGAACCGGCACTGCAGGAGGGAAAGGATGTCCTGATTGTCGGGCATGGTGCAATGAATTCCAGTATCGTCTGCCAGATCCGTAATCTCCCGCTCGAAGAGTTCTGGAGTGCAGGAATTGAAAAGTGTAAATTGATGAAACTGATCTAACGATCTGGAAAAGATACATACTGTGCAGAAGAAAGAAAAGATGGTTACTGGAACAAAGCAGGAGTGAACAGTAACCAAAGAGGAGAACAGAACATGAACGCAGGACTTACGAGAGAAGAAGCACTGGCTTTATTAAAGAAGTATAATAAGGATCCGTTTCATATCCAGCATGCTTTTACGGTAGAAGCAGTGATGAAATGGTACGCACAGGAATTAGGTTATGGTGAGGAGGCAGAATTCTGGGGAATCGTAGGACTTCTGCATGACATTGATTTTGAATTGTATCCGGCAGAGCATTGCCTCAAAGCACCCGAAATGCTAAGAGAAGGTGGTGCAGCGGAAGAAGTGATCCACGGCGTGGTCTCCCACGGCTATGGCATTACCGTAGAGTGCGGCACGACCCTCGATGTGGCACCGGAGCATGAGATGGAAAAGGTACTGTTTGCTGCAGACGAACTGACAGGTCTCATCTGGGCGGCAGCATTGATGCGTCCTTCCAAGAGCACGAAGGATATGGAATTAAAATCCTTAAAGAAAAAGTATAAGAGTAAAGGCTTTGCGGCAGGCTGCTCCCGTGAGGTGATTGAACGCGGTGCGGATCAGCTTGGCTGGGAGTTAGACGAACTTCTCGCAAAGACTTTACAGGCAATGGCTGCAGCTGAGGATGAAATTCAGGGTGAGATGGAGCAGAATGCGGAATAATCAGGACGATAAAAGAATGCTGATGAATTGAAGGAGAGCCGTTATGGCGATGGAGAATGAAAGAAAAGTCATCTGTCCAAACTGTGGGGGTGAATTTAAGGAACAGAGTGCCAAGTGTCCATACTGTGGCACAATGTATTATCCCGGTGCGGAGGAGGAGTACTTAAAGAAACTGGAGCATGTCCGTACGGAGCTGGAAGATCTTGGAGCAGTACCGGAACAGGAAACAGTGAAAGCCATTAAGAAGCGGGCAGGATGGGTAATAAAGCTTGCCGTAGCTGCAATTATCGTGATTGTTCTTGGTGCAGGCTTTCTTGCGTGGAAGAACCGGGAAGAACCCTATGATGCGAAGACACAATACCTTTGGAGACAGGAAAATTATCCGAAGATGGAAGAAATGTTTGCGAATGAACAGTATGCAGAGCTGTATGCCTTCATCGAACAGGAAACTGCCAATGGGATTTATCTGTCAGACTGGGAACACTGGTCATTTATGATGGTCTGGGGGATCTGTGACACGGCAGAGGAATGTCTTGAAAGGGAAGCCAATGGAGAAATTCTCAAGGAATATCAGGAAACCCTGCTTTTAAATGACTACTGGATTTTGAAAGGAATTTCCTATTCGGTACTGCTTTCGAAGGAAGACCGGGAGCAGCTGGAACCCTTCCGGGAGCAGGCACTTGCAGACCTTGAGGGCCGTTGGGACTTTTCACAGGAAGATCTTAAGAAGTTTGAAGAGGAAGTGAAAAGCAACTACGGATATCCAAAATATGAAACCTGTGAAGCCTATATTAAAAAATGGATGAAAGGAAAATAGATACGTGAACTGTAAATACTGTGGAGGAACATTATCGTTAGAGGATCATTTCTGTCCGCATTGTGGAAAACCAAATGAACATGCAACGCAGCATGCAAAGGACATGGAGGCTTATAAAAGCCGGTTTGATATGACACAGGGCGAGGTATATAAAGTAACAAGGAATTATAGTGAGATCACAGCTCATGCAGTTATTATCACAGTGCTTGTGGTGCTCATTCTGGTGGTTTTATTTGTGACAAGAAGTGCCTATGCAATTAAGAGAAATATCCACGATCTGCAGTCAAAGAGGTATGAAAAGGAATATACTGCAACGATGGATCAATATCTTGAAGAGGAGGACTATCTTGGGTTTCATGCCTTCTGTGAAGCCCGGGATATCCGGGTCTATACCGAAGGCTATGAAAGCTATGCGGTCATTATGAGAGCAGCAGACCATTATGCCTACATCTATGATAATCTGTTCGAAATGATGGAGGCTGAGGCCGAATCACTGAAGGACAGCCGGATTGAATCTCTCGCGACCTATTGCGATAATTTTGGCAAAGCAAGGGAAAATATGGATTCCTATCCGGTTGATGAAGCGTACACGGAGCAGGTGCTTCAGAGAATGGAAGAGGATGTGGAAGCACTTCTACGGGCTTATCTGGGACTTACGAAGGAAGAAGCGGAAGGCTTTTCAAAGCTAAGCAAGGCACAGAGAATGGTTTTACTGGAACAGAAGTATGAGGAGATGGGATATGGCACAAAAATTACAGAATAAGCTGCGGATTGGGAGACAGCAGGGGATTTTACTTATTATGAAGGGTGTGATCGGTGTTCTCTGTATTATATTGCTTGCTTCGGCAGCTGTGATGATTGAGAATTTACATGATGCCTTTACAAACCGGATTTCAGAGAGCGCCTTAAGGAGCCGTGTGGAGTATGGAAACTATGCGCCCTTAGTAGATCACTATCATCAGAATGTGGCAGCAGGCATAACCGGAGATAAGGAAGAAAAGGAATATTACGGAGTGGCGAAGTACTATGAGGCGGCGAGCTTCTATAAGGCCTTTTCCACGGTAGGAGATACCGGGCGGGCAGCACGGGAGAAGCAGAAGATGGATGCCGCTTATGAAGAAATGGGTGGCTGGCAGATTGCAAAGGAAGCCATTGACGCCGAGCTTTTAATAAATGCCTTCCAATAGGGACGTTCCAATAGATGCTCCAATAGAAAATAGAAGCGGCAAGAAAAGATTTGCCATATCAGGTATTGTGTATTATACTGTATCTATTCAGGGTGATACCAGTTTGAACTGACTGGTTCTGAATTGGAAGATCATGTGATATAGTAGTTAAGGAAAAGATGAGGAGGAATAACAAATGAAATCATGTCCAAAATGTGGTGCCCAGATGGAAGATCAGGCAGTCTTCTGTGCAAATTGCGGTGCGAATTATAATAACCCATATGGTGCGGCAGCACCGGTAGTACCGGAGTGGGATCATACTGCAGAATTTGATCCCAAGGATGTGTCCGATAACAAAGTCATTGCAATGCTGGTATATCTGTTAAGTGTGGTTGGTATTCTGATTGCGTTACTCAGCCAGAATTCTCCGTATGTTTCATTCCATGTGAGACAGGCGCTTAAATTCCTTGTGGTTGAGACACTGGTTGGTATTGTGACTGCCATTCTTTGCTGGACTGTGATTGTTCCGATCGCAGCAGGTATTTTCTATGCAGTACTCTGGGTAGTAAAGATTATCTGTTTTGTTTCTATCTGCAAGGGAGAAGCGAAGGAGCCGGTGATTATCCGCAGTTTTACGTTCTTAAAATAAGGGATCGGCAGAGAAGTTAACAAAGATGATGCAGAAGGGCCTGCGCAGTGCAACAGGCTCTTCTTTACAGGGTGACACATTACTGCGCTAATGTGGAGAAGCATCCCGAATCATACAAAAGTGAGGAGAAGATATGAATACAATTACCTTTATTATGATTGCTACCATCGTAGTATATTTACTTGGTATGCTGGCAATCGGATTTATTTTCAGTAAGAACAATAACGACAGTACTGATTTTTACTTAGGTGGTCGTAAGATGGGACCCCTGGTTACTGCAATGAGTGCCGAAGCCTCGGATATGAGCAGCTGGCTGCTCATGGGAATTCCCGGACTTGCGTACTTTAGCGGTATTGCAGAGCCTTCATGGACGGCAATCGGCCTTGGAATCGGAACCTGGTTAAACTGGCTTCTGGTTTCGAGAAAGCTGCGCCGGTATTCCAGCAACATCAACGCAATTACCATTCCGGAGTTTTATTCAAAGAGATTCCATGACAAGAAGAATGTTCTGAATGCGATTGCTGCGCTTGTGATTATTGTATTCTTTATTCCTTATACCGCATCCGGCTTTAAAGCATGCGGAACGTTGTTTAACAGTCTGTTTGGTGTGGATTATACGGTGGCAATGATTATTTCAGCCATTGTTATTGTAAGCTACACAATTATGGGTGGTTTCAAAGCTGTTTCCACGACAGACCTTGTACAGAGTATTGTAATGACTATTGCACTTGCCGTTGTATTGGGATTTGGTATCCATGTGGCAGGGGGGATGGGAGCTGTCATCTCCAATGCGAAGGAAATGCCGGGATACCTCACCATGTTTGCATCCCATGTCAGGGAGACAAACAGTTCTACCCCTTATAGTGCACTGACGATTGCATCGACACTGGCCTGGGGACTTGGTTACTTTGGTATGCCGCATATTTTAGTCCGTTTCATGGCAATTGAAGATGAAAAGAAGCTTGTTTTATCCAGAAGAATTGCAACGATCTGGGTGGTAATCGCAATGTTCGTAGCAGTTCTTATCGGACTTGTCGGTTATGGCATGACATGTGCAGGTGCGGTAGAATTTCTGGATTCTCCGAGCCGCGCAGAAGAGATTATTATTAAGATTGCAAACTTAATCAGCCAGCATGGTATTCTGGCAGCAATTGTAGCAGGACTGATCCTTGCAGGTATTCTGGCAGCAACGATGTCTACCGCAGATTCCCAGATGCTTGCAGCAGCATCCTCGGTATCCCAGAATATCATTCAGGATTTCTTCAAAGTAAAGCTGGATGAAAAGAAGAGTCTGCTCATTGCAAGAATTACCATTGTGGCAATCAGCTTAATTGCCTTATTTCTTGCAAGGGATCCGAATTCCAGTGTATTCCGTATCGTAAGCTTTGCATGGGCGGGATTTGGAGGTGCATTCGGAGCTGTTACGCTCTGCTCCCTGTTCTGGAAGAGATGTAACTTTCAGGGTGCACTTGCCGGAATGATCAGTGGTGGTGTGATGGTATTTGTATGGAAATATCTGGTGGCACCTCTGGGTGGCGTGTTTGGTATCTACGAGCTGTTGCCGGCATTCATCACTTCCCTGATCTTCACGATTGCGGTAAGTCTCCTGACCAAGGCTCCGGAAGAAGTCATTGTAAAGGAATTTGAAGAGGCTTCTGTAAAATAATTGTAACATTTTCAATTGTTAATTCTTTCTTAAAATGCTCCTGTGACATTGACAGGAGCATTTTATAGCTTTACAATGGAATCAATGCTCATAATGGGCGTTGTAATAATTTTGAAACATTTCGTACCAAAGATTGATATGTGGGGAATGGTTCAGGGAGATTTCAGAGTAATGAAGAAAAGAAAGAGGAGCCGGATCATCTGGACAGTTCTGTTCTGGATGATATTTCTGGTATCGGTTGCTACAATTGTATATTTGTCGTTTCAGAACGGAACGAGTTCTGCGGAGCTTGGCAGCGATGTAATTGAGAAGCTTGCCGCCGAGTACTATGAGAAGGACACCGTTTCAACGACAGAGCTCTATAAGTTCACGTACTATTTCCGGCAGATGGGAAGAACGATTGCGTTCTTCATCATTGGTATTTTAGGAACGGCGACCATTCATCTGTCTTCCGAACGGCTTCCGTGGATTGTAAAGTCGGTTCTGTCCGCAGGAATCCTGCTGGTGATTGCATGGGTTACAGAGAAATGTAAGATTTACCTTCCTACCAGACATTACAGCCAGGATGAGATGATGATCAGTATGGCAGCGTCAATGCTTGGGTTTTCCATCGTTTCACTGATTACACTGATTTACAATCTGATTCAGCATATGTCACACAGAGACTTATCCAATAAAAGAATCCCTTCCTCCCAGCATGGTTAAGCCGGGATGAAGGGATCCTCTGTTTTTAAAAGAGTGTTGAAATTATTATTCCAGCATCTTAGCGGATTTCTCCGTCATATTTTTCTTCACAGTATTTGCAGCGGTAGATTTCTTTTTCCTCATCAGCCAGAACGAATACATGAGGAAGTCCCTGCTCGATGGAAGTGATGCAGCGGGGGTTCTTACAGTGGATGACATTGCGGATTTCCTTCGGAAGCTGGAGCTCCTTCTTGGATACAATTTTGCCGTCCTTGATGACATTTACTGTGATATTATGGTCGATGAACGCCAGAACATCCAGGTCTAACATATCAATATCACATTCCACCTTCAGAATGTCTTTTTTCCCAAGCTTGTTGCTGCGGGCGTTCTTAATGATGGCCACGGTGCAGTCCAGCTTATCCAGTTGTAGATGATGGTAAATCGCAAGACTCTTTCCTGCTTTAATATGATCTAATACAAATCCTTCTTCAATCTTTCCTACATTTAACATGAATTTGATCCTTTCTTTTCTGAGTGATTAATAAATTTGCAGCTATTCAGAGTCATACAAATTGTGCCAATATGGACGGCGAATGCCTGCATTCGTAAGACCATTTGGCATAATTTATATGGCGAAGTAACCACATGAGGTAAACTACGCTGCGTCAACAGCGGTTTTACGAATGTGGGCTGAATAGCTTCGTTTATACATGAATCTCTAGCAGTGTCAGAATTAGCGCCATGCGGACATACACACCGTACTGCACCTGCTTGAAATAAGCTGCTCTCGGATCATCGTCCACCTCTACCGAAATTTCATTAACACGCGGCAGGGGATGAAGTATCAGCATATCAGGTTTAGCGAGTTTCATTTTGGCTTTATCCAAAATATAGAAGTCTTTCAGGCGGACATAATCTTCTTCGTTGAAGAAACGTTCCTTCTGGACTCTGGTCATATAAAGGATGTCCAGATCCTGCATTACATCATCTAATTTGATGACTTCCTTATAAGGAATGTTCTTTTCCTTCAGCAGATCGGTAATGTAATCCGGAATGCGAAGCTCCATCGGAGAGATGAAGATGAAGTTGATATTTTCGTAGCGCATGAGTGCGTGGATCAGGGAATGCACGGTACGGCCGAATTTCAGATCCCCGCAAAGACCGATGGTAAAGCTTCCAATCGATCCCTTTAAGGAACGGATGGTCAGCAGATCCGTGAGCGTCTGTGTCGGATGCTGGTGTCCACCGTCACCGGCGTTAATAACCGGGATGGAAGAGTGGCTTGCAGCAACCATCGGGGCACCTTCCTTGGGATGGCGCATGGCACAGATGTCCGCAAAGCAGGAAATAACGCGGATGGTATCGGCAACACTTTCTCCTTTGGTTGCAGATGAAGAGTTGGCATCGGAAAAGCCGAGCACACTTCCACCCAGGTTCAACATTGCGGACTCAAAGCTTAGCCGGGTACGGGTACTCGGTTCATAAAAGCAGGTTGCCAGTTTCTTTCCTGCGCAGGCATGGGCGTACTTGTCCATGTGATGCTCAATATCATTGGCCAGATTGAAGATCTGGTCGAGTTCTTCCACACTGAAATCCAGAGGGCTCATTACATGTCTCATAGGGTTCTCCTTTTTAATTTGTATATTTTCTTTCGTTACTGCTGTAAAAAAACAAATGTCTGCCTGCACAGCCGCCTGTTTTCCTGTACATCAGTACATCATGAAAAGGGTCGAAGAGAAATCTCTTCGACCTTAGTTTACGTTTAATGGATAAATGATAATAAATCCGCTACCGGCTTACGTTTGGGAGCAGCGGGTTCTTCGTCAGGATATCCGACAGCAATTAAAGCAGCTACTTCCTGATTCTCAGGAATCTCTAAAATAGAAGCAACCTTCGCATCATCAAAGATACCAAGGATGACAGAACCAAGTCCCTGTTCGTAGGCAGCCAGACAAAAACTCTGGGAAGCTATACCGGCATCAAACATCTGCCAGCGGTCACCTTTTGATGTTGTGAAAGAACCATCTCTTTCATAACCACTGCGGCCTTTGATATAAGTTAAGACCATCAGTACGGGAGCATTTTTGATGATGACACCATTGTTGGCAAACATTTCTGCACAACTGTCAGCAATTTGTTCCTTCTTTTCACCGTCTACTGCGATATAACGGATGATCTGGGTATGCTTCCAGCTTGGAGAATAAGAAGCAGTTTCAACGATCCCGGACAGAAGCTCTCCGGATACCTTCTGATCCTTAAATTTACGGATACTGCGACGTCCTTTAATACATTCCTTAGCGGTCATATTCACACTCCTTTCGTCAATAAAACCGACTCACATATTTTTTTTATCATAGCATATAGAGTAAAGACTTTCAACGAGGAAAAACAGTTTTTATAGTTTTTATGGTTACGCTTTTTATGAACGATATACGGGGAAATAATTGCAATCTGGTGGGGGATATGCTACCATTCAAGAGGATGTAACAATTCTAAGTTATGCGGATTGCCTGCCGGAATTCCTGTATTTGGGCAGAATAGGGGCAATTACCGTTACAGAGAAGAAAGGCGGATTGAAATATGGCAGAAATGATGAGCGAAGATCAATACATGGAACGCAAAAGATGGGTCTTTTTAGGCCTTCCGTTTACTTTTACCACATATCATGTTGCAGAGAATGTAATCACCATCGACAGCGGATTTTTCCGTAAGGTGGAGAATGACTGCTATATGTATAAGGTACAGGATGTGGAGCTGGTAGCCACTTTTTTTGAAAGAATTGCCGGTCTTGGAACGGTAGTCTGCTATACCGGAGATACCACACATCCGAAGCTTATGCTGGAGCATATTAAGAATGCGAAGACCATTAAGAACTATATTCTGGAGGCATCCGAGAATGCCCGTATGAAGAGACGTACCCTGAACACCCTGAATATCGGTGCGGAAGCAATGGATGATATGGACGGGGCAGGCCTGGATGAATAAAATATTGGGCTTTACAGGGAAATGCATAAAAGAGTTCGCTTTTAGCGGACTCTTTTTGGATAAGTGCGCCCGGCGGCGCTTATTTTTAACCGGTTATTTTAAGATCTGGTATTGAGCAGCTTTTCGTAGATTAATCCTACAACGAACCAGCAGGGAAAGAAGTCTAACCGGATGACCCTGCCGATCTGCCATCTGTTCTTTACATAGTCCCAGGGGCAGATATTGTGTCTTTTAAGAAATTTGCCGGAGAAAAATTCCGCAGCGAAGATCAGGATGGCATAAATTGTGCCGCGCCATACTATGGACAGATGCTTGAACAGCTGGGAGAGCGGACCTAAAATACAGGCACACCCATAGATAGGGAACATCCACAGGGAGGACTGTCCCATGAGCTTCCATTCCCTCCGGCGCAGGGAAGAAAGTGCGGTAAATACAATTTCAAGGCCCCATCCAAGAAGGCCGCATTTACAAAAGTCAGTCAGTAGTTTTTTCATCATGTTCCAAGTATGTCCGAAAATCCGGAAACTATGCAGCACTCCGGAATCATGCAGCTTATGATGGGAGAAACATAGAAAACCTGCATTTACAGGGACATTTGACATGAATCTCAGATGAGGGGAGAAGCATGAACGAAAAAGAAACGTCAGCGTATATTGAAGAATTAAAAAAATACGGAAGTGTTCCGGGGCTTACCAATATCCGAAATCTTTGTGAAAAGCTGGGACATCCGGAGAGGGAGTTGTCTTTTGTACACATAGCAGGAACGAACGGGAAGGGGTCTACGCTTTCTTTTCTTTCCGAAGTCCTGAAATGTGCAGGATTTAAGGTGGGAAAGTATGTTTCACCAACGATTTCGGATTACCGGGAGCGCATTCAGGTAAATGACCGGATGATTTCAAAACGCTCGCTGTCACAGGGGATGACACTTTGTCGGGAAAAGTGTGAAGAGCTCGTAGCGGAGGGGCAGCCGCATCCGACCGCCTTCGAGGTTGAAACAGCACTTGCATTCTGGTATTTTAAGGAACAGAAATGCAAGATCGTCGTATTGGAAACAGGGCTTGGGGGAGAGCTGGATGCCACGAATATTGTGACGAATACCTTAGTTGAAGTTTTTACCTCCATCAGTCTTGATCATATGGGAATTTTAGGAAGCACTCTTTCAGAGATTGCAGCGGTGAAAGCCGGAATTATTAAGAAAGGCTCCATAGCGGTCACAACGGCGCAGGAGCCGGAGGTTATGGAGGTTCTGAGGTTCCGGACGCAAAGGGAAGGTGTTCCTTTGATGGAAGCTGCTCCTTTGGAGGCAGGGCAGGTGAAAAGCAGTCTGAGCGGTCAGACCTTTTCTTATAAGGAGTTTTCGAAAGTACAGATTTCACTTCTTGGAAGATACCAGATTGAGAATGCGGTACTGGCTTTGGAAACCATACGGGCCTTGCGGATGCAGACACTTCAGGGGCATCCCATAATTATTCCGGATAAGGCAGTACTGCAGGGCATGAAAAATGCCGTATGGCCAGGGAGATTTCAGATTGTTGCAAGGAAGCCCATCTTTATTGCAGATGGAGCACATAACCGGGACGGAGCAGCAAAGCTTGCAGAATCGCTTCAATATTATTTTCCACAGAAGCATATGATCTTCATCATGGGAATTCTGCGCGATAAGGAGCAGGAAGAGATTGTGAAGGCTACTGTGCCGCTCGCCGATCAGGTACTGACGATTTCCACGAAGGGAGCACGGGGCTTTTCGGCCTTAGAACTTGCGGAAATCTGTTCCCGATATCAGGAAAGGGTTACGGCAACAGATGGAATTCAGGAGGCCTTAGAGCTTGCGTATCTCATGGCATCCCCGGAGGATGTCATTGTGGCATTCGGTTCACTTTCCTTCTTAGGAGAGCTGTTACCGCAGGTAGAGCAGATCGCAGTACAGAAAGCGAAGAAGAAGGGAAGCTTATTCAACCTCTGATTATGCCGGAATGCTCCGGAAGATCAGGGGCCAGGTGTTGGACAGTTATTCTGTCACAAAAGAAATTTAAGGAGAATAAGGATGCAGCAGCCAGATCTAATGATAGGAAAGAAACAATTCAAACGGCAGGGACACACTTATGTAATGGGAATCTTAAATGTAACACCGGATTCCTTTTCCGACGGAGGAAGTTATCCGGAGCTGAGTGATGCCCTGTATCGTGTGGAGCAGATGATGAAAGAAGGAGCAGAGCTGATTGACGTAGGAGGAGAATCTACACGGCCGGGCTACATACAGATTACGGATGAAGAGGAAATTGCAAGAACCTGTCCGGTGATTGAAGCAATTAAGAAGAATTTTGATGTGCCGGTTTCTCTGGATACCTATAAGTCAGAAGTGGCGAAGGCCGGTGTACAGGCAGGTATGGATCTGTTTAATGATATCTGGGGACTGCAGTATGATCCTAAAATGGCAAAGATTATTGCACAAAGCGGATTGCCCTGCGTACTCATGCATAACCGGAAGGAGAAGATGGGGGATGAGATCAAAGCAACACCGGAACTGGAAGCAATGTTCCGGGAGGATTTTGGCAGGATCCTTACGATTGCAGAGGAGGCAGGAATAGACAGAGAGAAGATTATTTTAGATCCGGGAGTCGGCTTTGCAAAGAGCTATGAACAGAACCTGTGGGTCATTAATCATCTGCCGTTCTTTCAGGAGATGGGGTATCCTGTATTGCTTGGAACGAGCCGTAAGTCCGTGGTCGGTCTGACACTTGATCTGCCGGTAAATGAGCGTGTGGAAGGAACGCTTGCTACAACAGCTTTTGCGGTAGAATGCGGCTGCTGCATGGTGCGCGTGCACGATGTCAGGGAAAATGTGCGTTTCATCCGCATGATGGAGGCTATCCGGAATCAGAAATAAACAGTTAGCAATCATTATAAATATGGAAAGAACAAGTAACCAGAATGAGTTACAAAGTGAGTACAATTATGGACAAAATTAATATCAGACATTTGGAAATTTATGCGCATCACGGGGTTTTTCCAAAGGAGAAGCAGGAGGGACAGGTTTTCTATCTGGATGCGGAGCTGTACCTATCCCTGCATGAAGCAGGACAGACCGATGATCTTACGAAAACCGTGCATTACGGAGAGGTCTGTGAACTGATGAAGGAGACCTTTACGGAACGTAGCTTCGATCTGATTGAGCGGGCAGCAGAGGTTGTGGTACAGAAGGTACTGCTTGCCTATCCGCTGATCCGAAAGATGACGCTGACCGTGAATAAGCCCCATGCCCCGATTCCGATTCCTTTTGAAAATGTATCGGTACAGATCGAGCGTGGCTGGAAAAGGGCTTATCTGGGAATCGGTTCCAATCTGGGAGATAAAAGAAAATATATCGAAGATGCGGTTGGAAAATTAAAGAAAAATGAGCTGATCCGTGAGGTGCGCTGCTCAAAGCTCCTTGTGACAAAGCCGTATGGAGGGGTAGAGCAGGATGATTTTTTAAACGGGGCAATTGAGATCGAAACCCTGCTGTCTCCGATGGAGCTGCTTACCTTTCTGCAGCAGTTAGAGCAGGAGGCACACCGGGAGCGGAAGGTTCACTGGGGACCAAGAACCCTGGATCTGGATATTCTTTTCTATGAAGATGTGATTTCCAATGATCCAAAGCTTTTGATCCCACACCGCGATATGCAGAACCGGCGGTTTGTACTGGAACCCTTAAGTGAACTGTGCCCGTGTTATGTCAACCAATTGTTGCAAAAGACGGTTTATGAGATGCTTATGGAGCTTCCGGATTAATCGGAAGCCATGGCGGCCTGTTTGGCTGCATTGAAATCGGAAACTTCAATATAGCTGTGCGGGGTACGCTTCATGGGAACATCAGAGTTGAACTCATGGAAGTAGGCATATTGGGAAGTCAGATTGATATCGGAATAGATTCCAAGGGCAACGACCTCCGGGTTGCTTCCATCCGCTTCCATCCGCATGAGTGCGGGTGCATCCGCATCGTTTTTCTGATAATAAACATAGCCGTTTCCGACATTATAGGTATCCACGCGGTCTTCGGTCAGTACCTCCACTGCATCGGTAGAAAGGGAGTAACGGCACAGCCGGTAATTCGAGGAGGCATCCATGTAATAAATGTAGTCGTAAGCATAGACCGGATAACAGATATTGCCCTCTAACAGGAGAGAGGTGCTGTCTGACCTGGTATCGAGTGCGTACAGGTTGTGGTCTTTATCTGTTCCGTTATAATAGATGATTCCGTTATGGCAGGCATTGGGACTGATGATTTCATCCGAAACGAGCTTCTGCCCGGATTTGTCGGTTTTGATCTTATAAAATTTGGTGAAGTCGGTGTTGTTGTACCGCTGATAGTAAATATAGTCGCCAGCAAGCTGCATGGTAACGGCTGCCTGACGGTCCAGGCATTTGCTGTTGCTTCCATCCGGTTTGCTGCGGTAAACACCATAGGTATGTATGACATAGCCGAGTCCTTTGCCACCGGTTGCATTGTCCAGATAATAATAGAGGTAATTGCCTCCGACATTGATGGAATTTACGGAGCTGCTGGTGAGCTTTTTTAAATCCGTTTCATCCGGATTCATGGAATACAGACAGCCACCGTCGTAGGCATTGGAAAAGTAAACCCGCCCATCGGCTTCTGCAAAAAGTCCGTGATTATTCAGATTACCGCCTGTATTTCCGGTAACGGTAATGTCGTTAGAGGGAATTCTTCCCTGAAATTCCTTAAAAACGCTGAATCCGGCAAGCAGTAACAGAATACAGCAGCAGATGACAATGATTTTCCAGTTTTTTTTCATAAGTTACCTCCTGTCATAAGGAATTAATTTTACAGAATTATTATATAAACTTTACTCAGGTTTCGCAATGGAAATCGGAGAATCCCTTGCGATCAATATTTGATTGGTATACAATGTGAATAACTATTCAGAGCCATGCAGAAATGATTGTGTAAGATGACCGTGGGAGCTTGCTCACTAAGGGCA
>ERZ824978.2335-NODE-2335-length-16898-cov-3.604168_pt1 | contig 16898 bp, 12 predicted proteins | sample MGYA00519860_ERZ824978 | MGnify/ENA primary metagenome ERZ824978 (study PRJEB31778, sample SAMEA3449184) | human gut metagenome | biome: human gut; feature: human-associated habitat; material: faeces | place: United Kingdom | collected 2010/2012 ... | reverse complement strand
GGCCCAGCGGGACTTGACGCTGCTGTTTCGCGGCAGCCAAAATCAGCGTATCCTGGATCTGCCCCAGTCTTTTCTGCAGGGAAAAGCGGTTTTGGCGTCCATCGGGCAATAAGCGTCTTTGTGGGACGAAAGCAACGTCCATGTTCTGCCTGCTCCTGCACGCAAGGAAGTTCTGTTTTTTCTCCGAGGACAAAAATTGCGGCAAACGCAGGCACTTGTGGCAAGAACCTGTTTTTTCGATATGCAATCCGCATTTATAAAACCAAAAAGATGATCGAAGAAGAGCTTCTTTCGCAAAAAATTCATTGAAAACAGTACAGCCTGCAGTAGTATAAACAATAAAAAAGGGTATGGCGAATGCCAACGCCACATAAGGAAGTAATTTGAAAACACATCGAAATACTACTTTACGGGCGTTGCAAAGGCTGAAAGACAGCGTAGAAGGCAGAATTGCTTTTTACGCTGTCTTTCTTTATGTTCAAAATAAAATCGCACATTCGTCATTTTGAAATTCTCTTGATACAATAAAGGTACAAAAGGAGGTCGAGCGTATGCGGAAGCAAAAATTCTACTTAGCGATTGATGATTATGAGCGCTGCGTTATTATCGACAGTCTTAACAATTTGAGAAACAAACTCATTGCAGACGGGAGATATACAGATGCGGTTGATGAACTTATTATCAAATTTGCTCACGCACCAATTAAGAAATTCAGAATTAAGATGATGGAGGTTTAAGATTATGGAAAAGACAATTTTTGAGCAAATGGGCGGTACATATGAACAGCAGGGAGATTATCTTATTCCCTGTTTGAAATTACCCGCCGAAAAGGAAGAAAGATATATAGGTGTTTGGGGACGGCGACATTTGCGGTACATTCGCCAGCATAGAAAAGTGTTATATTCAACATTGCTAACAAGTGGCAAAATAAATACCTATCTTGCCGATGTTGAAGAACAGGCTCAAGAACTTTTTGACCGCCTTATGAAGAAACGAGCAAAGCGTGAGGGCATTACCGAAAAACTGAAAGCCGAAAACCCTATGTTATGGGTCGGTAGAATGAACGCTCTGCGAGATGCGGTCACGGATACTGTCAATACAGAAATAATCTACATATAAAGCTAATCAAAATGCTACATTTTGTAATATCGAGGGGTAAGGTATAAACACCTTGCCCCTCGATATTTGTGTGTCGAAAACAGCTTGAATTAAGGCTTCTTTCTGCCCTAAATGTCTACTTCTTATTTGGATAATAAACGAGATGATATTCTTTATCGAGTAATGTTGATTAAAAAGAGACAATTGAAACATTAATAACAGCCAACATCTTATACGGCTCTGAAATATTCAAGCCATTTATTCACAACTTCTTGCGAATAATAGAGATATTATTAAGCAAAATAGTTGACAAAATGCTTATTTGCTTATATACTATAATACTAACGGGCAAACAGAAGAAAAAATTACAGCATTATACTGTAGATTGTCGGTTGACGATGATAAAAAAGACGCCGAATCAAATTCCATAACCAACCAAAAACAAATACTTCTTGATTACTGTCAAAAGCAGGGATTTACAAACACGATGTTTTTTGTGGATGATACAGCTATACTTGGACTAAAGTCAGAACTCCAATAACGGAGTGCGAGTTTAGTCCAAGTTTTTTTTATGCGCTGAAACAGCGTAAATCCACTGAAAACAGGAGGTTGAGAACCCGTGTGTAAGATTATCGTGATGGCAAACCAGAAAGGGGGCGTGGCAAAGACCAGCAGCACCCGGAATCTGGCCTACTCCCTGGCGGAGCTGGGGAAAAAAGTATTGGCGGTGGACTTCGACCCCCAAACCAACCTGACGATCAGCTTTGGCGTGGCGCCAGCCGTTTTGCAGGAAACGGCGGCCAGCCTGATGATGAAATTAGTCATGGATGAAGTTCTGCCGGAAAAGGCCAGTTACATCCTGAACATAGGCAAGGTGGATCTGCTCCCATCCAAAAAGACGCTGACCGTGGCAGAGGTGAACCTGTTGATTGAGCGAAAGGACGATTGCCTTGCCAAGTTGCTGGCGCCTCTCCGGGTGGATTATGACTACATCCTGGTGGACACCGGCCCGTCCCTCGGTTCGCTCACCATCAACGCCTTTACTGCGGCGGACGAGATCATCATTCCCATTGACCCAGAGCTGTTCGCTCTGGTAGGCTTGAAGGAGTTGACGGAAACGATCTCCAAAATCAAGCAAAATTTGAATCCAAAGGTGGAGATCATCGGTATCCTGTTCACGAAATGTAGCAAGCGGACAACCCTGTACCGCCAGACCAGCGAACAGGTGCGTTCCGTGTTCGGCCACCTCCCCATTTTTGAGAGTCAGATTCCAGCCACCGTTCAGGTGGGGACCGCAAACAGCAAGGGACTCAGCGTGATGGAGCTGGACGCCAAAAGCCCCGCAGCCGCAGCCTATATGAATCTGGCAAAGGAGGTGCTTGCGTATGCCTAACATCAATCCCCGTATCCGTTCTCTGGACGACCTTCTGGGGGTTGCGCGGAAGGTGGAGAACACGGCGGCAGCGGAGGACAAGCCTGCCCAGCCTGGAAATAACGAAATTCAAATGCTGCCGCCAGAGATCATCCGTGGTTTCCGGGGACACCCCTTCCGGCTGTATGAGGGCGACCGATTTAATGACCTGGTAGACAGCGTTTCAGAAAATGGAGTTTTGAGTCCCACAATCATCCGAAAGATTGAACCGGATGAAAATGGGTTTGAATACGAAATGCTGGCCGGTCATAACCGCCAAAATGCTGCTATTGCTGCGAAGCGCCCACTTCCCTGTATCGTTAAAGAAAATCTTTCCGATCAGGACGCATGGATTTATGTCATTGAAACCAATGTCCTGCAACGATCCTTCTCCGAAATGCTGCCCTCTGAAAAGGCGGCTGTGCTGGCCCTGCGCTACTCCAAGATGATTTGTCAGGGTCGCCGGAACGATATTATTGAGGAACTGAAAAGACTGGGAAACCCTGATGAAATCAAGGAAAACAAGACTTGTGGCATTGACTGCCACAAGTCCAAAAGCCGGGATGTTGTGGGGGCTGAGTACAACCTGAAAGGCCGTGCCGTGGCGAATTATCTCCGCATCAATGAATTGTCTGTTGCCTTGAAAATCAGGATCGACGATGGAGAATTTACGATTGCGGCAGCGGTTCAGCTCTCCTATCTGGAACAAGAGGAACAGCAGATGGTGGAGGCCGTTTTGTCGGAAAGCGAGTACAAGGTCAACGAGAGCAAGGCCGTCCTGCTACGGGAATACACCGGCAAGCTGACCCCGGAACGGGCGGAACAAATCCTCTCCGGCGAGTTTAACCGGAAGCCCAAGAAATCCACGGCTGCGGCGTTCAAAGTCAAACCGGCGATTTACAAGAAATACTTTACCGCCAGCATCAGCCAGAAGGAGTTTGACAGCATTGTAGACGAGGCCCTTGCCCTCTACTTTGCCCGGAAAGAGGCCGCAGCCGTCTAAAACGGAAAACCACCACAGGAAGGAGGAGCCTATTGAGAAACGACGAACGCCTGCGGACAATTTATGAGGTCATGGCCCCCTATATCGTCCGCAGCGAGAGGAACTGGCGGGATTACCTGGCCTTTGCGTCCCGGTTCCACAAGCAGAGCTTTGACAATATTCTGCTGGTCTACGCACAGGACGAGGATGTGACCATCCTTGCCACCAAAAAACAGTGGGCTGGCGTAGGCAGAAACCTGATCTCCCGTCCAAAAGGGATTGCCGTCTGCGTTTACAGCAACGCCCGCCTTACGCTTGACTATCTCTTTGATATAAGTCAAACTGTGGGCAGGGAGATTCATCCCACCAACTGGCAGCTTTCCGATGAGATGCAAAAGGCTCTGGGGGAACGGCTTACCTTCTCACATGGGTTTCAGACACAGCCGTTCCCAGACCTCTTGTACGCCCTGGCGCGTGAGGCCGTCAATGACAACTACGAGCATTATTTACAGGGGCTTCGGCAGGAAACAAAAAACCATCTGTTTGAGGAAATACCGGCTGGCGGCTTTGAAGCACAGTATATCCAGCTTTTGAGCGATAGCGTTTCCTATTTCATCGGTAAAAAGTGTCACTTGCCAGATGAGGCGATCCGCATGGGCGATGGGATGGCGACAGTCAGCCATTTTAATACGGTTCCACTGGTTGCCCATCTGGGTATGGCAGTCACATCCATTTCAAAAGCGGTGCTTTTGGAGATGGAGCGGAACATCAGGATCATCAATCGGGAAAGGAAGGTGCAGCATGAGCAAGCCGAACATCAATCTGAATTACAAAGAACAGGACGGGATGCTTCTCCCCAACCTGCAAATCTCCAACAGCAGCGAGGCGGACAGGCCCCTGGGCCGGTACGGGCGGATGGCGCTGGAATATCTCAAGGACAACCAGCCGGAGCGATATACGATTTTGAAAATGGATGGCAGTCTGATGGAGATTATGCACCGGGTACAGGACGAGGCCACAGAGAAGATCGAGTCCCTGACCCAGCAGATGCTTCAGCAGGACCCGATGCCGCAGACCGAGGACATTCTGGAGCGGACACGCCATCTGAACGCCCTGAAGCTGATGGCGGAGGAAACGGTACTCCAGACCATCGTGCTGATTCCCCGCTGATCGAAGAACAATCGCATACCGAGGCGCCGCAAGGCGCGGAGCATGAAGGAGAGCCGCCCGCACAGGACGGCTCTCTTTCTGCTTCCCCGAAGGTTGAACATCACTTTTCCGATGAAGAAGTCCGCCGCCACTATGAGCATATCCTGACCAGCACCGACCTCTATCCCCCTGAACTCCATCAAGCGGTGCGGGCGGCGTTGGCGGATGGCGTTACAGACTACAACTGGACGGAAAAAGGCCGGGAGGTCTGCGGCCTGTTCTCGGCCTATGGCGACCGGGAGTTTCAGGGCGAGGTGCTGTACCGCACAAAGCTCCGTGGAGAGGACGGCATTTCCTTTTATTTTGACGATGGCTACACCTACTTCCCCTGGCCCAGCCTTGCCAATCTGCTGGACGCTCTGATCGAAACGGGCGTTTACCCGGATATAACTGAGGAGGAAGAACCTGACCCCATTGGGGACTACAATATCCCGGCTGAAGTAGAAGAAATGGGCGGCGCCCCGCAAAGGGAGATCGGGCAGGCCGACTATGACTATGTTTTGGGCACCGTGGCTTATGAAGCAGGTGAAACGGCGGAAGAACCCGTCCGCCCGCAAGCGGTATTTACAGAAATCAAGGGAATCCCAAAGGCGAATGAAATAGACGCCTTTGTACCAAAGCCGGTTGCTGGCGGGCAACAGGTCATCGTGGCGGGAGGTCAGGCCAATCTGATTCCACCAGCGGAAGAATCTCCATCCCCACATAAATCCAGAGGGAATACCACCGCCCACAAGAACTTCCGGCGTTTTCAAAAGCTGTTCCCGGAGATCGTATCCGGCCAGTATGAATCTCTGCGTTTAGAGGCTGGGGACGCCTACGACCCCTTGGTGATCCACCACAAATACGGCGATCATTACTGTATGGAGCATTACTATATGCAGAATGGCGACCGAATGTATGACCCCTATATGGACTTCCTGATTGACACGGAGGCCGGGACCCTGCGGGCGTTCAGCTATGAAAACAGCGGCATCGGCGTGTATCAGGAGGCTGACCCCGCAGACCCAGCGCAGGAAAAGAAGATCGCCGGGTTCGGCCAGTTCTTCGCTACCTGGTTGAACAACATCGCCAGTCAGGGTTATGAGCTGGTACGCGCCACCATGCTGGTCAATGATGAGGAAGTGGATGTGGAGCTGCGGCCAGCCCCCGAAGCAGCTCCGGCCGCAGAAGCCGAAGAACCGGAGCAGCTTTCCCTCCTGGCCTCGCCGTCTGAAAGAAGCCCGGAAGATCTGCTGATTGAGCGCGCTATGCTGCGTGGGCCTCTGGCTACACAGAAAAAAGATCGTATCTACGAATTTGCCCGGACCCATCCCACAGGCTCGGCTTTTGCCTCTTTCCTGAAAGAGATGTACGGCTACGAGGGGTTTCCTGATGAAGCGGCGGGGCTTGACTATGTGTATTCCGGTACGGACAGCATTGAGCTGCACTGGACCGATGAACATGGGGAAAAGAGGGAAACCAAGCTGTCCTGGCCGCAGGCTGCCGGTATCGTCCAACGCCTGGTGGATGAGGGGCGCTATCTGGAGGCCCCTGCCGTCAGTGAGCCGGAGCCGCAGGATGAGGCGCAGCCGTTCAGCGCCGAATACCGCCTGCTGGACCGTCTGCGGGCTGACTGCGAGTATTTTCTGGGCGAAGGGCAGCGGGCGGAAAAGCACCTGTGGGCGGGCAGCGTGGAGGCGCAGATCACCAAAATGCGGGATCTGTACGCCCAACTACCGGAAAAACCGGATTGGCTCTCCCCGGAAACCATCGACGCCTACGCCCGCCGCATGGCAGCCCCGGAGCAGCCAGAGGAAACCCGGATACTGGATGAGGCGCTGGGCGCCCACAGCGGCCAGATTGATATGCTCATGCAGGCCGTCCGTGGGGAATTGACGGTGGGCACCCTCCGGTACAGCATTTTCGAGGGACGGCCCCATATCAGCATGATCGAGGTGCTGGAGGATTACCGCCGTCAGGGGATCGCCACTCAAATGCTCCGTTATCTGCAAGGACAGTATCCCGATGAAGAAATTGAGTGGGGCTATCTGACGGAGGACGGTTCCGTTCTCTACCGGGCGGTGGTGGACGAACAACCCAACCCGGAATATCAAAAGGTCAAGACTGATCTGGAGGACATTACCCGCCTGTACGATGGCTATGTGCAGCGGATGGAGGGCGGCGGCATCCTCTCCCCAGCGGAAGCCGCTGATATGGATGATTTAGAGGACATTCAATACCGGCTGGAAAAGGAACTGGACGAGCTTCGGCCTATGCGGGCCTTTGTCCGCATGGAGGGTGTGCCGCCCACACAACCGGAGGAAAAGACGGCCCCTGAACCGCCAGCCAATCCCCGGCCGGAACCGTTCATTCCCCGCAATTTCCGTTTTTCCGCGGACTATGACCTCTATCCCGGAGGCGCCAAGACCAAATATAAAAACAACATCCTGGCGATCAAAACCTTGAAGCAGATCGAGGCGGAGCAGCGGACGGCCACCCCGGAGGAACAAATCACCCTTGCCCACTATGTGGGCTGGGGCGGCCTTGCCTACGCTTTTTCCGATAAAGCGGCCGGGTGGGAAAGCGAATATCAGGAGTTAAAGGCCCTGTTGACCGAGGAAGAATATAAGGCGGCCATGCGCTCCACCATCACCGCCTACTATACCGAGCCGGAGCTGATCCGCTATATGTACCGCGCTTTGGAGCGGTTCGGGTTTAAGGGCGGCCCTGACCGAAAGATATTAGACCCCGGCATGGGGACCGGCAATTTCTATTCCGTGCTGCCGGAGCAGTATCAGGGGACCAAGCTGTACGGCGTGGAGCTGGACTCCATCACCGGGCGGATCGCCAAGCAGCTCTATCCAGAGGCGGATATTTCCGTTATGGGCTATGAGGCGGTTAAGTTTGAGGACAACAGCTTTGATGTGATCCTGGGCAACATCCCCTTCAACAGCGTCAAAATCTACGACCGCCGCTACAATGAGCTGAATCCCTATATTCACGATTACTTTTTCATCAAATCCCTGGACCTTGCCAAGCCGGGCGGCATCATCGCCTTTATCACCAGCAAGGGCATACTGGACCGGAAGGACGAGAGCCTGCGGGAGTATATCGCACGGCGGGCAGAGTTCATCGGCGCCATCCGCCTGCCCAATACGGCGTTCAAAATGCTGGCGGGAACCGAAGTGACCGCGGATATTGTCTTTTTGAAAAAGAGGGCGGCCCCCATGCAGCTTGACCGGGCAAATACCCCATCGTGGATACAGACAGACATGGAACGGGGAAAATGGATTCCCTACAACCGCTACTTCATGGACCACCCGGAAATGCTCATGGGCAAGATGGAGAGCAGCCGGAATATGTACGGCAATGAGGATGGCACGGCCTGTATCGCGCCGGAGGGTTTCGACCTGTATGAACACCTCTCCGGCGCGGTGGAAAGCCTGTACGCCCGTTTCAGCGCGGAGCCGGATGTGGAGCCGCTGGAGGAAGTGGAGGAAGAACAGCCGACCGATTATGAGGACGCCCCCGAAGGGACCCGGAATTTTACCTTTGTGGTGAAGGACGGCGAAATCTACTACTGCGAGAAGAACAAGCTGATCCCCCAGCCCTACACCGGCATGAAGGCGGCCCGTATCAAGGGCCTGTGCGAAATCCGTACCGCGCTGCTGGAGGTCATCAGCATCCAGTCCCATGAGTATGACCCTCTGGACCTCCGCAAAGCACAGGATAAGCTCAATCAGGTCTATGACCGTTTCACCACCAAATATGGGGCCATCAACAGCAAGGGAAATATCCTCGCCTTTTCCGATGACGATCAATTCCCCCTGCTGCGCTCCATTGAGGACGAGCGCAAGGATAAAAGCGGCTGGGATAAATCAGCTATCTTCCATAAGGCGACCATCCGGCCATTCCGGGAGGTCAATCACGCCGACACCGCCGAGGACGCCCTGCATATCTGCCTGAACCGCAAGCTGCGGGTAGACCTCTCCTATATGTCCTTCCTGACCGGGAAAGAACCGGGCGAGCTGGTGGCAGAGCTGGGCGACCGCATCTATCTCAATCCGCAGAAATACTATGGGAACCCGGATGAGGGCTGGGAGCTGGCGGAGGAATATCTGAGCGGCCATGTGCGGGACAAGCTACTTTACGCAAGTCAGAAGGCGGCGGAGGAGCCGGAACTGTTCGCCCGGAATGTGGAGGCGCTGGAGGCGGTTCAGCCGGAGCCTCTGACCCCTGCCGATATTGAGGTGAATCTGGGCGCCATCTGGGTTCCGGTTGAGTATTACCGCCAATTCATGTATGAAACCTTCCAGACCAGCGGCTATTCCAAAGTAATCGACGGTGGGGACAACCGATACCGCATTGATATTGAGTATTTCCCCTATACCACCACCTGGCGAATCAGCAATAAAAACTCCGAATCCGATTCCGTGACGGTCAATCAGACGCTCGGCACAAGCCGTAAAAATGCTTATGAGATACTGGAGGATTGCCTGAATATGCAGTCCACGACCGTCCGTGACCGGCAGGAATATACCAATGACAGGGGCGATAAAGCGGTCCGTTATGTTATCAACCCGAAGGAAACCATGATCGCCCGCGCCAAACAGCAGCAGATTCAGGAAGCCTTTGCATCCTGGATATGGAGGGAACCGGAGCGCCGGGACGCTTTACTCAAGCTATATAACGATACCTTCAACACCGTCCGGCCCCGTGAATACGATGGGAGCCATCTGGTGATCCCCGGCATGAACTCCGAGATGAAGCTGCGGAAGCACCAGCTTGACTTTGTTGCCCGTGTCATTTACACCGGCACAGGGCTTGCGGCCCATGAGGTGGGCGCCGGGAAAACCGCCGCGCTGATTGCAGCCGGGATGTACCTGAAGAACCTGGGTGCGATTCACAAGGCGGTGTTTGTGGTTCCCAATCCCCTTGTAGGCCAGTGGGCGACCGAGTTTTACCGCTTTTTCCCCAATGCTAATCTGCTGGTGTCCACGGTGGAGGACTTCACCCCCAAGAACCGGAACCGCTATGTTTCTAAAATCGCCACCGGAGAATACGACGCGGTGATTTTGGCGCACAGCCAGTTTGAAAAAATCCCTATCTCAAGAGAGCGGCAGATCATGCAGTTGGAACAGCAAATCAATGAGATTGAGGCCGCAATCAGCGAAATGAAGTATGAAAAGGGTGAAAACTGGAGCATCAAGCAGATGGCGATTTTCCGTGATAATCTGGAAACCAAATTGGAAAAGCTGTCCGCCGAGGAAAAGAAGGACGACCTTCTGACCTTTGAACAGCTCGGTGTGGACATGATGTTTGTGGACGAGGCTCATTTTTTCAAAAACTGCTTTGTATTTACAAAACTGCGGAATGTAGCGGGCATCACCACCTCCTCCAGCCAGCGGGCCTTTGATATGCTGCTGAAATGCCAGTATTTGCAGGAAGTAAACAATGGACGGGGTGTGATATTCGCCACTGGAACGCCTATCAGCAACTCTCTTTCGGAGATGTTCGTTATGCAGCGATATTTGCAACCGCAGGAATTGGAACGGTTCGGCTGGTCCTATTTTGATACTTGGGCCGCTCATTTTGGAAAACGGACCTCCGCTTTGGAGATCAAGCCAGAGGGCGGCGGCTACCGGATGCGGGATCGTTTTGCAAAGTTCTATAATATGCCGGAACTAATGGCTGTTTTCCGTGAGGTTGCCGACATCAAGACTTCTGATATGCTGGATATTCCGGGTTTACCTTCTATTCACGGCGGCAAGGCAGAAATTATCACCACAGAAACGACTCCTGCACAAAAAGCGATCATGGCGGAGTTTATCCTGCGGGCAGACGCAATCCGCGCTGGCCGCGTAAAGCCGGAAGAAGATAATATGCTGAAGCTGACCAGCGAGGCTCGTATGATGGCGATTGATCCCCGTCTGGTAGACCCCAATGCGGAAAATGACCCCGAAAGTAAATTGAATGTCTGTATCAATGAGGTCTATTCACTTTGGGTGGATACCAAGGAGCAGAAATCAGTCCAGCTTATCTTTTGCGATGTAGGAACTCCCAAACCCGGCAGATTTAATGTGTATGACGAAATAAAACGAGTTCTGGTGGAGAAAGGGGTCCGGGAATCAGAGATTGCCTTTGCCCATGATGCCGCTACTGAAGCTCAAAGGCAAGCATTGTTTGAACTCACCCGTAAAGGTGATATTCGCATTTTGGTAGGCAGTACTGGTAAACTTGGAACTGGTGTAAATGTCCAAGACAAAGTAATTGCTATCAATCACTTAGACTGTCCCTGGAAGCCTTCTGATATTACCCAGCGGAATGGGCGCGGGGTCCGGCAGGGCAACGAAAACCCAGAGGTTATTATCAAACAATTTGTAACGAAAGGTACATTTGACGCCTACCTCTGGCAGATACAGGAACAGAAACTGCGCTATATCACACAGATTATGACAGGCAGGAGCCTCGCCCGGTCCTGTGAGGATGTGGATGAAACCGTGCTTTCCGCCGCGCAGTTTAAGGCGGCCGCCACGGATAACCCCATGTTGGCACAAAAGATGGAACTGGAAAACCGGGTGACAGAGCTGAAAATCCTGCGGGGTGCGTGGAGCAACGAGCAACTTTCTTTGGAACGGAAGGTGAACACGACCTATCCCAACCGCATCCAGCAGTACCAGCGCCAAATCGAGCAGATCAGGCAGGATGTAACCCTGCTGGAGCAATCTAAAGGCGGGAACTTCTCTATCATGCTGGATGGGAAACGCTACACAGAACGCCCCGAAGCAGGCGAGGCCCTGGCGTTGCTATACCGCAGGATAAGCGAGGGGCGAAAAAAGGATGACTACGATTTTGAGATCGGCACCTACCGTGGATTTCGGCTCTATCTTAGCTTTGATCCATTCTCAGCGGGGCTTGTTTTACGGGGAAGCTCCCGGTACAACACAGACATTGGTTCCTCTGGTCAGGGAGCAATCACCCGCATTGAGAACCTTGCCGAGCGTATTCCCTCTTATCTGACATATGCACAGCGGGATTTGGAAGAAGTGCAAAAGCAGTTGGAGGCTGCCCGTCAGCAGATGGGCCAGCCTTTTATTTATGAGGAAGAACTGTCCGAAAAGGTTGCTACCCTGACGGAGATCAACACAAAGCTGGAGTTTGAGTCTTTGCAGGAGCAGGAAAGCGAGGTGATTTTAGATGAGGATGGAGAACGATCTGATTGCAAGAAAGCTCAATCTGCTGACTGTGTTCTTCCCGGCGCTGGCGCCGAGTTATAAGGAAATTATTTTGAACTCATTTGACCAGTATTCGCTGTTGAAAGCGTATGTGCGCCGGATCATGGACAGCTACCCTGGCATACAGGCAGAAGATCACGAGAAACTGGAAAAGGCCCTTACACAATCTCTGCGGGATTCAGAAGTGGACTGTATCCATAAATATCTGTCTGCTAAATTCAGTGATGAAGCCATTGATGCGCTGGTAAAGGAAATGGAGGGGCGGCATGATGAATGAAAAGCATTCCTCCGTCTGCTATATCTTCCGGGAGGGCGCCTTCTCCCCTGTGAGGGAGGCCAAGCCGTTCCGCAACGATTTCGGCCTGGATCTGTTTCAGTACAAGGGAGCCGTCTATGAGGGCAGGACGGGTCTGCATCTCTGCCCCTTACAGGAGGCGGAATACCTGGACCTGTTCATCAAGTCGCATGGCGGGATAGAAAAAGTACAGCAAGTGATTGAAAGCAGCTTGGAGCGAACCGGCCTGTCTCCCCGCTATGCACGGCCGGATGAAAAGAAAAAGGAAATCTTTCCGCCAAAGGAAAAGGATGAAAACCGGGTGCTTGCCAAAGACCTGATGGGCAGCAAGCATTACTATTACCGCTTCTACAATGAGAATGGTATTGAACTCTACACGATGGAAAAGAAACGGGAGTTCTTCCAGACTGTTTATGTTCCCTGCGATGGCTTTATGGTTGGAATTGACCAGAGGCACCGGCTGGAGGAAATCCTAAAATGGCTGCCCACACTGGAGCATGGCATCCGGGGTGAGATTGAACGGGTTTTCAATGAGAGCATGGGCGATCCGAAGCGATGGGCAGACCTGGGCTTTGCCAATCTGCTGGGGCGGTACTATGAGGCAAAACAGCACAATATTCCATTAGAAGCAGAGCGCAGGCAGCGGGAAGAACGATGGGCGGCAGAGCGTGAAGCAGAGAGGCGCCAGCGTGAACAGGAACAGCAGGCCCGCTATGATGCCGCTATCCGGGAGGCTGAGAAGGATATTCTGGCGGGAAAGGAGGTGGTAAACCGGGAGGTCAACGGCAAGGCCCTGATTATGCAGCTTTTCCGGGAGCATGAGATTCCAGTCCCCCTGAAAACACAGGGCTGGATCATCAATGCGCTGCACAGCATCCGCTATTCCCCGGAGAGCGGACAGTGGGACTACCGTTATTATAAAGGCAGTCGTGACAGCACAAAAATGTTTGAACTGCTCCCGAAGCTGTCAGCGGCAATTCAGACCAAGCAGCAGTTTGAAGAACGGGGCGAGGCCAGCCCAGAGGCCCCCGTCGCTGCGGACGAGGACGAGCAGGACATGGAACTGTAAACCTATTTTGGGAAAGGAGTTCGCATGAAAAAAGTAATTGTTGGTATTTCTGCCGCTGCCGCCGTGATCGGCGGCTTTTTCTATTTTGCCTGGTACCGGCATTACCGTGACGCGATCCGGTGATGAGGTCCCTGCGGCCAAGGAGGTGAGGCATCATGCCGCTTGCGGCAACAAGGGCGCCCTACACTCTGTTCATTGTGGATGACGATATGCCCCTGAATCCCCGTGAGGACTGCGACTGTCTGGGAAAAATGCTCTGTTGGCATGGGCGCTATTCCCTGGGTGAGAAGCACGATTTTGAGGAACCCCGTGATTTTCTGCAAGAACTGCTCTTTTCGGAATATTCCAGCGGCCATGACCGGGACAATCCGGTTTTTGCGTTTCTCAAATCTGGTAAGGCCAGCGGCGCCCGCCTGGAATACAACCGCTCCACACGGGAGTGGGAGCTGAAAGAGAACCAGCATTGGACTTCCGAGAGCGACTGGTATGTATCGTCCAGCTATGCGGCCTCGCTGAAAGATGATGTGCCGGATTGGTTTCTGGATGACTGCCTCTCCGCCCTCTCCACCGGCGAACTGTTTTCGCTGGTGGAGCAGATGGAGGGCATGGTGATCCTGCCTCTCTACCTTTACGACCACTCCGGCATCACCATGAACACCACCGGCTTTTCCTGCCCGTGGGATTCCGGTCAGGTAGGATGGATCTATGCGGATAAACAAATGATTGAAAAGGAGTACGGCAAGGTAACGCCTGAAACTGTGGAGAAGGCCCGTCAAGTGCTGGAGGGCGAGGTGAAGTCCTACGACTATTTCCTGACCGGCCAGTGCTACGGGTTCCAGCTATTCCGGGAAGATGTGGAGGTGGATAGCTGCTGGGGCTTCCTGGGTGAGATACGGGATGTGCAGGACGATGTAAAGGACTATCTGCCGGAGGACTGTGATCCGGCTATCGTGGAACAGCTCCAGTTCCGCTATGAGGAACTGGACATTGACGAATATCTGGAAGAATTGCGAGAGGAAACGGAGGGATTGGATTGTGAAGTGGGATAAAGCGCAGCCGCTTTATATCCTTTACGGGTGCAATATCGTCAAGGAGCGAAGCACCATGCGGTTGGTTGCCGCCACTACGGATGAGGAAATGCTGAAGGTCATCATTGGCTCAGAGATTCTTTGCGGGCGTATGGACTATCGGGGCTTCAGCAACATGAAAGGCTTTCAGCAGTTCCGGGCCGCCTGCCGTAACGGTGACGAGCAATATGGCGAGCTGTCCTATGGGCTTGTGGAGAAAACGGAAAACCTGCTGCTGACCGACTGTGCCAAAGAACCGCTGTACGCAAGAGCCTACAAATATCTGAATATGCTCGACCGGGAATTTGACGCGATCCGTAATGGTTCTCTGGAGAGCCTGGGTGAAGATCGCACCCGCCTGATTCTGGACAAAGCATTATCGTGGGCAACACAAAATTACGCTGGCTGGGATTTATACCGCCATTTGAGAGATGAACTCGGCATGAGCAACGAGGAGATCTCCCGCGCCGGGTTTGAACTGGATGAGTTCTACGAGGGTGAGATGCCGGAGGACGATGTGGAATATGAGCCGGAGGACGACTATGAGGAAGAATTATGATACCCCGTCCCTACCGGAACACTGTTATGCGGTCCTTCCCAGCTCCGGGCAGCTCATCGAGGTCCGGCGCGGCGAAATGGGGTATTACCCCTGCGCCTACTCCACCGGCGACCGCGCCTACAACCAAGTCCTGGCAAACTATTTCAACGCCCATGAGGGTATCACAAAGGCGCAGGCAGCGGCTATGTTGGCCGGGTCCATGTTTGGCTGGAATGTCCCTGCTGCCGACCCGTTCCGATATGATCTGAACGGAGAGCCGGTCCGACCGGGTGTTCGGAAGGCCCTGCCCCGGTCCCCACAATATCTGTATGAACAGGCCAAGCTGCTGCGGGAGGAATATCCCCCCGGTACGAAGGTTGTACTGGATGAGGCGGTAATTGACCCCTGCTATGACGCGCCCGCAGGGCTGGCCGGTATCGTTCAGTCTGTGGATGACGCCGGCCAGCTCCTTTGTCAGTGGGAAAATGGGCTTTCGTTCCGTCTCGTTCCCGGAACAGATCATTTCCACAAAGAAACCGTGCAGGAATCGGAATTTCCTGATAAAGAAGAAACTGATTTGGAATTGTGAGGTGATGATTTATGCGAAGAAGCGCCGCCGTGTATCATAAATTCACCGAGGATGAGATACGGCAGGCAAACAGCGTAGATATTCTCTCTCTTGCCCGTGGATATGGCTATGAGCCGGAAAAGGCTGGCCGCAAGGCCGTCCACATGAAGCACAGCGGCGGCCTGTATATCTTCCCGGAGAACAACCGCTTTTTCCAGTGGACGGGGCCGGATGACGGTATCAAGGGCGGAGCCATTGATTTTGTCATGCGGGAGGAAAACCTGTCCTTCCCGGAGGCGGTGGGCAAGCTGATCGGCAAGGAATATGCGGCGGAAGCCCGACAGGTAACGCCCTATGAGAAGAAGGAGCGCGGGCCGCTGGTGCTGCCTGAAAAGGCGGACAATATGAAGCGGGCCTATTGGTATCTGGTGTCCATCCGAGGTATCAGTCCACAAATCGTCAGCCATTTTATGAATCGGAAGATGATCTATCAGGAGAAAAAGTACGGCAACTGCGTGTTTGTGGGTTATGACGCCGAGGGAACGCCCCGGTACTGCTCCATGCGGGCGGCCAGAGAAAACAGCTCATTCAAGATGGACGCGACCGGCTCTGATAAAAGTTACCCCTTTTTCCATGAGGGAACAAGCGACCTGTTGATCGTCACCGAAGCCCCTATCGACCTGATGAGCCATGCGTCCATCGCCGCTGACTTTTATGGGCGGGACTGGACGGAGGATCACCGTGTCTCCACCGGCTGCCTGTGGAACGGGGCTATTGACCGCTATCTGGAGGGCCATCCCCAGATCAGGCGGCTGGTGTTTGCGGTGGACAACGACTATCTGGCCCGTGACAAGGACGGGCAGTTTCGGAATTGGGGGCAGCTTACGGCGGCCAAGTGGGTGCGGGAATATACCGGGCGGGGATTTCAGTGCGCCGTCCATCTTCCCCATCTGAATGATTTTAACACTGATCTGGTGGAGCGGCGGAAAGGCCGCTCCGTGGAGGATTTAGACCGCCTGCGTATGGCGGAGCTGGAGGCGGAGTTTAACGGGGACGCCGCTGAAGAACCTGAAAACGAAGATGAACAGGAAATGGAGGCTTGATTGTGGCAAAGATACAGACCTTTGAGTTGGACCGATGGAGTGAACCGGATGAGAACCACCGGGTTAAACACATCGGTATGGCTGACGCCAAGGAAACCTTTGATAAGCTGAAAACGCATTTGGAGACGAATGGGTTTCTACCGGATGAATACTTTTTGTTCTCCGGCGAGTACAAAGGGTTGACCGGCGAACTTCCTGAATTTGAAGAAGCCCTTTGCATCCCGAATTTCGGCTCCAGCGAGGGAATCTACCTGGATATTTCCCTGGCCTGTCGAGACGGCGATGGTAAACGGTATTTTCAATCATTCGCCACAGGCAAGACACTGGGCGAAACGGCGGATGAT